>Ga0194047_10001420_pt1 | contig 14655 bp, 14 predicted proteins | sample JunL225m_MetaG_2_FD_160070 | JGI IMG/M metagenome (GOLD analysis project Ga0194047, IMG submission 160070) | Anoxic zone freshwater microbial communities from boreal shield lake in IISD Experimental Lakes Area, Ontario, Canada - Jun2016-L221-5m | ecosystem: Environmental > Aquatic > Freshwater...
GCAATATTCCGCCAGGCAAGCGCATAATCGCCCTTTCGCCAGGATCGATACGCTTGCATAAGCAATGGCCCCTGTCATCATTTAAAACCCTAATGATGAGATTATTGGAAAAATACTCTGATTTGCACATTATCATTATTGGCTCGCCGCTAGACTTTACTCTTGGCGCTGAATTAGTCTCCCTAGCACCAAACAAAGCAAGCAACTTAGCCGGAGTTTCAACAATTAACCAATCAGCTGCAATATTAAAGAATGTTTATTTAACAATTGCAAATGATGGGGGTTCAGCTCATCTTGCAGATGCAATGGGTAGTTTAGTTATATCTCTAGTATCTGGAATTGAATTTCCTGATTCAATAGAGCCGTGGCACAATAAAACTTTGGCAATAAGGTCAAATATTGAATGCGCCCCCTGTTATTCATTTGAATTCTGCCCACAAGGTCATGCGAAATGCATGAAGAATATTAATGTAGAAGAGGTATTTGAGAAGTGCTCAAGGATCTTATAAATTAGATGAAAAAATTATATTCGGATACCTACCATTTCCTTGGGGCCTCCAGGAGTGCAGAACTATAGCGGGTAACTTTATGGTCTACAGTAATAGCTATTAATCATTTTTTGCAGCTAATTATTTTTTAACTTCTGGCTACAAAAATATCATGCTCTATGTGCCAGGTTAGACTATTTTCCTGAGCCCAGCTAACTAAAATGTTCACTGAGGGGTAAGTAGAGTATTCTGCTTTATGGGGATTAAAGCAACGAATGTCATCCACCATAATGCATACCTCATTAAAGTGATTTAAATTTTTAGCAATATTTTTAAGCTCGTCAAGTATGGGCGTGTCTTGTTCACCTCTAAAAGTAATTCCCGCTGAATAATGGCCATCGAGCCAAAAATTAACATTCCCGCTAATTCTTGGCAAAAGATTGGGAAATATTTCTTCACTTGTACCATTTAAAATTTCAACATTTTTAAAATTACGAAAGTAGCTTTCTGCATTTGCAAACAATATTGGCTCTGGCTCTAAGCTGAAAACCATACATCCATTTTTTGATAAAAGTTTTGTCGTTTGACCTAAATAAGTACCCGTTTCAATCCAAGTTGCATTTGGTATGGAGTTTCTAATTATGCATGCTTGCTTAATAAAATGTGGACTCGGCGCAGAAAATCTGTTTTTAGCCCAACTGATATATCCAGTAAATAAAAAAAATAGGCGATAAAAAAAACTATTACGAATGTGGGCTTTGATGGTCATAATTTTTAACTTTTTATATGAATATTGATCAATTAATTTTATAAATATTTTTTTAATCTATGCCAATAGAAAATTATAAATAATCTCTATTTTAGCGTGGCCTTTAAATCATTAATCGGGACTTCTACCCAAAATAACCAAAAACTTGCAAGGATAATGGGGGAGAGAGAAAATGCCCAGAGTATCCCAAGATATTTATAAGAAAAGTACGCCCCATATAGCCCGAGCATAAATAGCGCCCAAAAAAAGAGTACCTTTATAGCCAATAGATAACCATACTTAGATATAGATAGAAAACCTATAGCAATGCCAATAAATAGAAATGGATAGCAACTTGCCATCACCATTCGAATTTGTCCTAGACCGACCATAACCCCCGTACATATTAATGCATTTAATAAAACACCTATTCGAAAACCTAAGGAATCGCGATTTAAAACCCACCATCTAGCCCCGTAAATAAAAAATCCAAATAAAATTTGAACATACAACCCCCCAAAACCTAAAACTATATCCATTAATGCTGGTGGGCCAGGCTCATAGTACGGTGCATCCCAGTTAAAAAAGGGGATTGGTTGAAGTAAAGAAATAGGCCAAATTACCAAATAAAGTGCAGGGGAAATCTCACCAATAATAGTAGTGATTCCTTCTGAATTAAGCTCAGATCCAATCGCTTTCATGCTGCCATCTCGAACCATGCGCCCATATTCAAACATGTTTATATATCGATCGGGACGGTCTAGAACTGAAAATCCCATGAGAACTAGCAATGCTAGTAATCCCAAATACTTAGCCCCCCTAGGAATACAATTAGATCTATAGGGCGTTCTAGAAACCACCAGTATAAAACCACCCAATATATAACCCGCTAATGTTATTGTTCGCAAATAAGCTAGTGCAACTCCTGCAGACAGAGCTATGCATATATAGGTGACCTTTAAACCAATTCTTTCTTTATAGATTGCAAGACTTAATGCCATAAGGAATAAAGCTCCAAACATACCCATTAACGAGTCTCGCATTAAACCAGTTGAAAATACAATTGCAGTTGGGCACAAAGCATATAAATAGGCGGTTAGGATCCCAATACGGTGCCCATAAAGATTTTCGGCAAGTCGCTGTATAAAAGGGACCGTCAATGCACCTGCAAATAAAACAGTTTGTGTTGTTGCTAAGTACGACACATCCCCAACTTGAGCACTTATTTTGGTAACAAATACATTTACCCAAGGAAAAAGTGGGTCTTCAAAGCCGAGACTAGCTTGCTCATAGGAGAAGAAGGAGCCCTCCCAAAATCTAGATGCATCAGTGTTAGTTCCTATGTAATATTTTCTATCAAAGTTAAATGCTGTGAACCAAGCCATTACAGCAAAGAAACTTCGAATAATTAGGGCAACGGAAAAGGGTAGCAACAGACGCCCCCCCATTATTAATATTAAAAATATTGCAAACCCAGCAAAGAGGATATGAATTGCTGCGATTGCACTATTATTTTCAGCAATCGAGACAAATATCCACAGAAAGGTATCTAGGATAAAAAATATAATTGAGAGAGCGATCAACGTACCGGATCCCCTAATTGAAGGAACGCTCAACGATATCATTTATATCAACTTTTTTAATCTTTAGTCGCACTGCTAGCTTTAGAATGGCTGCAGCTAGAGGCCAGCCAATTTTTGGATACCAAAATAAAGGGCGGTATAGAAAAAAACGGGTGCGCGCAAAAAATCCAACGTAAGGACTAAGTCGATTACAGGCTAGCATGTAAAAATAGCCATTTGAACTTTCAGCTGCAGCTTCTGCCAAAATAAATATACAAACACTTTCTGGGGAGTGCCAAGAGTACATCTTACGAGCCAATATCTCTCTAGTAGTACGCTTCATTGGTAGCTCAAGAATCGTGTTCCATCCCATAATAAATTTATGGAATTGCCACTTGGTATTTGCTGGAGCAGTAGTCACCACTTCAACAATCACATTATTGCTGAATAAACAACGGCCAGTGTCTCCAAGCGCACTCAACAACATAACATAAGTAAAACTCATTGAATAAGCAAAGTGATATGTTGTAGATATGGCACTCAACACCGAAGGTACGTGCCAAACTCCTACCGACATGAAGTTTATATTCCCTGGATAGTCCACACCTTGAACAAATCCGTGCTGGCCAATAGTCTCAAAGGCTAACGGCCTAAAATTTTCCAGAAACATTAAGCGAGTTAAGAAATTCATAAACATGCATTCAGGGTGTGCCTCTATAGCCTGAATGACATCAAAAACAGCGGTTTTGCTTACAATATCGTCATCACCCAAAATCCAGAGCCATGGAGATTCGACAATTTCAAAAGCGCGTAAAAAATTTGCCTCCCCGCCTATATTTATTTTATGCCGAATAATGGTAACAGGCACTTCAGGGTACATTTCCAATATATTTTTAATGCTATCAGCCACAGGAATTGGTGAGGCATTATCTAAAATGATTAACTCCACGTCCTCATTGATCTGTGCCAACAGCGCTGGCAAGTTTTCGCATAACGTAGCATTTCGATTGTATGTTGGAATAACAATACTAAGTTTCATGGGGAAACTTTCATGTAATCACGATAACATCGATTAAAAAGCGGCCAAGACCAAAATACAGCTATGCTAATGGTGACTACTGAGTAGCCGATAATAGTTATTTCTAAATCGCCAACCTTTGAGAGCAAGAAGGCTGAAGCAGCCAGCGCAAAACCGTTAACAATCGATATTTTAAGAAATGGTTCACGGCGAAACGTACGAAGTAGAGTAGCCTGCGCGCTAACTTGAATATTGAAATAAGTAGCGATTCCTAACATTACCATTGCTGTCCAAGAAGGAATGCGGTCATTGGCTGCTGGCCAAAAGACAGGTAATAGTAAGCATCCGCCAATCATTGCGCAGATAAGGAGCAAAGCAACAAAGCGAGTGGTTTTGTATGCTCTAGTAAATACCTCAACCAAATGTCTAAAATTTTTCTGAGAAACTAATTGGCCAAACAACGGCGTCTTGGTGTTTATCCAAGCCATCGAAGTTCCAGAGATCGCAGCCATTAGAGTTAGAGCCAATCCTAGCTTGCCAGCTGTAACAGAGCCAAAGTTGTTGAAAACAATCGGCACAATTGCTTGAGAACCCAAATATCCTGCGGTCCAACTTATGGCAATACGCCACTGGAATGGCCAAATTTCTTTTCGCCAATCTATTCGTTGTTTACGAAGCGCCTTTTTAAATAAAGCGTGCAATATTTCACCTTCACGAATATACAACCATACTGCCGCAGTAATAAAGCTCCCACCGTACATTAATCCGACAGCCATCAAACGTAAATTACCCTCTAAACATATCCACAAGACTAACATTGAGACGATGTTTTGTATAAAACGAGCATATGCAACATCGGCAATAAATCCTAGTCCCTCAGAAAAACCAAAGAGCCCATTGGTAATTATATTTCCACCAAAAAACAAAACTGCAATAAGCCAACCAGCTTCCCACTGAACATCATTATCAATTGATTGATGTCCAAGAAACCAAGTGCCCCAAAAAAGCATTAGAGTAATAAATAAGAGGGCGATAGCTGCATACCAGCAGAGAAGATCACGCAGGAATTGTCCAAGCTTAGAGAATGTCAAGTCTTTGCTAAGTGGTAGATCCTTAATTGAGACTCCAGATAGGGTATGACTTACAGTCTGCTGAACTATGAAACCTAAACCAAGTTCAAATAAAATTTGTAGTCCAAGAATGCTGGTGATTGTGAAATAGTAACCTTGTTCGGACGGGGATAATTTTTCTACAATAAAAAATAAAGTTATTGGGCCGGCTAGAATGCCCCACCCGCGATTGAGGAGCGTAAATACGATCGCCCGATCAAGTGGCATTATTTGCAACAGCCCTTCTTAGTTGATCTAAACTTAACCCGCCAATATTATTTAATGACTCCTGAGAACCAACAGAACCACACACCACCTCATCCAGGGCAATCGTAGTTAGTCGAGGAAGAGAATCACCGGAAGCAATTAATGACTCACACATCCATGAGCCAAATCCGGCATCCACAAGATGATCTTCAACAGTAATAATATGCTTATAAGATTTTGCCTGCTCAGCCTGCATAGACTTGTGCCGCATACCCCAAAGAGGCATAGAATACAAATCAATCTCATTTAGTGCGGGGTCATTCATCCAAGTAAATACCGAGCTAAGAACGGCACCGGTGGTAACAATAGCCACATCGCTTCGAATGCCCTTATGAAGAACCTTCACCCAATGACCAGGCTCAACAGTTAGTAATTTATGATGCAATAGGGGTTCACCAGCCTTACCAAGTCGGAGATAAGAAGGTTGAGGATTGGCAATCAAATATCTTAAACAGGCACGAACCTCCAAAGGATCTCCAGGAGCGCAAATTAACATTGATGGCATGGCACGTATCAATGCATAGTCCTGTACCGCATGATGAGAATACCCAAGTGGGCCATAGCCCAGGCCGCCACCAACAGCGACAACTGTAACTGACATTCCTAGGTAATCAACGTCATTACGTATTTGTTCGGCACATCTAAATGTTGGGAAATTGGCAATTGAATAAGTAAAAACATGGTAACCCTCGCTAGCCATTCCAGCGGCAAGACCTGTCATATTTTGCTCTGCTACCCCCGCATTAACAAAACGATCTGGGAATCTATCGCGAAAGGGCTCAATAACAGAATAGCCAAGATCGCCAACAACTAAAGCAATTTGCGGGTTTACCTCAGCCATACAAATAAGCTCATCAACGAATGCATTACGCATCATGAGCCCCTAGCTCATTTAGAGCAATTAAAAGTTGCTCATTATTAGGGCTTCTGTAATGCCATTCAATCCTCCCCTCCATAAAGCTCACGCCCTTCCCTTTAATGGTATGAGCCAATAATAACGAAGGTTTATTTATCTCCCATGGCACTTTAGACAACAACCTTCCCAGAGAATCATGATCATGTCCATCAATTTCACGCACAGACCAACCAAACGCTGTAAGTTTATCGACCAATGGCTCTAAACCTAGCGTATTTTCTACCGTAGTAAGGCTCTGCAACTTGTTATAGTCGACAATTGCAACCAAATTATCAAGTTTGTGATGCGCAGCGAACATTAAAGCCTCCCAATTGCTGCCTTCATCCATCTCACCATCACTAAGTAAGACAAATGTGCGCCATGCATAGCTACGTTTTTTCGCTGCAAGCGCTTTACCAACGCCAAATGGAAGGCCATGACCTAGAGATCCACTGGAAAACTCAACCCCTGCAATCTTATGGCTTACATGGGTCATGTATGCTGACCCATCTACACCATATGTTCTAAGATCTGTGCGCGGAATGACTCCAATACTAGCAAGCGTTGCGTAGACCGCAGCTGCGGCGTGACCTTTGCTGAGGATAAAACGATCTCGTTTTGACCATTTCGGATTTTGTGGGCATACTTGCATCACTTGGCCATACAGCACTGCTAATATGTCTGCAACAGAAAAGCAACTCCCAACATGAGAAGCTTTTGCACGATAGACCATATTTAGAACTTCTATGCGTATTAACTTTGCCAACGTAATTGAATCATAAGAACGAAATGGGGGATCTATAGTCATTTTTTACATCTTTAAATTTAGTGGCTCAAATAATTCAAAACCTCGACCAGCAAAATAAATTTGTCCAGTAAAATCTAGCTCGGTCATCAAGAGTTGTGCAATTTCTATTTCATAAGCAGGGGCCATAACAATAACTACATCAATTCTTTGCGACTTAATCTCAGAAGGCACTGCAACGGATAGATGAGAAAGAGGAGTCAGCATCCCTTCTTTACTAGGATCACCATCTACAAGAAGATGGATATGACTCAGATCTGCAATAGCCATCATACTTAAGCCTTTACCTCCCGCGCCCCAAATAGCCACCCTTTTTCCTTCCAAATGTTTTTTCAACAAAAAACTATTAATTTCATCGCGAAGGGATCTGATACTAAGTGTTAAGGCGCCATATTCAGCTTTAGCTTTAGATTGCCATCGAACAATTGCACGCAATGATTCCCCATCTTGTACTGGAGAAATATCAATTACTTCAAAACCCGCCAACTGTAAGGCAAGCCCCAAAGTATGTGGGGCAAAATAGTTTACATGTTCAGGTATAAAATCAAAAAATCTAGCCTCATCAATCAACTTAACTAAGTTTGGAACCTCAATCAAACCGACTGCGCCATCTCGTAAATTCTCACGAATTGTTAACAAAAAATCACGCATGTCTATAACATGTTCAAATACTTGACGAGTAACAAAGGCATCAAAAGGACCCTCGGCCATGATGCGCTTAGCACTTAAAGTTTCTTGCCCTACTTTTAAACCGCGAGAACACGCCAAATCGTATTGAGCGCGTGATGGCTCAACCCCAAAACAGATAGCACCAGCCTCTTGCATTGACTGCAGAAAAAACCCATCGCCGCAACCAATCTCGAGAATAGTTCGCCCCTTTAAATCATATTTTCCAACAAAATCGTTTGCCTGGTCAATTTGGAACTGCTGAGCCTGAGCCGAAAGAGATGGGGTATTGATATAATCATCGTAGTAATCTTCAGATAAATTCATCGGGATGCTAACAAAGCCACAGGAAGAGCACCTATATATTTTTATATCCACCCCATGATCTCGCTCCAACTCATCTAATTTAAGAAGTCTGTGATTCCAACGAGGCATATCATTAAGCTCAGCAGCAATTTCAAGGCCGTCAAAGTTACATAATCGACATGCGGAAGCTTTTATATTTGCTACATCAGTCATTTTTTCACTCTATCTAAAATATTTTTTGTCAATAGAAGTTATTTACTTCAAAGTACTGCGATACCAAGCAACTGTTTCAGCTATTCCTGACTCTAGGGATATGGTGGGCCTCCATCCTGAAGCAGCAGATAAAGCGCCAATATCAGCCTCTAGATGCATAACTTGATCAGGCCTGTATGGAATATCACCAAAACCCAATGGTAAATTAGGGTTAATTGCGTCACGAATCATTGTAATGATGTCATAAAGAGGACGCCCATCACCAGAACCCAGATTAAATATGCCGCATACTTGTGCATCTAATGAAGCGATAATCCCTCCAGCAACATCTTTCACGTGTATGTAGTCCCATATTTGACCAGCCGTCGTAAGGCTTGGCTTCTCACCTGCAAGTAAAGTTTTTATTAAATATGGAATCAGCCAACTCGGATCGTCATCGGGACCATACGATGAAAACAATCTAAGCCAGCCAAAAGGTCGCTCTATCGCAACTGCCGAGCGCTCCAATGCAAGGCCAGTTGCAAGTTTTGCAGCGCCATAACATGTTGTTGGATGTGTTGATGCATCCTCAAAAATTCGACCTGAGAGTTGGCCATATTCGGCCTGGGAACCAAGGCCGATGAAATAACGACAACCTATTTGGCTTGTTAATTTATGCAAGTTAATTGAAGATACTATGTTATCCATTTGCACAGGGCTATTACGATCTGCCCCTTTTACACCATCCCATCCAAGATGAATTACAGCTTCTGGGGAAAAATTCAAGAGCGCACTATGTATTTCCTCTGTATTCCTAAGGTCCCCGATGATGACAGTACATAACCCAAGAAATTTTTGGATGCGCCGAGGATTGGTTGATGGACGCATCAGCACAGCGACATCTCGCCCATCTAAAAGTAGCTGCCTCACAACTTCAGCACCCACAAAGCCACTTGCACCAGTCAAAAATATGCGGTTAATTTTCTTACGAGTCATATTCCCCGGCATACTTTTAAAATCACCATTAATAGTTAAGAAATTTTTTGTATAGTTTTTTTAAATCTTTTCTTTGACAAACATAATCAGAATTTGATAAAACCGCAGCCCAAAAAGCAAGGGTACTGTCATTAGAGATGATGCTCCTAGCCTTTGCCATAATTTCAATTATTTCAGAAGCTGTCTTATTTAATGAATCAATCGTTACACATTGCTTTTCTTTTAGTATTTTTTGAATTTCAATATTATTTAATAAATCATCATCAGTACTTAATATATGAGAACCATTGCTTACTCTTTTTAATCTTTCTTTTAAATACTCGATTCTTTGTGCTTCATTTTTAAAAAAATCAGCCATTCTTATATGCTCAAGCGTCTCAATATTTTTTTCGTTTTTAATTGAAAATTTTTTTCTTAAAACATTAAGAGCGAATTCAATTTCCTTTTCATCAAAGTCTTGATAAAGCTCTGGATTTTGAAAATATCCATCCATAAATTTTGTATTATGTATAGTTAGTACCCCTGAATTTATTTTTACTTTTTCAAGAATTTTAAAAATTCTAGATAAAACTAACAATCTTATAGCGTTATATTTTCCGAAGGTTTCATATTCAGTAAGTTCTGGTGCTAAAGAGAATTTATGGCTATATGATGAATCATGGACGATAATTATCGCTGCGTGCTTATTCCTCTGAGAAATTAAATTACCATAAAATAATTGGAAAAGTTGATTGCCAAGACCGCCATGCGATCTTATAACTATTTTATTGATACTCACAAATCTGATCCTTCATATATATCCAATTATTTGATACACCTTTTAAATCAACTTGCAGAGTATTCTTTAATTTGGGCATGACTTATTTCCTGCATATTTTCTTTTGCCTGAAAGGCTTTTTGCCATTGGACAATTTTTTGTGTGGCCGCCTCTAGGCTCCATTTTGAACTCCATCCTAGTTGCGTATGCGCTTTAGAACAATCTAACTTTAAAAGATGTGCCTCATGAGGCTGTTCTGAACCTTCTTTTTCCCAGCGAGCTGTTTCACCCCAACCAGAAACTAGAAGATTAGCCACTTCTTGTACCGATCGATTATCTTCATCACGTGGGCCGAAGTTCCAACCACCAGCAAAGACTGAACCTTGTTCGTAAAGAGCTTGTGCCAAAATTAAATAGCCAGAAAGAGGCTCTAAAACATGCTGCCAGGGACGCGTTGCCAAGGGACTGCGAATCATCAATGGTTTATTTGCTTCAAAAGCTTTAATCGCATCTGGAATTAAACGATCTTCAGACCAATCTCCACCGCCAATAACATTGCCCGCTCTAGCAGAAGCAACCTTATTGGTTAAATTAGAGTCTGAGAAATAAGACTGACGGTAGGCTGAGGTAACTAGTTCAGCACAACCCTTACTATTACTATAGGGGTCAAAACCGCCCATCGACTCATTTTCGCGATAACCCCAAACCCATTCTTTATTTTCATAACATTTGTCCGTAGTTACAACTACTGTGGCCCGCACTGTATTAATTACGCGCGTACTTTCTAAAACATGCACCGTACCCATGACATTAGTAGCATATGTCTCTACTGGATTGACGTAGGAATAACGCACTAAAGGCTGAGCTGCCATGTGTATTACTACATCGGGCTTGGCCTCTGACATGGCTTTTTGCAGAGTAGCTAAATCACGAATATCGGCAATATGCGATTTCTCAATGAGAGAATCAATCGCTAACACATCAAATAAGTTGGGTGTAGTGTTCGACGCTAATGCATATCCCGTAACTTTTGCACCCATGGATGCAAGCCAAAGCGATAGCCAACTACCCTTAAATCCAGTGTGGCCTGTTAGAAAGACTTTTTTGTCTTTCCAAAAAACGGGGTTAACATGCGCAGCTTTCATTACCAAGATTTCCAAGGGGCGTTACCTGAAGACCAAAGTTCTTCAAGATAATTCTTATCACGCAAGGTGTCCATTGACTGCCAAAATCCATGATGCTGGTACGCCATCATTTCCGACTGCTGAGCCAAACTCTCTAAAGGTTCACGCTCCCAGATGGTGGAGTCATCCTTAATCAGATTAATTACCTCGGGCGAAAGCACAAAAAAACCACCATTGATCATGCCGCCATCTCCCTTAGGCTTTTCTTTAAAAGAAGTGATATGCTGATCTGAATGAATATCAATTGCCCCAAATCGGCCGGGTGGGTATACGGCGGTTAAGGTTGCCTTTTTTTCATGACTTCTGTGAAAACCAATGAGCTCGGTAATATTGACATTACTTACGCCATCGCCATAGGTAAAGCAAAAAGCCTCTTCATCTTTGACGTACTGAGCTACCCGTTTTAGGCGTCCACCGGTCATAGTATCGGGACCCGTATCAATCAAGGTAATTTTCCAAGGCTCCGCATAGCGATGATGTACTTCCATCTTGTTTTGCGCCATATCAAATGACACATCAGACATATGCAAAAAGTAATTAGCAAAATACTCTTTAATGACGTAACCCTTGTAGCCACAACATATTACAAAGTCATTTACGCCATGGGTAGAATAGAGTTTTAGGATGTGCCACAGAATCGGCATGCCACCAATTTCAATCATAGGCTTAGGCTTGCTTTCAGTTTCTTCTGAAATTCGCGTTCCTAAACCACCTGCCAGAATGACTGCCTTCATAGGTACTCTTTGAATTTATATATTGTTCAACAACTTATTAATTACCTAAAGGGATAAGCCCGCTAATACCCGGTACCGTGCTGGCATTTTCACTCTAGACTTAACTTGGCACCGCCGCTTTTGATGTGAAGCCAAACTCGCCCACCTAGCAGCGCTAAGAGCATCAAGAAGAACGCCGCCGCCAATCCGCCGGTTGTCGACTTGATCATGCCTTTTTTACTTGCTGATGGCGCGGTATTCATCTCAAATCCCTTAGAAAAACGCACGTCATTAGCCAGTAAGCTTGAGCGAAGGTCATCGACAAAGGCGAGTGACTTGGGATCGCTCGGATCTAAGGTAGCACGCAAAGCGGCTTCTTGCTCTAGTAATTTTTTGATTAAGGCTGTACCGTCATAGTTCTCCCCATTCATGAGGGGTGAGACCTGCTGGACCCATCTGCGCAATATCGCCATTTGCGCCTGAGCGTCCTTTAGGCGCTCGAGGGACTCTTTGCTGCCATTGATGTCAGTATTGGCTGCAATAATCTGGGTGCTAATGGGCATGTACTTGGCACCCGAGTCTTTGGGGTCGACCACTTGACTGATGGTTTTTTGCTCGTTTGGGAAGCGCTTGGCTAGGGCCTCCAAGCTTTTGAGGCGCTCTTGTTGGTAACTTAATTCGACTTGGGTAATATTGATTTTTTTTGCGAGGTCTGCATCAACACTCATGAGCTGAGACTCTTGTGCGCTAAATAAGGATTTAATTGCTAGATAAGAAGCGCCTTGCAGTAAAAAGTTTTTTGTATCGCGAGCATTTTCAATTGCCTTAACCCGTGTCGAACCTGTCGCTGTTAGGGTAAGACTGACAATCGAGGTGCCAGCCGCCTCCAAACCGGCGGTCGAGGCGAGGTCTTTGGTGTCTGCCTTACTCATGCCATAGGTGGCTAGGGCATTTTTTTGCCACCAGTCCACATTACTTAAGATGCGATACAAGGATTCTTGGCCCTCAGGCACCTTAGACTCATCGATGATTTGATAGGCTAAGTTGGGTAAGGTTTTTTGCAGGGATCGCCAGCCCACCAAATCAGTGCCGCCGTTATTCATTAAGACTAATTCAGCCTGGTAGTTTCCCAGGAAAAACCAGCCTGAAAACCCAAGAACTGCGCCCAGAATACTTGCTACGGCCAGTTTTTTCCAAGCGCCTTGCAAGAAGTTAACGATATCGAGGAAGGAGATTTCACTCACATCCTCAGAAGTTTCTTGGTTTTGGTTGGGGCCTGGATTCATATAAATGGAATGTTCTCGAGAAATTTATTATAACTTTTAACAGCGTTATCAAACCCCAAATAGTTATTGGGTATACCCTCGATTCTGATATCAGAGCACTTTAGGCCCCCGTCTTGGATTAGAGTTCATGAATCACTTACCATTCTGCCTGAGTTGAAAATTTGATAAATAGGACTCGAACCGCCGCCGCCCTTAATGGTTAGAATTGGGAATCAATCTCTCCTTTAACCATAAAGATTATAAGTTTTAAGATTTTTAGCGGCTAATGTATGCACCCCATGCTAACTGCCCCTTATTAACATTTGCAGCGCCCCACATGAATGCCCCTTTGAATAAAAATTCCTCGCAAATCCATCAAATCTTTGCTTTTATTATCCCTTTTGCTGTCGGCTTTGGGATCTATTTTTGGATGATTCCGGTATTTTTGATAGCTTTGGCTTGGCAATACTTTAAAAATGATGAGGCGCCCTTTTTTCATGCCGGAAAGCGCCTAGGTTTTGAGGCCCAATTTTTGGTATTTTTCATGATTTTGGGCTTGTTTTTAGGATGTTATAGAGGGATTTACATCCCTTACCACCCTCAAATTTACGCCCTACCAGGCAGATATTTCACCATTTTGCTGGCAATTACCCTAGGTGTCTCACTCTGGATTCTCAGCTTTAGGAATAATCGCCAATGCATTCAATTTGTATGGTGTTTTTGCCTCGGCACCCTCCTTTTTAGCCTTTTGACCATTGGTACAAGCCTTGCACTAGAACCTACGCCCTACTATGGCCGCTTAGTGAATATTCTTACTCCTAAGGTATTTAGTGCTCGAAGTTATATCAATTCCCCTGGCATTTCTAATTTATTGTGTTTTTTTCCGATCGCCTTTATGGCAGGTCTCTTACTTAAACCCGGGCAAAGGCCATGGGGATTTTGGGTTTTAGGGATCTTGGGATTTGCCCTTTCCTTGGGTAGTGCACTCGTGATTAATCAACGCTCTTATTTTGTTGTCACTTTGCTCATGGCACCGATACTGGTAGGTCTTTTTTTAGTAATCCAACGAGCGTGGCATACTTTAGCTTGGGTGCTTATTCCACTTGCCTGCTACCCGACCCTTTGGCTGGCTAACTCGCTTTTACCCAATAGTCCTTGGACTCGTTTTCTAAACGGCGATATCATGAATGATGCGCGCTTTCAGATGCTTTCCTACTGGTTTTCGCATTTAATAAAAGATCCCTTTACTCGAATTGAGGTCGGACCCGCACAGTGGCAAGACTTGCAGTGGTTTCATAACTTTTTTGCTGATGTACATCGTTTCTCTGGATTTTGGAGCTTAGCGACTGCACTCCTGCTTTTTGGGTTTATCTTCTATAGACTCATTTTATTAATTCGCACCAACCAAAACATGGGACTCTTTTTGACTGCTATTGCAATCCCAATCTTCTTAATCATGAATACATCTGTAGTACCCGAAGGAGAAAGGCAGCCGTTTTTTCTCTTGATATTCATTGGCGTGATCTGCGAAAAATTACTGGCTTTTCATAAAAAGAATTTAGTCTCAACTTAAAAATGGGGGCATTACCCTACTTTTAGAATACGGGGGGGACAAGCTGTGTCATTTAGCTTCGTAAATCACTGTATTAATTAAAAAAATTTAAATAACATCCCCCCCCTATAA
>Ga0194047_10001423_pt1 | contig 14648 bp, 13 predicted proteins | sample JunL225m_MetaG_2_FD_160070 | JGI IMG/M metagenome (GOLD analysis project Ga0194047, IMG submission 160070) | Anoxic zone freshwater microbial communities from boreal shield lake in IISD Experimental Lakes Area, Ontario, Canada - Jun2016-L221-5m | ecosystem: Environmental > Aquatic > Freshwater...
TGTTGATAGGGTGATACTTCAAAAACACCGTCAAGGTATCTTAATACTTTAAAAGTATATGAACTTGAATCAAATCTTTGGGTAGAAGTGTATGGAGGATTATTGCCAATTTTTATGAAAGTTTCAACATACACATACATTGTATAGGATCCAATCATCGTACTGTCGCCTAATCCGCTTAACAATGCGCAACCAATAGTACCGCCATTCCAGGCGCAGTTTGGTTTGTTACACTGATAACCGTATCCCGATGGAATTCCGTATATTTTATAAAGTTGTGCCGAGTCAACGTGAATTTTTATTCCACTAATAAATGAATCGAGAGGAATCTTAAAAGTGAGTACTTGGCTATAAGGAATATTAACAGTAGCAAAAGGTATTTTTGATGGGAATAAATAACTGCCTGCAGCATAAATTGATGTATCAGGAGTACATTGTGCCGACACAAAATTTATTTGAGAACTTAAAACAAATAGAGTAAGTATGAGTAATAATTTTTTCATGATTTAGATTTTTGTAAACCAAAAGTAGTGATTTTTTTATTGATATTTTTTTATTGAATTCGAATATGTTTCAATAATTTCATTTCTTAAGTAAGATGGTTTTAATATTTCAACGGTTGCACCATAACTTAATATTTGTGCTTTGAGTTCATAAGATGGAATAACAGTAAGCTCAATTGTAAATTCTTTTTTGGTATCGGAAATGATTTTTTGTGATTGATGCCACGGCTGACTTTTAATAAACGGAGCTTGGTTCGCATCAAATTTCAACACAATTTTTTCGGGTTTAAATTTGTTGTTTACTGAAATACCAAACGAATATTTGAAATATTCTTTTGCGCTGAAGTCAGCATCTTTTTTAAAATACACTTCCGTTAAAATAATTTTATTGATTCGCTCTAACCCAAACGTTACAATGCTTTCGGTAGCTTTGTTTTTTCCGATTACATACCAACGGTTGCGATATTCTTTTAATACATAAGGCAAAAATTCATATTGCTTTTCGGTATCTGAACTAAAACTTTTATAATATAAGTTGACAATATTTTTTTCTTTGATGGCTAACATCAAGTCATTTAAAAATTGATTTCCTCCTGCACTTAAACTTTTTTCTACCTCCACAAAATTCTCAAATTTATCTTCACCAAATACTGAACGAATATTAATCAACTCTTCAATTTTATTTAGCGTTTCCTTGTATTGTTCAACAGGCCCGATTCCTTCAAATTGTTTCAATAATGAAAATACAAACTCCAAAGCATAGAGATCATTTTCGCGCAACGGAAATTTATTGATGGAATAATAAGCATCGGTATAAAAATATCCTTTTCGTTTTCTATCGAAACTTATTGGAGCAAAATATCCAAGTTCTTCATCGTGTTGCATGCTGTACAAATCTCTGTCTATTGTGCGAGAGGAGAGTTCACCTATCACGCTGCATGCATCTATCAACTCTTCTTTTGAAGGAAAAGGCTTTTGTTTATCGCGCAAACATTTATCAATAATTCGAAAACGTATATGTGAATTTTTACTTATGGGCATGAAACAAATGTAAGAGTTTATTGAAATTTTAGAAGTTACTCAATTTTATCGTTGCGGTCTTTGCGCTTGTTTTTCTTAGCGTTCTTAGCGGTTAATTTTTTTTTACCGCAAAGGGCGCAAAGTTTTACGCAAAGTTCGCAAAGGAGTTCAAAAAAAAATTTCAAAAAAAATTTACTTCGACAATAGGTGTCGTTGTAATGGCGAAATTTTGAATCATAAAATAAACTAAAAAACGACATGGAAACTTTAAAACTAAACACTGAAAAAAACGTTCGCCCTGCAGACATTTATGAAAATGCAGTAACAGCAATTCAAAAAGGAAAGTATGAAGAAGCCCTTCATGAACTCAATATGTTTTTATTATTTGAACCCGAAAGCATTGATGGAATTTTGAAAAAAGGATTATGCTATTTGTATCTTGATAAAGTTGAAATGGCTGCACATATATTTGATGACGTGCGCGAAAACAATCCAAACCATGCGCATGTTTACGCCTGTATTGCCGAGCTTTTCAAGCTTCAATATGAATTTGATATTGCAATCGATTTTTGTGATAAAGCCATTCGCTTAACCAACGATGGCGAATCGGATTATAATTTGATGTTATCGGAATTATTTTTTTATAAACTCGATTTTGATACTGCATTTACTTATATCAATAAAGCAATTGTTCAATGTCCGCACAGCGAATATTGTTACTATTGGAGAGCGCTAATTTTATCACGTTTCGAAAAATATGACAGTGCCATCAGCGACTTAAATAAAGCCATTGCATTGTATCCCGAGTTTGCCGAAGCCTATCGCCAGCGTGCAAGTGTGCGCATTAAATTAAATGATGTGAATGCTGCTTTAAAAGATATAAAAATTGCCCAGAATTTAGAAATGGATGAGGAAAACGAATTGCAACATATTGCCGTGTTGTAGTTGATTACAAGGAGGTGATGAAGTGATGAGGGAATTAAGAGATGAAGTGACGATACTTTCTTAATTTTACTTTTCACTTTCATTCACTCAGTTATCTTTGATTTGTCAATTCGAGCGAAGTCGAGAATTTTAGCAAGACAAAATTTATAAATAATTAATTTTCAAATTATGACAAAAAAGAAAAGCCGTGGAGATATGCCACCAATAAACGAAGGTCCAACACCTGATACAAAAGAAGGCAGAGAAAAAATCTATAAATTATATAAAATTTGTGTTAAAGATGGTTTTGAAATAAGAACGATTGCTGTGATGTGTGATTTAGAAGTTGAGGAGTTAGAGGAAATAATTTCCGAATTTGAAGCTGATTAAAATTTTGTTTGAGAAAGAGTATTTATTTTTTAACTCTGAAAAATAATGAATGGAAAAAAAGTTGCCAGCCAAAAAGAAAAAAATAAACTTTCACAAATGTGGAACGGTTACTGTCCTGAAAGTTGGCTTAAAGGAAAAACTGTTCGCATGAGATTAAATCAATGGGATTTTTTTGAAAGTGAAGAAACAAAACTTCAAATTGCATTACATGGTTTGCAAGCAATTATTTTAAATTTTAGAGGCGAAGGCAAGTTTCGTTCAACACCAAATTATGCAGACCAAATTGAAAATGGAGAAATGTTATGTCCGCAGAATTCTAAAAAATTTCCATTCAACATTTCAAATGTTATATTTAAAAACAGCGCAGAAATAGAAACCTATATTAAATCAATAAAATAATGAAAGAAGATTCAAAAGAGAAAACGGACAAATCAGAATTCCCAATTGTTGAAACAGTTGAAAATTTTTATAAAGGCTTAACAGAACATAAAAATCACAGATATATGTCATGGGAGCATTGTTTTAAAGCTTTTCAGAAACCCAATGATGAAGATTATTTAAGCCTGCAATTAGCTTTTTATTTGGCAAGTTGGGGAATGTATCGAGGTTCTACCGGACTTTTATGGAAAGATTATAAAATTCATAACGATGCTATTAAGATTTTACTTGATGAAAAATTTGATGAAATCCGTTGTCGTTCAGGTTATGAGATTGATGAAAATAAAATCAAAAAAATAATTGATGTGAAAAATGAAATCTCAGAATATTATGCTTCAAAGGATTATATTAAACCAACAAAGGAAGGTGATAAAAAAGACAATATTACTCCAACAGATACATTGGTAACAAAAATATTACTTGGTACTCTTGGTTGTGTTCCTGCCTATGATAGATTTCTTTTGATTGGATTAAAAGAAAAAAATATAAAACAATCGTGCATTAAAAATGAAGATGGTAAAAGGTCGTATATTAATAAGAAGTCATTGCCTAATCTTTTTGATTTTGTAAACAAAAATATTACCGATTTAAAATCAGTTCAAGAAAAAATTAATCAAAAGGAAAAGGATCGTTACTACCCGGTAATGAAAATAGTTGATATGTATTTTTGGGAAGTTGGTCGACAAATGTCACCAACAAAAACAAAACATCTTATTGAGGAAACGCCTTAATAAAACACTATTTAAACACAATCCTTTCTAATCAATAAATGAAAACAAAATATATAGGCATCGAATCCATTTGCATCATCAATAACTCTCGTGTAACAATTGCCTGCAATATTATGTTTGAAGGGAAATTTTATGATGAACCTATTTATACAAATATTTTTTGCGATGATGATCAATTATTAAAATTTTTAGAATTAGAAAAATCTCCTTTGTGTGAAAAAATATTATTAGATATTAAAATTGAAAGAATTTTTTCAGATGATAATTTTTTTCAGGTTGATATTCCACAATATTTTTTTAATCAAAAGGAATGGAAATTTGAGACAATGGTAAATCTCAAAATTTCAGAAAATAAAGAAATCCCTTTCGAGTGTTATTCGTTTGAAAATTTATGAAACATATTCTTTCAAAATCAACTTTCATGTATGGCTGTCAATGCCAGAAAAGATTGTATCTGCACAAGTTTAAACCCGAACTTAAAAATCCTGAAGATGAAAACCGGCAAGCAATTTTTCAAACAGGAACTTATGTTGGAATTTTAGCTCGTCAATTATTTGATGGTGGTGTTGATGCTTCGCCACCAGATACTTTTTCGTATCATATTTCTGTTAAAAACACACAACATTTTTTGCAAACACATTTTGTAATTTACGAAGCGGCATTTCAATTTGAAGGTGTGTTGTGTGCAATTGATATATTGGTTCGCAAAAAAAATAAATGGTATGCTTACGAAGTAAAAAGTTCAACTTCGGTAAAGCCGCAATATATTGATGATGCAGCGTTGCAATATTATGTGATGAAAAACAGCGGACTTCAAATTGAGGATATTTCAATTGTATATCTCAACAATGAATATGTGCGAAATGGAAATTTAGAAATTGAAAAATTGTTTGCAACGCAATCTGTAATTGATGAAGTTTTAGAGAAACAAAGAAATGTTGCCGAAAAAATTATTGAGTTAAAAAAGTTGTTAGAAAATAAGCAAGAACCGGTTATCGAAATTGGCAAACAATGTTTTGATCCGTATGAATGTGATTTCACAAATTACTGTTGGAAAAATATTCCAAAAGAAAATTCAATCTTCGATTTAACTTATGGTTTGGCTTGGAAATTATATGATGAAGGTATTTATCATTTAGATGAAATTCCTGATGATTTTAAACTAAGCGCAAAAGCAGAAATACAATTGAAACATTATAAAAGTGGCGAAATATTTTGCGATAAAGAAGCAATAAAAAACTTCACAAATCAATTTGAATATCCGCTTTATTTTTTCGATTTCGAAACATTCAATTCTGCAATTCCAGAGCTAAATCAAAGCAAAACTTATCAGCAAATTCCTTTTCAGTTTTCACTTCATATTCAAAAGAATAAAGGCGAAGAAGTGGAACATGTTGAATTTTTAGGTGATGGAATTTCTGATCCACGAATTGCTTTAATTAAAAGTATGCTGAAACATTTAGGAAAATCAGGAAATATTGTTTGTTACAATAAATCGTTTGAACAAACACGCATAAAAGAAATGGCTTTAAATTTTCCTGAATATGAAAATGAATTGCTTGCATTAAACGAGCGTGTTGTTGACTTGATGGAACCATTTCAAAAGCGTTGGTATTATCATCCAAATTTTAAGGGTGGTTATTCCATCAAAATTGTTTTGCCAACTTTAATATCAGAATTAAGTTATAACAATTTAGAAATTAAAGAAGGAGGCACAGCAAGTTTTACATACTCTCAGTTGCGTTTTCAGGATAAAGCAACACAACAATTACAAAGAAATCAGTTACTTGATTATTGCAAATTAGACACGTTTGCAATGGTAAAAATTTGGGAATGGTTAATTAAAATTTAAAAATTTGAGTAGTAAAATTATGGAAGAATTAAGATTGAAAATTACAAATATTAAAATCAAATCACCCGATGAAATTGAAATATCAATTAATGTTTGGGATGAAAACGATGTAACTACTATTTTGGAAAACTTAACAGATGAAATTGAAACACCACAAAAATTTTTGAGATCTAATAACTATAGTTTTCTAATTAGTCCATTAAGTTATGCTTTAGAACCTTTAAATGAACTTGAAGAGTGTTTAGACATTTATCATGAGAATGAATCTTTCGAAAATCTTAACCCGAAACTTAGGAGACAATGGAAAACAGCGAATTTGGTAGACAGTTTAACTCATAAGTTATTCAAAGAAGCTTATTTTAAAAACGAAATATATGGCAATTTAAAAATTGAAGATTTTGATAAAGATTAGAAAAGTTATTTTAATCAATTGAGACATTTTCCTCATTTCCGTTTTCTAATTTTATATCATCACTTTCAACTTTTTCCTTTTCACTTTTCACTTCAGTTCCGCACCAATCACACACACTTCCGTCAGCCATAAATCCTTTTCCTTCACATTGTGGGCAGGTGTATCCGCAAGTTGACATGATGATTTAAGAATTACGATTTTTGAATTAAGATTTATTGTCAGTTTGAGCGAAGTCGAAAACTATTATTTGTCTCGCTTCTCGACTTCGCTCGAAGTGACAAGTTCGACAGGACAAAGTTTAGTTATTCAGTTTTGAAAGTACAATTTTCATTTGCTCTTCAACAGGCAATGAAGCATCGATCCAATTTATTATTGCGCCTTCCTTTTCCATTTTTCTAAAAAAAGTCATTTGTTGTTTTGCAAATTGCTGGATAGCGATGGTGAGTTGTTTTGTCATTTCATCGAGCGTTATTTTTTTCTTGAGGTACATCACCACGAACTTGTATTCCAAACCATAAAAAATAAGTTTCTCTTTGCTTACTCCATTTACCAAAAGTTCTCTCACTTCTTCAATCAAACCATTTTCAAGGCGTTGTTTCAAACGTTCTTCAACTCGTTTTCTTTTTAAATCAACAGCCATATCCAAACCAAAAATAATTGGCTTCAAATTTTTTGCTGCTTCATTTTCTTCACGTGTATTTGTTTGTTCCCACGTACAAATTTCAATGGCACGTATCATTCGCGGAAAAGTTGAGGTATCGGCTTTGCTTTTATAAGGAGTTTCGGGAAGAGCAATAAAATAATCAACAAGTTCTTTTTTGTTCATTCCATCAAGAGACATTCTTAATTTAGTATTTTCAGGAATCGGTGTATGAGCCTGCCCTTTCAACACTCCGTTAATATATAAACTTGTTCCACCGCATAAAATCGGAATTTTATTCTTCGCTACAATTTCATCATAGGTTTTAAAAAAATCGCGTTGAAAAAGATGTAAATTATAATCGGAACCTGCAGCTAAAATATCAATTAAATGATAAGGAATTTGCTTTCCGTTTATCACATATTCGTTCAGGTCTTTTCCTGTTCCGATATTCATATCGCGATAAACCTGACGCGAATCAGCACTGATGATTTCGGTGTTTAGTTGGTTTGCTAAATTTGCAGCAAGCTTTGTTTTGCCGGTGGCAGTAGCGCCAAGAATGATGATGAGATTGTATGGTGTGTTCAATTAAATAAAATTAGCCTGCGAAGATAAGCTATTTTAATTAAGCCGTTTTTTCTCAGCTTTTAAACAAATTTACTTCACTTATACTTCAGGTTTTACAATCATCTTTTCAGATTCCTCTCCCGCTTTGGCTGGATCGGAATGACAGATAATTATGTGAGAGCTGGTAAAGGCGAGCGCAAAGCGCCCGCCTTTACCAGCTAAATATTCAGAGCGACTGTCATTCAGAACAAAGTGAGGAATCTATGCTTGAATTATGAAAGAGGTTTAATATACCATTCAACCTATTAACCGTTTCTTCTGTCCAAAATAAATTTCGCATTTCCTGCATTATAAATTTTGATATAACCTGCTTTTGTCATTTCCTCAATGGATGAGAATTTTGTCGGCAAACTATGAGTATGATATCTAATCATTTCTTTAGGATGAATAAAAAAATCCAGTGGTTGGGTGTTTTCAATTAACGTGAATCCCATTTTTATATAGCTGTTTCCGTTACTCCAATCACGGTCGGCATAAGTCATGATATGAGCTGGATGGTGTTGTTCGATAAAATAATTAAGCAATTTACTTAAACCACCGTTTACAGTTGTTCCACGCAAACTTGCAAACCGAACCAATTCAAATGAGCGGTATAGTGCCGAACTATCAGTCATCACACGACTTTTACTAAATGTTGCCACAGCTACTAATTCATCAAGTTTGTACAAACCATATTTATAATAAGCATTTACGTATTGCTGCAAATGATTTGCATTTAAAAAATCATCGGCAACTTTTTTATCAATTCTCACAATTTTTGTTTGCCTTGCATGAATACGTTTTGATATTCCACATAAAGCTAAAATTCGTGATCGGACCAATTCGTTTTGAAGATGCCAGACATCTTCCCAAAGGTTTATTATTCTCACATTTTGAGCTACAGCGTTATCACAAAATTTCGAAAAATAATCGGAAGAAATATTTTTTAACGATGGATGTTGAAGAGCAATGCAATGCAATACAATTTGATGGTCGATCAAAAAAATAATTTGAAAAATACTTTTGAATTCAATCGAATATTTTTCGCTGAATGCTATATTTTCTTTTTGAAGAAAAGCTTTAACCTCATCATGGAACAACATCATGCAAAAGTAAAGCAAGGTGGATTTAATTTTTGCTTATTTATTTTTCATAAAAAAAGTTGCCATTATAGTGGCAACTTTTTTTGAATTTATACCAAACAAAAACACTTATTTCATCACTTCAATTACCTTAAATTCTGTTCTACGATTTTGCTGATGTTGTTCTGAAGTACAATCTTTTCCAGGGCCAACATTATCAGGCTCGCAACCACAATCATTCAAAAGTTTTGTTTCGCCATATCCTTTGTACTCAAGTCTTTTCTTTTCGATGCCTTTTGAGATGAGATATTCAACAGTAGATCTTGCTCTCTTCATTGATAACACATCATTATATTTATGTGTACCACGGCAGTCGGTATGTGATCCCATTTCGATTCTGATCTTTGGATTATCATTAAGTAAAGTAACCATTTTATCTAACTCAATTGCAGCATCCGGACGAATATTCCATTTGTCGAAATCATAATAAATGTTCGGAATAATAATTGGCTTTTGTATTACGAGTGCCTCCAATTCAAAATCACGAATATATTCTTTCGAGATTTTCTGATTTTTTGTAGAAACATGATCGCTCATAGAAAGAAAATTTTGTTTTGATGCCATGAGTTTATATTCTTTTTCAATAGTTAATGGTGTGAAGTATCTTCCATTTTCATCTGTAAAAAGATCAGCTGTAGTTTTATCAACAGGAACCTCTACTTGTATTCTTGCGTTTTTAATAATTTCACCGGTACCCTTCACAGTAACTACTCCTTTAAGTGTTAGCGTTGGATCGTTGATATGAAATGTATAAACAGCATCGTGCATATTTTCTCTATTTGATGAAACGTAACCAGATCTGTGATCTTCATTATTCAAGTAAAAACCAAAATCATCTTTTGAAGAATTAAGTGGGTAATTAAGGTTAACTGGTTCATGCCAGTCTTCACTTGCATGGTAGGTCATGAATACATCCAATCCACCTAATGAATGATGTGCTTCGGAAGCAAAGTATAAGGTATCATTTCCATGAATATAAGGAAACATTTCATTACCGGGAGTATTTACAACTTCCCCAAGATTAATTGGTGCCGACCATTTACCATCGGCTGTTTTATTTGTTTTATACACATCAGTTCCTCCATATCCACCAGGCATATCAGAGATAAAATAAAGTGTTTTTCCATCTTCAGAAAGTGTTGGGTGTCCGCATGAATAATCATCACTATTAAAAGGCATTCCTTGTAATTTTTCCCAGTTACCGTTAATCATTGATGCTTCAAATATTTTTAAGTTACTGATATTGTCGGCATCTCTTTGCAATCTTCTTTTAGATGAATAATTGCTTCTTGTGAAATAGACCACGTCCTGTGATTTATTAAACGTTGCAGGACCTTCATGATACACACCATTTATTTTCCCTTTTAACACAACCGGACTAATCCATTTTCCATCATTATCTTTTTGAGAATAAAATAAATCGAGGTAAGATTCTCCATTCCATGGATTTTTTTTACCATGAGAATTCTCTCCGGCAAAAACAATTCCCGAATGGTATTTAACTGCACTGAAAGAAGCATGCATTTCCGAAAATCTTTGAATATCGAGAGAATATAGTGTGGTATCAATCTTAAGTGAATTAACATTATCACATGATACGAGTAAACATTTTGCAAAAGCATCATCGGGAGAATTACTGAGATATTCTTTGAACCAATATTTTGCCTCTTCATACTTTCCGTTTGTCATCAACATTTTTCCATAATAGAATTTATTGATGGGCTTGCTATCTGGTCTGGCAACAACCTTTGCATATTCAGCTTCGGCCAATTCTGTATTGTTAATGAGGCGAAAAGAATTTGCAAGTTGAGCTCTTGCATCAGTATTATCTTTTCTGTTTAGCGACTTATTATATTGTTTGATAGCTTTGGCATAACGAAACTTATCAAAGTTATTATTTGCGTGTTCTTGATAATAGGAAGCACAACTGCTGATTAGAAATATACTTATCAAAATCAGGATTATATTTTTTAGCGTTTTCATATTTTTATGATTTAATTTTCATTAGAAATATCGAGGAGTTTTTATTTTAGCAAATCTTGTAAAATCATATCCAATCATCACCTCGTGAGTTCCGCCTGAATAAGAGTTTAGTCTTGAATATGTGTAGTCAAAAGCATAACCTATTCGGAGTTCTTTGTTAATCTGATATTCGAGGATCAATGCTATGGCATCACCTGTTCTAATAGATGTTCCAACCCAGAATTGGTCAAGGATCAATGCATTGAGGTTGAAGTCGGCTTGTACAGGTGCAGATGCCAGATATTTTATCAGAACAGAAGGTTTTAATTTTACGCTTTTGCTTACATCAAATATGTATCCTCCAGTTAGAAAATAATGTCTTCTTAAACTTGATGCAGCTTCCAGATTGAAATTGAAATTTCGGGTATTATCATAGGCCCAAATTGTAGGAATAGATACCCCTGCATAATATCTTTCGGCATAATAATAAATACCACAACCTGCTTTTGGTAAAATCGCGCTGCTTCTGTCTCCTAAAAATACATCATCAGTTCGATCCCAAACTGTGAGGGTTGAAAGTTTGGCGTAATATTGTGAAGCACCTAATTTCAATCCCATTGATAATTTACCTTTTCCAATCTTTATTTGGTAATCGTAATTGGCAAAAAAATCTGTTTGATTTGTTACTCCAATATGGTCGTTGGAAAGGATAAGTCCCCAACCTATTTTTTCTTTCAAAACAGGACCATCAACTGCAATCAAACTTGTTACAGGAGCTCCGTCAAATGCGGTCCACTGTCGTCTGTGCAACATGCTTGCACTTGTGTAAGGATGCGACCCCGCATAGGCTGGGTTTAAAAATAAACCATTAAACATGTACTGACTTAGCATAGCATCTTGCTGTGCCCATGTACTTATACTCACTAAGAGAATAATTACGGATAATATTAGCTTTTTCATGATCTTTATATTTAAGTTCAATTGAATGAAATTCATCACAATCATTTTCTTCTAAGGTCAACATAGCCTGTAAGAATAATGTCTTGGTTACTTATACTAAACACTACGAAATAAGTAGCATCAGGTAATGATGAACCTAACATATCCTCACCATTCCATTGGTTGTTGTAATTTTCTTTTGTGTATACTTCATTGCCCCAACGATTGAAAACCCTAAGTGTGTTATTTGGAAATACTTCTATACCATGAATAACAAAGAAATCATTTCGTCCATCATTGTTAGGAGAGAATCCAGTTGGCATTTCAAGCGGAATAGTTTGCAAAAGTGTAACACTGTCGGCAACGCTACATCCGTTTTTATCAGTTACTAAAACGGTGTATTTTCCGGCTGACAGATTGCTGATGATTTGTTGATTGTTGCCATTAGACCAAAGAATATTATATGGTAATGATCCTCCTTTTAATTTGAGTTCGATAGATCCGTCATTTGAATTGTAATGACTTAAATTAAATCCACCATAGTATACTGAAGGGATGAGGGTAACTTTTAAAATATCCGGACCGGTTACTAAAAACGAATCAGAAATATTACAGCCGTATGAATCCCTAACGGTTATTTTATACCATCCAATACCGATATTTGAAAGATCTTTTGTTGTTGCTCCGTTTGACCACATATAGTTATATGGAGGAGTTCCATCCAACATAGTGATATCGATTGCACCATTCAAATCTCCAAAACATTTAACAGGGAAAGCAATACCAGAGAGCGCAATTTTTGATGTTGAGTTTACTGTAAAATCACTCACATGTATACAACCGTTTGCATCTGTAATGGTAACAGTATAAACGCCACCCATCACATTAGTTAAATCTTCGGCAATACTTCCATTCGACCATAGATAAGTATATGGTTTTACACCACCACTTACAGTAAGGTTGATACTTCCATTTGCTCCCGAGCAGGTTGCAGTAATGGTAGTTGCAGTATCAGTAATAGGTGTAGGTTGAATTAGAACAAAACTGTCTTTCACCATACAACCATTTTTATCAGTAACCAATACATCATAATTCCCTGCACCAATATTTCCAATATCTTGTGTAGTTGCTGTAGTATTCCATAAATAGGTAAATGGCATCACTCCTCCTGCTACACTTAAATCAATTATTCCATTGGTGGAGTTTTCACAACTAACATTGTATCCATTATAGTTACTAAGAATTGAACTTAATACCAATGCATCAGGTTCGAATATTGTAAAGCTTTTTGCGAGTGTACAACCATTCCTGTCAGTAATAGTTACAGTATATAAACCAGCACCAAGACCAAATACAGAAGATGTAGTATCACCTGTATTCCATAAATAGCTAAACGGCCCTGTTCCTCCATATAAACCAAGGTGTAGGTATCCGTCTTTTGATCCGTGACATCTTACATTAAAGCCATTATAATCGCTTGAGTCAAACACCAAAGCCATACCGTTTGGTTCAGTTAAAGTGAAACTATCACTCACCGAACAACCATTGTTATCGGTAACAATTACACGATAAAATCCTGCACCAATATTTGTCAGATCCTGAGTGGTTGCACTATTATTCCAAGCATAAAAGTATGGAGTTGTTCCACCGGTAACAGTGATGTCGATAGAACCATTTGTTGCACCTTTACATGAAACAGATGAACCATTATAATTTGAAATAATTGAAGCAAGTGTTAATGCATTCGGTTGAGTTAAAGTAAGACTATCTCTAACATTACAACCATTATTATCAGTAACAATCACACGGTAAAATCCAGCACCAATATTTGTCAAATCTTGAGTAGTTGCACTATTATTCCAAGCATAAGTATATGGAGCAGTTCCTTTAGTTATTGTAATATCAATTGAACCATTTGTTGCTCCGTTACAAGAAACCGATGAGCCATTATAATTAGAAGTAATAGCAGTAAGTGTTAAAGTATCAGGTTGAGTTAAAGTGAAACTATCTCTCACTGAACAACCATTATTATCAGTAACAATCACACGATAAAAACCTGCACCAATATTTGTCAGATCCTGAGTAGTTGCACTATTATTCCAAGAATAAGTATAAGGGGCAGTTCCTTTTGTAATGGTAATATCAATAGAACCATTAGTTGAACCATTACATGATACCGATGAACCATTATAATTAGAAGTAATAGCAGCAAGAGTTAAAGGTTCAGGTTGAGTTAAAGTAAAACTATCTCTCACCGAACAACCATTATTATCAGTAACAATTACGCGATAGAATCCTGCACCAATATTTGATAAATCTTGAGTGGTTGCACTATTATTCCAAGCATAAGTATATGGAGCAGTTCCTTTGGTAATTGTAATATCAATTGAACCGTTTGTTGAACCATTACATGAAACAGAAGAGCCATTATAATTAGAAGTAATTGCAGCAAGAGTTAAAGGTTCAGGTTGAGTTAAAGTAAAACTATCTCTCACCGAACAACCATTATTATCAGTAACAATCACACGATAAAAACCTGCACCAATATTTGTCAGATCCTGAGTAGTTGCACTATTGTTCCAAGCATAAGTATAAGGTGCAGTTCCTTTTGTTATTGTTATATCAATTGAACCATTAGTTGAACCATTACATGAAACCGATGAGCCATTATAATTTGAAGTAATGGAAGCAAGTGTTAAAGTATCCGGTTGGGTTAAAGTGAAACTATCTCTCACCGAACAACCATTATTATCAGTAACAATCACACGATAAAAACCTGCACCTAGTCCGGAAATATCCTGAGTAGTTGCACTATTATTCCAAGCATAAGTATAAGGCGCAGTTCCTTTGGTAATTGTAATATCAATAGAACCATTAGTTGAACCATTACATGAAACCGATGAGCCATTAAAATTAGAAGTAATAGCAGCAAGAGTTAAAGGTTCAGGTTGAGTTAAAGTAAAACTATCTCTCACCGAACAACCATTATTATCAGTAACAATTACGCGATAGAATCCTGCACCAATATTTGATAAATCTTGAGTGGTTGCACTATTATTCCAAGCATAAGTATATGGAGCAGTTCCTTT
>Ga0194047_10001424_pt1 | contig 14645 bp, 12 predicted proteins | sample JunL225m_MetaG_2_FD_160070 | JGI IMG/M metagenome (GOLD analysis project Ga0194047, IMG submission 160070) | Anoxic zone freshwater microbial communities from boreal shield lake in IISD Experimental Lakes Area, Ontario, Canada - Jun2016-L221-5m | ecosystem: Environmental > Aquatic > Freshwater...
ATCCAGTACGTAGTCCGGACGGGGAGTGAGGAGTTCAGTGGCATTCTCCTGCGCAAAGAAAGCCTTGACCGGTACAATTTCAGCGGCAGGATTGATGTCGCGCAGCCTTGCTGCCATGGCCTCGACCTTGGGCAGACCGACCGTGCTGGAAAGGGCATGTATCTGCCGGTTGATGTTAGTCAGGCAGATGTCGTCAAAGTCAACCAGAGTAATCCGCCCGACACCGGTCCGGCCTAAAGCCTCGGCGGCATAGCTTCCGACCCCGCCGATACCGCAGACCATTATGTGAGCATCAGCCAGTGTTGCCAATCCGTTGGAGCCGATAAGTAGTTCTGTGCGGGAAAAACAGTGAAGTGCCATAGTTTGTGACCTTGTTATTATTGAAAAATTTCTCTACTACACAATAATTCTTGCAAAATCAGCAAGTTCAGAGACGCGAGCCGGACCATATCCGACGAAATCACCGTCGATCTGGATGGGGTGTCTACCCCGGATCTCAAAGCATGAAGAGTGTATGCGGATCAAATCCTTGCCGGTGCAGCCCCTCTCCAGAAGCAGATCAAGCGCACTTTTCAGATAGGTGCGGCGTTTGTTCCCTGTAATACAGACGGCAGAAAGTCCCGGCAAGAATGGGCTGCTCCCGGGCGACAGGGTAATATTGCCGCCATAGCGGGAGGCGTTGCAGATGATCGCGGAGTGGCAAGTTACATCAACTTCGGTAGTGCTAATTTCGAACACGGTAGAATCCCATGTCATGAGGCGCTTCAGTGCCGAGAGTACGTAGGCACCCTGTCGCAAAAGCCTTTTCCCCGATGGGCACACATCTCTGACAACAGCACCATCAACTCCGATTCCGGCCATGAGCACAAAGCGGAGCGAACGTCCTTCCAAGTCGATTACCCCAAGCGACAGGGATTCTGTATTTCCGGCCGCTATCCGTTCAAGAGAGTCATCAATAGATCTAATTCCGATCTCTGCCGCCAGCACGTTGGATGTTCCGAACGGCAACACCGCCAGTGTTACAACGCCGGGATCCAATCCGTTGACCACGGCATTAAACGTCCCATCGCCTCCGGCGACGATAACCAATGGTTTTTCAATTCTTTGGTTAATCAACGTGCAGTGGGTCGCAATTTCAGTGGGAGTGCGTACCCGGAAAACTTCAGGAGGTATCCCGCAGCGCTGCAACCGGCTCAGCACAGACTGAAAATGGCTGGAAGAGTAGTGTCCGGATAGAGGATTTACAAACAGGTATGTTTTCATGGCAAGAAATCGCGGCTGTTTTGATGCGCGGTCATGTTTCGTTAGGGTTGACGATTTACCTGGCGATTCAACTGCCAGCTCATGATAGATTTGTAGGAATCCAGACGTTCTGCCTCAAGCCGTTGTGTGGCATTCATAGTACGTTCCGGTTTAACGAGTAGTCCTTTTTCCTCTTGCCAGGGGTAGAATGCCTGGGGTGCAGCCAAGCTGTAAGCACCTTTCTCGGTAAGCGTCAAATTTTCATTATATGCAAAGTACCAGGGTGCTGAAATATTCTTTGCCAGCAGATTCACTCCACGACGGAAATATGGCGTATTTGAGAGGCTGAGCGCATAGAGAGTAGGCATAATGTCTTTATGGCTGCCGACGCGGAGCGGATCGTAGGTGAGCTCCGGTATATTTCGATATTCGGCAGGGACTCTCAGATAAAAAGGTACCGCATAGCTCATCACAATCTCTGCCGGGTCGGGGTAGGAAATGCCACGGGTATTGTGATCACCGGTAACAGCAATTATTGTTCTGCTACCGAATGGACTCTGCTCAATCCGCTGAATAAATCGACCTACGGCATCATTGGCGTACTGAAACGTGGCAATGACCGAGTCCACACTATAGGGGAGCGCCGAGAGGCGCTGCCGGACGGATTCGGGGAGAGCGTGCGGCAGTTGGGTGTACGTTGCCGGAACGATATAGGGAGGATGGTTGGTAATGCTCAACAGCATTACAAAGAGCTTTTCCTTTTTCATATCAGCGTCTTTAATACGCTCCTCGGCATAACGGAAAGAAAATTCGTCGAAAGTTCCCCATGTCCCTTGAGTCGCTTCAGGGTACTTTCTGATCAGATCACTCTGTTCTACCACTTCGTCAAATCCCAGATCTTTAAGGAACCTTGAAAGATTGCGCCAGGAACCGTTCCCCGAAGTTATGAACAGGGTTCGATACCCGTTTAACTTGTACGGACGCACAATATTGCTTTCAAAAGGGGTGCGCTGAGCCTTGGATTGACTGATGTTGGAGACAGGGCTCGCAACCAGAAGCCTTGCAAGCGATTCCATCGTACCGTTTCCATCGGGCAGGAATCGGATGAATGCATAGTCTCTCTGCCAGAATGGCCGCCAGGCGCCCAATAAATCGCTTTTTGGAGGTGAATCAAAACTCAACAGATGGGTGCTGAAGCTCTCCATAACTGCGAAAACCACATGGGGCGGATGCTGTTCCAGAAACCTGTTTTCCGGCGTGCGGTCGGCAAACTGTTTTAAGCTTACTTCGCTTTTCGGTACAGGATGTCCATAAAACTGTGAGAATAGTTTTTGCCCTTCAGCGTCGTCAGCCTTTGGATAATGCTGGTCCTTCCGGTGGTCGGAGAAGGCCCACTCCAGCGCCATTACACCATTTGGTGTCAACATATTGAGGAGTTTAAGGCTTGAAACCTGCGCATCCCTCCTCTCCAAAGGGTATCTACCCAGCGAACCATGGACGCAGACGGCATAGCTAGCCAGAAAGAGCACAAGTAATAGCAAATTTGAAGAAGGCGGCCAGGTCCGCCATTTGATAGATTCAAGCCGGAGAGCGTAGCGCCTTAGTGCCCATTTTATAACTACCACGGCACTGATAATACAAGCCGAACTTATGACAATCGGGTAGCCTTCCCAGATATTGGTGAGTACCGCTTTTGTATCCTCTTCAACCAAACCGAATATAAAAATGTCGAAATAACTTCCGAAGGTTGCATAGTAGTAGTGATTACAGATCGATGCAGTAAGCGCAGCTACTCCCAGAGCAGTGAATACGATGTGGAGTCTCTTGATATAGTATTGGGCAGCTGTGGGCCATACTAACAGGATTAGTCCGGTAAGAGTGAAAGGAGCGAGTGCAATTGTTGCAGTACGAATATCGTATCGAAAACCGTGATTGAACATGCGTAGCAATTCACCGGCTCTTCCGGAGAGTGCAGAAAAATCACCGAAAGAAAAAAGCATTACGATTCTTGCAACGCCAAAGATCATAACAACGAGCGCTAACCCAAGAAGTATGTTACAGACAAGAATGCGAAAAAGCCGGCCTCTCAAGATATTCGCTCGATGAGTTCGGCATTATTTCCGAAAACGGTAATGATGGTTACTGACCGTGACATGCTTTTTCTTCCAAATCCTTTACGATGCCGTCTTGACACCAGTGAGCGCCGGTCTTACGGGCATCAGACAGAATACGATCGTTTTCAGCCAGTGATGATCTGTCGTTTTCCCGGTGCCAGAGATGGAATACAATCGCTGCAAAGGGAGGAACAATGCGTTTCAGACCGCGATTGAAGAGCCTCAGCACCAACTCGGAATCTTCCCGTCCCCACCCGTTAAAGGATTCGTTGTAACCGTTGATGGCCATCAAATCAGTTCTGTACATCGCCAGGTTACACCCACGTATACCGCTTAAAGCAGAGGATTGCCAAAATAGACGAGGCAAATGGATCAGGTGGTGTACGCCCTTCAGTTCCCCGGATAGCCACAGCCTGAAAAGGCCTGATAAAACAGTAGAGTTATAAGTTTGTGATGCGTTTGGGCCGATAAGAATCCGCTTCCCTGTCACAAAATGGCCATTTCGGCGTAATTTGTTATGATCCTCGACAAATCGTTGCTCTGGCACGCAATCGCCATCGCTGAAGATCAGATAATCTGAATTGGTACTCATTACAGCTTTGTTCCGAATTGCAGCCAGGCGGAAGCCTCTGTCCTCGTGCCAGATATGTTGCATCTGCACTCGAGACCGCAAAGGGTGTTCCAGAATCACCCTTGCCGTTTCCTCTGTGGAGCCGTCATCAGCTATGATGACCTCGTCCGGCATGACACTCTGTTGGAGGTAACCGTCTAATACGTGCCTCAGGTAATCGGGGTTGTTGTAAGTGGATATAATTACAGCGGTTGAAATCATTTTGTTCCAGTATCCTCATAAAGTTCGGTCAGTTTGATGATGCGGTAGAAAACTCCGACCGCTCCGGATACGGCTATAAGAAATCCATCGCGACCATCCAGGATTCCGCGCTTGAGGAAATATATTTTGAAAAATGTGGCCGCCGCACGCACGAGAGCCGTAACAGCGCCCCCTCTTTTTCCCGACTGTTTCATCTGTGCAGCTCCCGGCACTGAATAGCGGAGAGCCTTGTCAAGAAAGTCCTCAGCGCCATGGAAAGAACGGTGCTCGATCACACCTCGCAGATACCCGACCCTGCCATTAACTTCGACCGATTCATGTACTATACGATCGTTGAAGCGGCCGGAATTTTTTCTGAAAACTCGGATAATTGCATCCGGCCACCAGCCTGAATGGCGAATCCAGTGATTGCGGTAATAGTTTTTTCGCTTGATCTCGAATCCATTGTAGTTGCAAGGATTTCTGAGCGTTTCAAGTACCTCCCGGGCTAATTCGGGACTTACAACTTCATCAGCATCAAGAGAAATAATCCAGGTATTGGCCGCCTGGGACAGAGCAAAATTTTTCTGCGGACCGTAGCCCGGCCACGCATTGCAGACAAAGCGGACATTCGGAAATGACCTGCAAATCCCCTCTGTACTGTCCACGCTACCTGAATCGACCACAACAACTTCGTCCGTCCAGGCGAGACTTTCCAGGCAGGATGCAATGCAGGCTTCTTCGTTAAGGGTTATAACAATCGCGCTGATGGAGTTGTTAAACATGTATTGTGGTTCTTTCCTGACAACCAGTTATTAGCTTTATTAGCTTCGGTTTGACTGATCAGTTGGAGAATCGGTATATTTTATGCGAAAACCAAACTGAAGGAACCGGGTATCTCCACCGAGGATATAAATCTGTAGCCACTCTTTAAGGTTCTTTGAGCTATATCTGCAAATCCCGCAAAACTCCTCAATTATAAATTTGTGTTCAATAAACGTTCTTTTAAGGCTTTTTTCTGTAAAGAACCTCAAATGCGTTTTGTCGAGTATCCCTGAGTCTTTATACTTCCAATCTTTCTCAATCAGGAGTTCAGTCATATTAGGAAAGAACCTGACATTCGGTATTGACCCTATAATAAACGAACCTTTCTTCATCTTATGCTTAATAGTTTGAAAGAACGCGTTAAAATCGTTCATGTGCTCTATAACGTCATTACAAATTACCAAATCAAAATAACTATCAGGAAGTTGATCATAAACTTCTTCGTAAGTTCCTGTAAGAACTTTGAACAGCCTACTGGATGCAATCTTGGCTGCAGCTTGAAATGGTTCTACACCCCAGTACTCGCATTGTTGGTTTATATGGGTATGGAAATTACCTTCACCGCACCCTATTTCCAAAACTTTAGAATACAAACCAGGTATAAATTTCACTACTTCCGGTCTGATGCCTTCGTAGTACAGAGAGGGAGTATCCATTTTATCAAACCTTATCAATAGTATTTATCCCATTGAAGCCTTGTTGCAGCAACACGGGGAATGTGAAAATAATAGCAAACAGAACAACAAGTGAAAGCTTCAAGGGAATGCCACCGTTTCAAAAACCTTCTTTGATGCCTTCCAACTCCAGTGGGTATCATCGGCATAATAGAGGTCCATCACGCCGTTTTCCAGTTCCTTACGCAGGATTTCCTTTGTGTCAATGAATTCATACCGCTTCGGAAACTTCCTCAACTCCTCGAAGAAGTTACTTTCAGGGTATCTATTGCCGATTATGTATTTGCTGTACAGGTTGTATTTGTCGACACAAGGCATGAAATAGAGTCTGATGCCCTTTGCCGCAAGCCTCTCGCTCAAGACATTGAGACAGTCGTTCAGCTTGGTAATATTATCAACGTTGTACTTTTTTCGGTTTTTAATGTCGGCATCAAAAAAGAGCAGGACATCAGCATTCTTGGCGCTGAAAAACTGTCGATCTAGTTTTGCCTTGTAAACCTGACTGAAGTAGGCATTATCCGATAAGTGGTAAAGTATTCTGTTCCTGACTAATTTGTAGTTGGCATTGCTGAAAAAATCCAGTCTTATGAGTTTGTTATCCACCAAGTCTGTTTTTTGATCATATTTTATTGTCTCATAGCCCTCCAGTTCCTTCTCGGAAATAGATTCATCAAAGTTTATCTTGTCAGAAAAATCGGTGAAACAGAACTTTTCTGAATACTCGATCAGGACAAAGCGCGGTTTGATTTTATCCAAGTATCCGTTGTTGTTAAGTATGGATATGGTTCTTATCTTATCCAGTCCTTTGTACTGCGGGATGTGAAACACAGAAAAGTTGTTTATGGATGCGATGTAGTCCTGGTAATAGCTGTTTTTCCCACCGCCACCTCCATAGGAAAACGAGTCACCTATGATTAGCATGTCGACCTTCTGGCCTAGGAACTTGTCGTGTTTGATATGTTTTAGAGGGAGGTCGTTTTCGTATTGTCGGCAAGTCTTCGACCCCGATATATATGCCATCCTGGTCAGGTCACCCCCGGGACAATCTACATCGTTAATCAGGCGGGCCGTAAAAAGGTTCCAAGTAAGTAGGTTGAAAAATCCGTAGCACAGGAGAAACATCACCAGGATGTATGTATAAAACTTATATCTTCTCAAACTCTTCTCCGCAAAACACTCGTCAATTTTTTGAGTTTCATCCCGTCCTGTCGGCGGGATGTATTACTTGCAGCAAGAAAGGAGCAGAAAGTAATTCCGCACTTACTAAAACTGGAAATAAAGAAATTCACTTACCTTGTTCATATTGATCAATGTGTAAAAACTGATCACTACCGCGAAAGCCAGAGTTTTCCATGACGGCTTGAAGTTTTGTTCCAACTGGATGGAGTTTTTGCACACCAGCGTGAATAGCATGATGGCTATCAATGTCCAGAGTGTGGAATCGTTTCCCTTAACTCCCGCCATCAATAGCTTCCAGAACTGGCCGTGACCAAGGTCTGATAGAACAAAATGTGGGTGGGTCGCGGGGAGGATGCCGTTGAAGCCGACCATCCCTTTCAGCACTTTACCGGCGTCTGCCAAATTTTTGGCCCGAAACAGAACAAAGCTTGCGTTGACGAAACCGAAGGTGAAAAGCCAGCCCAAAGGACTAGACATGGGCAGCTTGCGTTTCTTCCAGAGATGGTTCACCACCAGCGCTCCGCCGTGGAAAGCCCCCCAAAGGATAAAAGTCCAGCCTGCTCCATGCCAGATTCCAGCGATGAACATAGCAATGAACGTTGCCAGCATGGATTTGGCGAAAGTAATTTTGCGGAATGACCGCATGATGGGTGAATAAAGGTAGGTGGTAATGAAGTTGGTCAGAGAGAAATGCCAACGTTTCCAAAAGTCGATGATGTTCACTGCTTTGTATGGACTGTTGAAGTTGACCGGCAACAGGATATTAAACATGAGACCAACACCGATGGCCATGTCGCTGTAACCGCTGAAGTCAAAATAGAGTTGGAACGTATATGATAGGCTAGCCGTCCAGGCTTCCACCATGTTCAGGCTGGTTGAGGTGTCAAAACCGGCCTTGACTGTCTTCGAGAGTTCGTCCGCGATAATTACCTTCTTGAACAGGCCGATAAAAAACAAAAAAAACCCGTGGGACAAGTTTTTGTAATTTAACACTTTATTTCTGACTGATTCGAACTGGGGCATCATCTCCTTGTGGTGGAGAATCGGGCCGGCCAGAAGGTGAGGGAAAAAAGTGACAAATAGGGAGTAGCTGAGCAGTTTACGGTCTTCAACCAATCCTTCATAACAGTCAACCAGGAAAGCTATCTGTGTTATGGTAAAAAAACTGATCCCCAGGGGGAGTACGATCTGCAGGAGCGGAAAATCGATCGTGAATACTGTATTCATGTTGCCGATGAAAAAGTCCATGTATTTGAAATAGGACAGAAAAACGATGTTTCCCAATAATCCGAATACAAAAATTCCTCGTTTGGAGACGACCTGTTTCTTGAGTGAATCATGCTCTGCCAATAGATATCCAATAGTGTAGTTGAACAGAATTGAGAGCAGAATCAGAGGAAGATATTTCACATTCCACCAGCTATAGAAAGCCAGAGAGGCAAACAGGAGCCAGGCATTTGAAGCCACGGTCAGACGCTTTTTGTTCAAGAAAAAGTAAATGCCCAGTGTTACAGGCAGAAATAGAAATAAGAATTCGTACGAATTAAAAAGCATGCTGTACATTCTCCTTCGTAAAACATACCATGGCGTTCGGCGCGCGGTGTTTCAGGCTATTTTTTGGCCAGTTTTTTCGCCGTCAGGTCAACCAGATCACCCACGTTTCTGAGTGATGGAAGCTCCCCCAGTGCAAACCGGATATTGAACTTTACTTCTACCGCCATAACCATATTCATATGGGAGAGAGAGTCCCAGGCATCAACGTCATTGGCAGTAGTCTGTCGTGTTACTACGATTGCGTCATCGTCAAAAACTTCGCGAAAAATCGGGGTCAATTCCGCCAGTATGTCCATCAGTTAATCCTCCAGAGTTGAAATGTCACCGGCATCCGTACCCAGATAGCTGGCCTTTAATACGCGTCTCATGATCTTGCCGCTCTTGTTCTTGGGTACAGAGTCAACACAGATGATCTCATGCGGTGTTGCCACTGAAGAGAGTTTGTTGGTTACGTGTAGCCTGATCTTGAGTTCCAGCTCGCGGCTGAAGCTCGCCTGCCGGTGCAACGAGACAAAAGCGATGACCTTTTCGTATAGCAGTTCGCACGGAACACCAATCACTCCGGCCTCTGCTACTTCCGCCACCTCAATCAGACTGCTCTCGATTTCGAAGGGGCTGATCAGGTGTCCGGCAGTATTGATGACATCGTCGCTGCGGCCCCGGAACCAGTAATAGCCATCAGCATCACGGTAGGCCGTGTCTCCGGTGTAATAATAGCCCGCCTTCATTCTGCTTGCATAGACTGTGGGGCTGTTAAGGTAGGTGGTAAACATGGAGGGCCACCCTACCTTTACGCAGAGGTTGCCATGGGTCTCGTCCAGTATGATCGTGCCATCATCAGCGATAATGGCAGGTTCAATCCCCGATACCGCTGTTCCCATTGAACCTGGACGGATTTCAATCCCTGGGCGGTTGGCGATCATGATCGCCCCGGTTTCTGTTTGGAACCAGGTATCATAAATCTCTTTGCCGATGGTCCTTCTTGCCCAGTGGATCACCTCCGGGTTGAGCGGTTCACCGACGCTGCTAATATGGCGCAGCGAAGTGAGGTCAAATCGCCTATAAAGTTCGACATCCTCCCGCATCAACATTCGTAATGCGGTTGGCGCCGAATACCAGACCGTCACCCGCTGTTCCTGAAGGATACGAAACCACTCCTCGGCATTATATCCACCACCGAAATGAACCTGGGTCACTCCCATGCTCCACGGTCCGATGATGCCGTAAGAGGTTCCAGTTACCCACCCCTGGTCGGCGGTACACCAGAAAAGATCATCCGGGGTCAAACCAAGCACCGACTCCGTGGTAAAGTGCTGCATGAGGATACTTCGGTGAGCATGCAGCACACCCTTTGGCTTGCCGGTCGAACCGGATGTGTAGTGGAGCACGGATGGTGTCTCCGGTGGAGTGAGAGCTGTTGTGAAATGATCTGACGCCTCTGACATCGAGAGTCCGTAACTGAGAATATCGTCCGAAAAATGTTCATCCGCATCGACCAGTATGATGACGCGAAGTGCGGGCAGTCGTTCTCGAATCCTGGATATCTTCTTTAGGAAGCTTTTCTTGGTGATGAGCACCTTCGCGCCTGCATCACCGACACGATCAAGTATCGCCTCTTCCCCAAAGTTGGAAAAAAGCGTCCCAACTATCACCTGCAGCTTCAGAGCGCCGAGAAAAGCGCAGAACTGCTCCGGCATCTTGGGAAGAAAAGTAAAAAAAACGTCCCCTGATCCAATTCCTAACCCGCTGAGTACATTGGCAAACCGTGACGAATCTCGGTCAAGTTCGTTGAATGTGTAATCATGCTGTTCCAGATGAGATGAAAGCCAGCGCATGGCAACTTTGTCGCCCAACCCGGCCTCACACTGCCTGGTGGTACAAATATGGCCGATGTTGTACTGATTGTTCAAGATGAATTGATCCATTGAAAATCTCCCTTTCACGTCAATCAGCTAACTGTCCAATAAACCAAACAATATCGGCAAATTTCGCTTTATCACCGGTGCAACCTTAAGGACTATTTTAATAAAAAGGGGCACAACTGCCCGCTTTCCTTGCTATTTTCTTATACTGTTTGAAAAATGGTTTATATATTTTGTAGAAAGGGTACCAAAACCTGAAGTATGAAAAATCACTATTTGAATTGATCAGTTTGACTGCTTCAGTGCGACTGATTCTGTTTTTCTTATAAAGTTTCCAGATTCCGTAAAGGCTGTCGAATTGGAGGTATGCCTTCATGAATTTGGATAAACGTACATACTCTTTGTTTAAATAGTCAATTTGGAGAAAAAAGACGTCATTAAGTGCCGCCAGATTTTCCGCATTTACCCGAGTCTGTTGTTGCCCATGCTGTCTGAACGAACATAACGGCTCGTTGATGAATGCAAAGCGCCCCTGTTCCAAAAGGTGAAACCACATTTCAAGATCTACAATCTGTTTATATTTTGCATTGAAGCCAAGACCGGCCTGATTTTTGCGAAACATTACCACTGACGGTTCACCTATCAAATTACCCTGGCTTGGAAGGCATCGATTAATTACATCGGTGCCTTCCATGATGCCGGTATCGAAATGTGACTCAATCTTTATTACATTTGAAGATTCATCAATCAGGTTCCTGGCCGAGCATACAAGTGATACGGAATTGTCATTGTCAAGCAGGAAAACCATGCGACCAACCGCGTCCGGAGAAGCCAGCAGGTCGTCTCCAAACACAAATTTAATGTATTCTCCCCTCGCCTCCGCAATACATGAGTTCCAGTTTTCCACCATCCCGAGGTTGACCTTGTTGACTATGAAACGTATGCGAGGGTCTTGCCTGGCGTAAGACTCTACAACGTGTGCAGTCTGGTCTTTTGAACAGTCATCAATTATGAGAAGTTCAAAGTCTGTAAAATTCTGGGCCAGAACTGATTCAATCGTCTCAGCAATATAATTTCCGTAGTTATAGGTAGGAACACAGACACTGACTTTACATGTACTCAAGGGACAACTCCGCACAATCGGTTACATTCAAACTATCGTGCATTACGAGCAGTGCGCATAATGACGTCAGTGTCTCGAAGAACTCGAAATCTTTGTTCTTTCCGGCGATTTTCAGAAATAGTTTTCCACTGTTTCAACGCTCCAAAGAACCCCTTGTAATAGTAGAATTTAAGCAGGAGAAAGCTGAACATCAGACGTAACAGGGTATTCAGTATGTTCCAGAAAACTATTGACGGATCACTCACATTTGTCCAGTGAAAGATGAACCTGTTGCGGTAATATATCACCTTGTTGGTGCTGCGCTTGACCTTGCCCAGCGTGGCGTTTGAGTAATGCCACACGGTAGCGGATGGGTCATAGATGCTTTTCCAGCCACGCTTCCAGGCCCGGTAGGAAATATCAACATCTTCAAAGAGATAGGGTGAGTATATCTCGCTATAACCGCCTAATGCCCTGAATTTATGGGCATTGTATGCAACGCAAGCGCCAACTGCGTACAGGTTCTCTCGTTTAGGCACTTCACTCTTGGCTGAAGCAAAGCTGCCTTTTATGAATCCCCCGCTACACCGCCCGAAAACAGCCCCCTGGTTTTTCCCCTCCCGTTCCACTATTACCCGGGGGGTTACTGCGAAAAGTTCCGGATCGGCAAAGTGTGGCGCAAGCGCAGTAAGTACATGTGCCTCCACCTTCACATCCGTATTGATGCAGAGCAATATCGGAAATCTGGCGGCGGCCATGCCAATGTTACAGGTTTTTGAGAAGCCGGAATTGATTGAATTTACAAGTAGTTTGACCGCAGGAAACATGTCCCGGATGAGAGTGCAGCTTCCGTCTAGGCTGCAATCGTCAACTATAATGATCTCAGATGTCCCTTTCCACTCTTCGACGGCCTCCAAAACAGATGGCAGGTTTTCGCGAAGAAGATGCTCGCCGTTGTAATTGGGTATTACAATGCTGATTCCGGTGGATAGATCTAAAGCAGAATCCATCAGTTATCTCTCGTTTCCAAACTGCTGGGCGCATAGTCTGCTGTAGAGCCCATCACTCTCCAGTAAAGACCTGTGAGAACCGCTTTCAACAACCCTTCCTTTTTCCAGTACAACAATCTTATCAGCATTAAGCACGGTGGAGAGTCTATGTGCGATTACAAAAGTTGTCCGGTCCACCATAAGGTTGTCCAGAGCTTTTTGCACCATCTGTTCGCTCTCGGTATCCAAAGCACTGGTGGCTTCGTCGAGTATCAGGATTGGCGCGTTTTTCAAGAGAGCTCGCGCAATACAGAGCCTCTGCCGCTGACCCCCTGAAAGCCTGACACCACGATCGCCAATGCTCGTCTGATAACCGTGCGGCATATCCATAATGAAATCATGGGCATAAGCTGCCTGGGCAACTTTTATGACCTCTTCGTCGGTTGCTCCGGGTTTCCCGTAGCGGATGTTATTGGCAACCGTATCGTGAAAAAGTATTGTCTCCTGGTCAACCAAGGCGATGTGACCCATAAGGCTCTCTTTGGATATGTCGCGAACATCGCGGGTTCCGATCAGCACCTGCCCCTCAGTGGTATCAAAAAACCGGGCTATCAGGGAAACGAGAGTACTCTTGCCCCCTCCTGACGGCCCAACCAGAGCAACCATTTGCCCCTTTTCGGCTAACAGGCAGACGTCTTCAAGGATATAGTCATCCTGATATTTAAAATTGACATGTTTGAATTCAACCCGACTGTCATCCTCGGTGAGTCTGTAGCCGTCAGGGGAGTCGATAATTTCGGGAGCAGAGTCAATAATCTCGAAAACTCTCTCGGAAGCGCCGATACATCGTTGAGCTTCATTATAAGCCGCAATCAATTTTTTGAGTGGCGAATACACCAGTGCCATGGCCGTAATAAAGGAAAAAAACTCCGGGGCCGACAATTTATTGGCCATCACCTTGCTCCCGCCAAAAAATACCACGGCGGCAATACCGAGTGACGTGATGATTTCCATGATGGGAGATGACAGGGAAATGTATTTGATCAACTTTCTTATGAAGGCATAGTACATCCGGTTTGCCTGCGAGAATTTGTCGATCAATATTTTTTCAAGAGAGAATGCCTTGACAATTTTGATGCCGCTCAGGGACTCCTGGAGGATATTGGCAAAATCACCGGCCTCTTCTTGGCCTTTGCGGGCATTTAATTTGATTTTATTGCCCAACAGTTTGGCGGGATAAATTGTAAACGGGATAACGAGTATGGCAATGATAGCAAGCTGCCAATCACGGTAAAAGATGACCCCAAGCAATGAGACAAGACCGATGGCATCCCTGAAGACCCCCGTTATTATTGAACCGACTCCGTCCTGCATAATGGCAACATCGTTCACAATGCGGGACATGAGCGATCCGGTCTGGTTTCTATGGAAAAATTTTAAATCGAGAAAAATATTCTTTCTGAATATTTCGTTACGAACATCCTGTACGGCCAGTTGTGCCGCCGTTTTCATGAAGTAGTCATTCAGATAACGGCAAATGCCTCGAAAAACAAAGATAAGTATTATTGCAAACGGGAGGAGCGAAAAAATGAATACATCTTTTGATACGAAAATCTTCTTCAGTAACGGTTCAACCATATACGCAAAGGCAGCATCGAGTCCGCCGTAAGCCGATGAGGCCAGCGCGGCGAGCAGAATGCGCCACCAGTAGGGTTTCATATACAGTATGAGTCTTTTGAATACAGACATTACAATTGTTTCCCTTTTATGCTCTCTGAATATAATCTACGGACAGCATCCATCACATCCTCCACTGAAACCGCCGTCATACAGCGGTGATCAGTGGGACACTCCCGTAATTTGCACGGTGCACAGTCCACATCTTTGCGAACTACAACCGCTTTGCCGGAATAGGGTGATGTTCCGGTGTGATCTGTTGAACCGAAAATCGCCACTATGGGCACATCAAATGCCGCCGCGATGTGCATCGGACCAGAGTCGTTGGTTACAAAAAAATTGCAGCGGCTGATCAGCGCCATTAATTCCCGAATCGTAGTTTTTCCGGCCAGATTGAGGCACGTGTTCTTTTTAAGTCGATCTTCAATATCTGCGGCCATGTCTGTTTCACCAGGGCCGCCAAAGATAATGATCTTGGCCGACCATTCGTCGGCAAGCTGCCCGGCTACTCCGGCAAATCTCTCCGGGTACCAGCGCTTGGCAGAGCCATAGCTGGCGCCAGGGTTGATACCGAGCACGAAATCATCCGTTCTTATGCCGTATTCGGTCAGTAGAT
>Ga0194047_10001429_pt1 | contig 14637 bp, 13 predicted proteins | sample JunL225m_MetaG_2_FD_160070 | JGI IMG/M metagenome (GOLD analysis project Ga0194047, IMG submission 160070) | Anoxic zone freshwater microbial communities from boreal shield lake in IISD Experimental Lakes Area, Ontario, Canada - Jun2016-L221-5m | ecosystem: Environmental > Aquatic > Freshwater...
CTATTCCAGCGGCATGCCCTATCGGGATGATTTTGATGCCATTTTTGGCTTTCTCAATCCACTGCCTGACCTTAATCTGTCACAAAAATTTGTGCATTTATTTAATCAAAATAATGAGCATCGAATCTTTTTAAATAATCTAATTAGTTTAATGATGGTTACCCTCACGGGAAAATTTAATTTTGTGTGGATGATTTGGATTGGCAATATTGGTTGGTTTTTAATCGTTTTTCTTCTCTGGAAATTTTCTAAAAATAATAAGGTAAGTTTTATCGAGTTTTCACCCATTTTAATTGGCATGATGTGTCTCTCGCATTATGAGCTCATGACGATGGCCATGGCTGGGGTGCAACACTATTTCCAAGTATTTTTTTGCGTCTTATCCATTTATTACCTCGTTGCTGGAAGCGTCACTTTGGCTCTGAGCTTTTTTATCTGCGCCATTTTTTCGAGTGGGGGTGGGATTTGTGTTGTGCCTGTGATCTTTCTTTACTATGTAACAAAAAAAGAATGGCGCAATTTACTCATTAGCATGGCAGTAGTCGGAGTAATTTTGATTATTTACTTTCCTCTTTTGGGTTATGTCCAACCTGCCGGGCATCCAAACGTCTTACTGGCTTTAAAGTCTCCCCTGTATTTAATAACTTACGCCATGGGATTTTTAGGCAATATTGGCAACACCTACAAATTTTCGATTGGCCTAGGGATTATTTTTACTATTTTTCTGCTCTTGAAATGGAGATTTTTATATACCAAATACCCTTTCTTGTTTTGGCTAAGTGCGTATCTTTTGGTCACGGCCATGACCAATGCGATTACCCGAGGGGCTATTGGCATTCGAACTGGGCAAGGCAGTCGTTACACCACTTATTCACTCATCTTTACCTCGATTGTCTATCTCACGTGCTTATTGAGCGCCTCTTCTATCAAAGTGAGGATGCGTACTGCAGGAGCAGGCTTTTTTCTGGCAATCGTCATTTTTTCCTATTGGTTTGCCCATGGCCAAGAAAACATTGCTGCGCGCTATGACGATCTAGAAAGTGGTGTTATACAGCACCCTGTTCTAGAATATGCTATTGCTAGCCTTGAGCGTGCGGCTCAATTGGGCTATTACTATCCCACTAAAACTCCGAGTCCTGCGATCGATCTAAAGGCGCCTCAATGAATTTATCAACTTCTCCTACTGCTCTCACAGTCTCGATCGTCATTCCGGTCTATAAAGGCGAAAAAAGTCTGCCAGGGCTAATGCAGGAAATTGCAGCTTATACCCAACAATGCAGCACTCCACAAGGCACTCCTTATAGCATTAAGGAAGTACTGCTAGTGCATGATAGCGGGCCTGATCGCTCTGATTTAGTACTAGTGGCATTAGCGGCTCAATACTCCTTTGTCAAACCAATCTGGCTTTCACGAAATTTTGGACAACACGCTGCAACCCTATCTGGTATGGCGAGCGCCTCTGGCAATTGGGTAGTAACCATGGATGAAGATGGCCAACAAAATCCGGCTGATATTGGCAATATGCTCGATATAGCTTTAGATGATCGCTTTCAAATTGTTTACGCGCAGCCCATGAACCCACCTCCGCACGGACCATTGAGAAATTATTGCAGCAAGCTAGCGAAAAAAATTGCGCTTCGGTTTTTAGGGGTTCGATATAAAAGCGGCGCCTTTAATAGTTTTCGTTTAATCGAAGGTGAAATTGCCAGAATCATTGCCGCTTATTGTGGCAATGGCGTCTATCTGGATGTGGCTTTGTTTTGGGTGGCTAATCGGATTGGCTATGCGCCAGTATTACTTAGAGGCGAATCTCGGCCATCGAGCTATTCCTTTAGCATGTTAATGGGCCATTTTTGGAGAATGGTGCTCACTTCAGGAACACGCCCCTTGCGCTTGATCACGATGATGGGCGGAGCGTCCTTTGTCCTAGCACTATTTTTATTGGGCTATGCGCTTTACTCCAAATTTGTTGAAACGACGCCTATACAGGGCTGGACCTCTTTACTCATTATTATTTCTTTTTTCTCTGGTCTAATCATGGTGTCTTTGGGCGTTGTTGCTGAATACCTAGCATTAACTACTGGAATTGTGATGGGCAAACCCCTTTACATCGTCACCTCTAAACCAACTAGGCCGCCTAAATAACCATGGCTTTAGTCTGGGTCATTGGTAGCGGCGGTTTACTGGGAGGAGCGCTAAAAACCGAACTTACCCAATCTGAAGATACCCTGTTTGAGCCCATCACTAAAATCATTTGGAGTAATCCTAGTAGTGCTAATGAACTGATTAAACAGGCAGCGCGTCAGTTTTGTGCTCAAGCCGCTAAAGGGCCCTGGACTATTTACTGGGCAGCAGGCACTGGCAATATGCATAGCACTGAGCAGGCCCTTGCGGAAGAAACACACTTTTTAGAGACGTTAGTCTCGAGCCTTCTTCATAACTCCAGCCTAAACCTTAATGTCGGTGCATTTGTCTTTGCAAGCTCAGCAGGTGCAATTTATGCAGGAGCGCAAGAAGAGGTAATTTCCGAGGCGACGAACCCGACCCCCATTAACGCTTATGGCAGAGAAAAATTACAACAAGAATCGCTTGTCAATCAGCTTAATCAAAATGGTCAGGGCGCAAGCGTCATTTCTTGTCGCATCACTACGCTATATGGGTTTAAATCTAAAGATGGTAATCAACAAGGATTAATTGCACAAATCGTTCGTAAAATACTCAAAAATCAAGTTGTGCATATTTATGTTCCCCTAGAAACCATGCGTGACTATATTTCTGCTAAAAATGCAGCAAAACAAATGATTGAGGCTACGGCGACACTAGAAAAGACCCCAGGCATTCATATGCACATTATTGCCTCCGGTATTTCCACATCAATTGCTCAGATCCTAGCTATCCTCAAACAAATTTGTAAACGCAATTTAAGAGTCATTACTCAGGCCGATGAGAAAAGTGCTCAATATCAACGAGTGATGCAATTTAAGAGCATCGTCAATCCAAACCTTTTCCCACAAAATCAAAATAATTTAATCGAGGGAATTTCAGATCTATTAGATGCCATTCAAAAAGATGGCGCTAAAAATGGTTGGGGTTGATAGAAATAATCTGTCTACGAATTCTCCAGAGTTATAGATTAAAGATATTTTTCACCGCTGCTAACCTCTGTCTAACTCTTAAAGACCAGAATAGAAAGGACAAATTGAAGTTGCTTCAAAGGTCTGCTTTTAAAAGACATTCTCTAGTAAAATGGCCTACATATCTATTCATCACCTATCCCCATGAGTGTATTAGCCACTTCTTTTCTTATAGCATTAATTGCAAACCTATTAGTGGTGCGCTATAACCATTTGCATGCGAAATTTAGTGCAGATTCAAATACCGACGAAATACAGAAATTTCATAGTAAATCCGTTCCTAGGATTGGCGGGCTCGGAATTTTTCTTGGGCTACTTGGTGCGTTCACCGTGCGTCATTTTGAAAATGCTCCTGTTGGGAATTTTGGATTGATTTTATTAATTACCTCCTTACCTGCTTTTTTGTCAGGATTCTTAGAGGACCTCACTAAAAAAATTGGCATCAAATTTCGTCTCATTTCATGTGTGATTGCAGCCGCCATTGCCGGCTACTTCCTTGGGGGTTGGCTTACCTCCGTTCAATTATTGGGAATAGATAACTTGATGTTAGCGTTTCCGATAATTGCCATTTCTATCACCTGCTTTGCAGTAGCTGGAGTCTCAAATGCTTTTAATATTATTGATGGATACAATGGTCTCTCAAGCATGGTAGGTATTATTATTCTGAGTGGCCTAACCTATGTTGCGTTTCAGGTAGGCGATCACCAAATCATGATAGCGGCATTGGCAATGATTGGTGCTCTATTTGGTTTTTTAATGTGGAACTACCCACGCGGATTAATTTTCTTAGGTGATGGTGGAGCCTATTTAACTGGCTTTTGGATTGCAGAATTATCCGTTCTCTTAACGGCTAGGCATCCTGAGGTTTCAAAATGGTTCCCCCTTCTACTATGTATCTACCCAATTTTTGAAACAATCTTCACTATTTATCGTCGGGTCTTTCTAAAACGGGTTCATCCAGGCATGCCTGATGCATCCCACCTGCATCAACTTATATATCGCCGGGTAGTGCGCTGGAATACGAGCGAGACAAACCCAGAAATGCAAATTTACCGCAACTCCATGACTTCACCTTATCTATGGCTCTTGTGTCTGCTAGCCGTTATTCCAGCAGTTATTTTTTGGCGCTACCATCTAGTTCTGAAGGGATTTGTCGCTGTATTTGCCGTTACATACGCATGGGTTTATTGGGGTATCGTCCGCTATAAAGTTCCCGAGTACCTCATTAGTAGAAAATAGTGCTTAATGGACTAAAGAATCAAAGTCTCGAGCTATCCAATCAAGAATCAGGCCATTTTGCAAAATATAGAAATATCTTTTTTGTTGCTTTAGATTTAGACTTTGGCAACTAAATGGTTGAATTAACATCAACAACCTTTTGCCCCTTTTTGAGAAAAGGCATACTTGTTTGTTGAGTTAGGCCAAGATAATTTAGAGTTATCCAACTAGTCTATAAATTAAATAAAAAATTCTCCATGAAAAAAATATTGAAAAAGATGCTTTTGCATGTAGGGCCAATAAATCGCTACGTGACAAATTTTAAAAATTTACGAGCGGAGAACGAGAATAATAGTAAAGACCTCAAATTCGTTAGAAATATTTTGGGAAAAACGAGAAGTCCAGGGCTTTGCGAGTTCGATGATGACTACTTAACTGAAAAATTACTTGCCCACCCAGCTCTTGCCCCACTACCAAATATAAAACTTAAAAGTAGCGCAGGAAAAAATAACTCCAATAGGGTCGCCATCTGCAAACGTCTCTTGAACGCATATCACAAGTCGATAAATGATGAGTCAAAGTCCCCTTTAAAAAGGGTTGGGGACGACTTATGGAGCGATCTATTGCGAACCGAATTGCCCTTGCTAAAGGAAGCTATTGATAAAAATGATGCGGAAGCATTATCAGACTTTCTCCTATGCTTTGGAAATTCTTATGTATGGTTTGGGGGAATAACCACCTGTATTGATGGTTACAACAAAAACCTCAAACCCAAACATGTAGCCCTAACATATTTTGATAAATTAATTTGTCTTGCAGAATATCTTGGACTACTTCATTATGAAAATCCTGAAGCGGGCCCTTGGGGCGAAAATCTACGCTTAGATCCAGATATCGTTATTGAAAAAATAAACAAATACCTAGGTATTTCTATAGCCCCACCTCTAGATGCTATTCATACTGATGGCATGGAATCATCTGCTGGCTTATTCCACTATCGACATATAAATGGGCTTTACAGCGCAATTAGACTAAAGGAGTTGGGCGGCTTTGCCGCTCCCTGCCTCGAATTTGGCGGAGGACTTGGTATAAGCGCAATGTATGCGCATAAATTAGGCATTAAAAACTACACAATGATTGACCTTCCAATTACTTGCCTTCTAGCGGGTAATTATTTACTAAACTCTTTAGGCCTGAGTAACGTTAGCTTGTACGGTGAGCCACAAGAAGAGGCGCAAATAAAAATACTTCCTTATTGGGAATGCTTAAACTTGCCGAGCGAATACTATCACATCACTCTAAATCAAGATAGCTTTCCAGAAATTGCAGATAATCTCTTAGAGGTTTATTTTAGAGAAATTAAACGTGTCACTAGAAATTATTTTCTAAGTATTAATCATGAGACCTGCTTTCCTAGGACGGTTAACAACTTTGTAAACCAGTGGACAAAGTTCATTAAAATTTACCGTTCTAAATATTGGATTCGCGAGGGATATATAGAAGAATTATGGAAAATTTAATAAAAAATTAAACTGCCTTGAGTGAATATGACTAAACTCTACTGGAACTATAATGAATTCAATTTACCGGGAATACCCCAAAATTCAAGAGGCTCGTAATCAGGCAAAGAAAAATGCCCTAAATTTAAATGGATATCAGAACCACGCTCTTGGCATCTCCTACGAACTAAGTCAAGCACAGAAATTGGCGATCCACTTGAACAATTGACAACACCATTGATCGTAGAATTTTCCACAACAGCACATATTCTTTCAGCAATAGACTCTATTGGCAAATAATCTCTAAGCTGAGTTCCTATCGACATATCAAAAGATGGTCTTTTTTCATCAATAGCCGTATCCAGTTGAGACAAGAGGCTTTTAGGACTCTGACCCTCTCCATACATATAGAAGAGTCGCATCCATTGCAAAGTAAAGTTGCGCTCTTTCTGGAAAAGCTGCAATGCTTTGCGCAAGGCGTCTTTCGCAAAGCCATAAGGGGTTATGGGATGGGTATCCATATCTTCAGTAAGCGCCCCGGATTGCAACCCATACTCTAGACAAGTGCCCGCAACAACTAAATGAGGCAACCCCGCTTCTATAGAATCTTTGAGAAACGCAAGATCTGCTATTAGATTCTGAAAAATATGGAAGCTGCCCTGATAATTAGGGAGCCCAGGCCATGCGAGATGAATTAAAGCATCAACCCTCGCCATTTTTTCTATTGCAGGGTGATAGTCAAGATGCAAATCAGCTTGTACGAAGCTGACTTCATCAAACCACTCAAACTCTGTGGCACGTCTCAGGTTGCGAGCAACAACAATGACTTGATGCTCATTCTGCAGTAATTTTTTTACTAGATGCCGACCGACAAAACCGGTCGCACCCGTAACCATCACCCTCAATTCAAAACCCTTAATTTAGGCACTGCCACAACAAACTTGCCGCCCCACTTCGCTATATTCTCCTGTTCCTGAACCTCTTTTGAGATGTTCCACGGGAAGATCACCACCCAATCTGGCTTACGATTGGCAAGCTCCGATGGATGGAAAATTGGCAAATGACTACCCGGCATATATTTATTTTGCTTAGATGGAGCAGCATCGCAAACAAAGTCAATTAAATCATTTTTAAGACCAGCGTAATTCATCAACGTATTACCCTTAGCAGCTGCGCCATAGCTCGCTATTGATTTCCCCAGTCTCTTTTGATCAATTAAAAAGGTAAGAAAATCATTCTTCACTTTGTTCGCCTTAGCTTGAAAAGATTGATAGACAGTTAAAGCCTTCAATCCAAATCTCACCTCTTCTGCCAATAATTCAATAACTGTGTTAGTAGTTGGCCTTTCATCATCCGCATGGCAACCATAGATACGTAAACTTCCACCATGGGTAGATATTTCCTCAACATCAAAAATTCTTAACCCAACTGAAGAAAAAATTTCTGTCACAGTGCTTAACGAAAGATATGAGAAATGCTCATGATAAACAGTATCAAATTGATTATTTTCAATTAATCGCATCAAATGTGGAAATTCGAGATTCACAACTCCGCCTTCTTTTAAGGCAATTTTCAGGCCTTCAGTAAAGTCATTTATATCAGGGACATGAGCGTAAACATTATTACCACAGATTAAATCGGCTTTTTTACCGGAAGTAGCCAATTCTCTAGCAACTTTAACGCCAAAGAATTGGCGTAGAACAGGAACGCCAATTTTTTCAGCAGCATCAGCAGTGCTATCCGTTGGCTCAATCCCCAAACAGGGCACTCCTGATTTAATAAAGTTCTTCAACAAATATCCATCATTTGACGCCACTTCAATTACAAAACTATTCTTAGACAGGCCCAAATCCTTGCTTATTTTCTCCACATATCTTGCTGAATGATCTAACCAACTTTTAGATGTTGAAGAAAAGTAGGCGTAATCTTTAGAAAATAATTCGTTAGCGCGTGAATAATCTTGCGTCTGAACCAACCAACAGCCATCACAAACATATAGCTTCAGGGGAAAAGTTTTTTCTGGTGTGCACAAGTCATCTTTGGTCAGATAATCATTTGATGGAGGAGCAAATCCCAAGTCTAAAAATACATGCTGTAAATTATTTTGGCAATGACGACACTTCATATGGAAATTCCTGTAAAAGCTTGAGTTAAATAAGGGTGGGATAGATCCCTCTGAGATATTTCGGTAGGAGTAATTGGCCAAGTAATACCAATCATAGGGTCATCAAAACGAACAGCCGCCTCTGAAGATGGTGTATACGGAGTCGTATGCAAATATAACAATTCGCTACTCTCCTCCAAGACTTGAAATCCATGAGCGCATCCCTCAGGAATGACTAAGGCAATATTTTTTAGTGGACTTAACTCAACGCCGAACCACTTTAGAAATGTAGGTGAATCTTTTCTTAAATCCACAGCAACATCAAATACTCTACCTTTCAGGCATCTCACAATTTTGATCTCAGCATATGGGGTATTCTGGAAATGCATTCCTCGAACCGCGCCAACCTTGATAGTCATTGACCGATTAATCTGCTTAATAATTTTTTTATTTAAAACCTCTTGCAACTTGTCGTCACAGAAGATTCTTGAAAATTCTCCGCGCTCATCTTGTATTGTTGCGGCCTCAATAACTTTGACGCCCTCCAAAATGGTACCCATTACATTCATAGTGAAGTTTCAGAGGCCCACTTCAAACTACGCGCACGAGCTAACTGACAATAAGTCTTTAGTTGGGCTTCGCTGATAACTTCTTTTCCATCTAGCCACGCCTTATACCAGTTAACCGTCGCTTCAACACCTTCCTCAAAAGACCAAACAGGCCTCCAGGATAAATTTTCCCTAGCTTTGCCACTATCCAAATGCAAAAGCTGCGCTTCGTGAGGCTGTGTGCCTTCTGATTGTGACCACTGAAATCCTGGAATATATTTTTTAATTGTTTTTAGTACTTCTTGCACTTGTCGATTGCCATCTCTCTCAGGACCGAAGTTCCAAGATTCAGCACACGATTTGTTGCCCTGTAACAATTGCTGCCCCAGAGCTAGATACCCTGAAAGACATTCCAAAACATGCTGCCATGGTCGAGTTGCATTAGGCGATCTGACATGCAGAGCATTATTTGACTCAATAGATCGAATTAAGTCGGGGATTAATCTGTCTTCAGACCAATCTCCACCCCCAATAACATTTCCAGCTCTAGCTGATGCAATTAATGCACTTGTTGGCAAATTAAAAAAGGATTTTCGAAAACTAGCCGTTACGAGTTCGCTTCCGCCTTTTGAGGCGCTGTAAGGGTCATACCCTCCTAATGGATCAATCTCACGATATCCCCACACCCATTCTTTATTTTCATAGCACTTATCAGTGGTGACAACCACAACTGCTTCCAAGTTATCAACATCTCGAGCAGCATTCAAGACATTGGCAGTGCCCATGACATTGGTTGACCAAGTTTCCAGTGGATCCTTATAGGACTGCCTAACCAAGGGCTGCGCAGCTAAATGAAAAATTATGTCAGGGTTAATGTCACAGATTACATTTCGCAGAACTTGCTCATTGCGAATGTCTAAAAAATATGACTCAATATTAAGTTTAAGCAAGTCCCAATGGTTAGGGGATGAAGCTGGGGGCAGGGAGAGGCCAACAACCTTTGCTCCTAAAGTTGACAGCCATAATGAAAGCCAGCTACCCTTAAATCCCGTATGGCCAGTAACCAATATCTTCCGACCACTGTAAACTCCCTTGAACATGCTTACCAACTCTTCCATGGGGCATTACCCGTCTGCCACAAATCTTCTAAAAGATTTTTTTCTCGCTGCGTATCCATAGCCTGCCAGAAGCCTTTATGCTTATATGCTGAAAGCTGTCCGCTTGCAGCTAGAGCTCTTAAAGGCTCCTGCTCCCAAATTGTTTCATCACCTTCAATTAAATCAATTACAGACGGCTCCAAGATAAAAAATCCACCATTAATCCATGCACCATCTCCAGCAGGCTTTTCTTGAAAATTAATGACTAAATCCCCCTCGATAACAAGAGCGCCATAGCGCCCAGGGGGCTGGATTGAGGTCACAGTCGCACTCAAACCATTTGCCTTATGTTTAGCAATTAAAGAGGAAATATCAATATCAGAGACTCCATCGCCATAGGTAAAACAAAAAGTTTCATCTCCAATATATGGTAGTACTCGTTTTAAACGACCGCCAGTCATGGTTTCTTGGCCTGTATCTACCAACGTGACATTCCAAGGCTCTGCAAATTTTTGATGAATTACAGTAGTGTTATCCCGCATACTAAAAGTTACATCAGACATATGGAGAAAGTAATTAGAAAAATATTCTTTAATAACATAACCTTTATAACCAAGGCAGATAATGAAATCGTTAATACCATAATGAGAGTAAATCTTCATGATGTGCCATAGAATTGGTTTGCCGCCAATTTCAATCATCGGCTTTGGCCTCAAATGAGACTCTTCGCTAATCCGGGTACCTAGACCGCCCGCCAGAATTACTGCTTTCATTTTATTCGCTACCCACCTTATATTAAATAATCAAAATTTAAGCAACGTTGTAAGAATTTATTTATTAAGAAAATTAATAGAATTTTCTTGGCCATAAGTAAATCGATCAAAAATATCATCAGTATCATTAAAATCTCCTGAGTTAATTATTTCAATAATTGCCGGAAATTTAGTCATTGATATTTTGTTAATAAATTTCTCAAAAATATATTTTTTAATAAAATTATATCTCACTGAATAAATTAAGCATGAAATAATTAATCTCTCAAAAAAATTAATTCTCAGATTACTCCTCAGACTTTCATCATAACGCAGCGATTCTAGGGTGGATAATTTATTAGCCCTAAATAATTCAATCAATTGTAATAACCTATATTTTCGATAGTTCACATGAAATTTTTTCTCAGTTTTTGTATTATTAATAACATATTGCATTGCAACCACATAGTTTGTATTGTATTGCTTTCCAGGAAATATTAAATTTTCACAACTTTTATACACTTTGTCTTTTGAAATTCCATTATTTAAAAGTGCCTCGCCATCAATCTCAAGGTTATTAAATAATGTAAATCCGAAAGAAGGTTTGGATACGCCCTGAATTGCAATTGGAAGCGGTGAGATTAGAATATTTTTAGCCCAATAAAATGCAACATTTGCTATGTAATAGTCTGGAAATGGGGAGTGAAAAATATTCCCATTAACCCTTATTTTTTCAAGAAATTCTTTTTTAAAAATGAATGCTTGCATGTTAAATGAGAAAGACCGATTTAGTCTTATTGAATCCTCAACCAATGAAATCCGATATTTATCTTCCAAAAAAAAGGGGACTCGGGCATCTGCAAAAAATGATCCATTTTTAACATGCATTACATAACCATCAGGATTCCAGGGCGCTACGCCAGGATGAAAAAATTGAAGTATCGAGGAGTATATTAAGTCCGGACTTTGGTATCGATCTATTAACTGGCGCGCTTTCTTTAAGGCGCCCGGTAGTATTCCATCATCATCCCCAATTAATATCACATAGTTTTTAGTTGCCAAATTTATTGCATTATTCCAGCTCTCTGTAACAGATAAAAAACTATCAGATCTACCATATATTATTTTTTCATTTTCAAGTGACTTTATGTACACCCCAAGCTCATCTTTAGAGGAATTATCATAAACAACCAGCTCAAAATCTTCGATACCTTGCTCAATAACGGTTCTAATTGCCTGCTTTACAAGATCTAGTCGATCATGCGTTGGAATTACCACTGATATGCTCACTCTATTTATCCTTACCTAGCATTAAATTTCCCCATGTCAATTCATGTATCAAGGATCTTTTGGAGCTTGAAGTTTCTCTCCAGCCCCTAACATGATTATCACTTATCAGGACATTCTCCTCTTCTTTGGATCTGAAGGTATTACTCTTTTGCCAATCATTAACTGAGTATGCAAGACCATCTGCACCCACAACACATACCCCCAAGTTCAAAGCAATTATTTTTTTTGTCAATCCCTCATAACCACTTTCAAAGATCGCACAAGCTTCTTTAGATTCTGGAATTGAAAAATTTAATTCAGACAAAAGACTTCGTTTAATCAGGAAGGCCGTTGTTCTAATATGAGGGTTCGGAAACTCTGGGAATTTATATAGCCATGCTAATGGCCCACCCACATTTGAGGCATTAGCCCACATGGCGGAGAATTCTAAATCCAGCTCCGGACCATATTCGACTGATTGGACTTGGATAAATTTGTAAAATTTACGAATTAGTATTCGTATTAATAGCCTATAATTTTTACCTTCAGAATCCCGCAATAGATCTATAAAAAAACCATACCGCATTTCAAATTCTTTATTAACCTTGATTTTTTTAATATTGATTAACCAGTTCACTTTTTGCATGAGCCGAGAAGAATTGTATAGACTCTCATATGACCCCGTACACCCAACAATACCTATTTTAGGATTTACAGCATGACCCATCATTTTTAATAACCAATCATCAGACTCGATTTGAGAATAAGTATTACAAAATAAAATGTATTCATAATTCGAATGGTTGGCAAAATTAATATATGCATGAATATCAAATCCAATATCAGGAATTGATATAAATTTATGATTTATTTTTATAAATAAATCTTTTGGATCTGCCAGTCCTTTACCAAGAATAATAAGGTCGTGGCTATACCCAGCACGATACCGAATATAGGATTTAATAAAATTTCTTATGTAATTGATTCCAGTTTTTGGTCTCGCTAGATAAACTACAGCAACTGTTTTACTCGCCACCCTATGTTCCCCATGCGATTTTTTTAAAAAAGATACGATCAGAATTAGACCCTTTCTCATACTTTCTAGTTTGATTATCGGATATTATTAATTTAACCTGACCGCCATCCCAAAAAATATTGTTGGATCTCCAATCATCCATTATAGAAACTTGATAATTTAATCCAACTAATATTGAATCCATTTTTTTTGCGGATAATTGATTGCAAATCGATTTGTAGCCACTTTCAGCTGCATATGAACCCAAGCGAGTTTTCAGGAAAGTCATATTAAATTTAAGACTTAAAAATGCATCTCTTTTTATTGCAAATGCATTCGTTCGGATGTGCGGATTCGGAAATTTAGGAAACAGCAATCTTAAAATATAAAAAATAATTATTTTTTTCAACAAATCCCAGCCCAAGCCAGATTTATTTAGATTTTCATATGCGATTGATGTATGCGAGGCATATGATCCTGTGGCACCTACGATCCCAGTAGACGATTTTTCAAAAGGATTTATGAGCATATAAAGCCAATCTTCTTGAAGTATCTTAGAGTGCGAATTCAAGAAAACCAAAAATTTATAATTAAATAATTTTGATAGCAGCACATATGAATAAATGTCCCTGCCTACATCTGGTATTTCAACGTAATTAATTTTTAATTTTGAGATATGGCCAAGTAATTTTTTATTGGAAGACTCGCCCTTTAATACAATTTTTATATCATGATCTGCTCCAGATGCGATCGCTCTATATGAGTCAATGAAATCTATTGCCTTTTGCCATTCATCAGATTTTCTAAATAAATAAAAAACGCAAATTTCCTTATTCATTTTTATAAATGAAAATTTCCATTGTTTACATATAACTCTTCAGCATATCCCTTCCAAAACCAATAATTTGATCTTTGTAAATTTAGGATCCTCAATTCTTTGCATAGCGACTTTACGGTAAAGTCATTTGCCTCATGATTAATGCTTAAGATAAATTTTGAATTATTTTTGAGATTTTTCATGTAACTCTCTGCAACTTCCCTGCTCATCTCAGTCAAAGAATCACAGTTGAACGCAATATCATATTTTTTATTGGAGTTATAAAAGTCTGTAGGCGTCATCAATGCAATTGTTTGACTATCATAAACTTCTCCATGCATTCTGATATTTTCTTCCCCGACTGTTCCCGCTAAAAATAAAGCGGTCCCAACAAGCGTAAGAGGCAAATCAACAACCGCATATTCCAATCCCATGCGATAAGCGTACAAAGCAGTCCTTCCCATCCCAGGTCCAATCTCCACACAATTACTCAAACCAAAAATTTCACTCAACCTCTTCAACCTATAAGCTTGATATAACCCAAAAATAGATCGGTCTGTGATAAAACCATAGCGACCAGCCTCCAAACCAAATTGATTTTTGAATGGAGCCTGAAAATTTAATGGGATTTCTAGAGCGCTATCAATTCCCCCTAAGTAGCCATCCAAAGACTCAGAATTTTCCCTGTTTTTATTGGGAAACATAGACCCGCCCATGGGATTGAATAGTCGTCTATTACCGATTGCTTCAGAAAGTCTTTCGATTTGCTCATAAAGCTCCTGCCCATATCCCACCGAAGATTCTGGTGTATTTTCCAAAATTGACTTACTTAAATTATCAACGCCATAAAATAGGTCCGTTAGATCTGGGGATGATAATAATTTAAAGGCGCTGTCATCATCCTTTAATAACGCCTCATGTATTTCTTTTTTCTTTGGTGCTATCAAACCATCCCATAAAACAGAATCCCCTTGACCGAAAATAAGTTCATGCGAAACTCGATAAGCTGCTTTTATTCTATTCACTAAATCTACAGAAGGCTCATAACTAAGTGTGCTTCTTGTAGCAACATATGGATAAATTTTGTCTAATTCTTTATTTATCATCATTTTTTCCATGGCTCCATTGATTTAATAAATATCTATTTATAGTTACTATTCGATGTTTAAAGCGTCTCATAGGCT
>Ga0194047_10001431_pt1 | contig 14633 bp, 14 predicted proteins | sample JunL225m_MetaG_2_FD_160070 | JGI IMG/M metagenome (GOLD analysis project Ga0194047, IMG submission 160070) | Anoxic zone freshwater microbial communities from boreal shield lake in IISD Experimental Lakes Area, Ontario, Canada - Jun2016-L221-5m | ecosystem: Environmental > Aquatic > Freshwater...
TTTCAAGGTGTGTGTATCAAGCCACCTCTTGAATTGTATACTGTGTCCTTTTTTGTTACCAAGCGGACGGTCAAACCTTTTCGAGTCTCACTGGTAAAACCAGTGGATTACCTTTTGATGTTATTTAAAACCATTTTTTTTGATTTCTCAAGCAATTGAATAAATTCATCTTCTTTGACTGATTTTTTTTCAATATAAATCATACAGTTTATTTTAAATTTTTATCTAGAAATCTCTCAATACTACTGGCCATGTGCCAACCTAAAACTGGAGGGACAGCATTTCCAATTTGTTTATAAGCAGCAGAAGTTGATGGATAAAAGATAAAATCATCAGGAAAAGACTGGATTCTAGCCGCTTCACGAGCAGATAATCTCCGTTTACCATTCCAATGGTATTCAATATTACCATGATGTTCTGAACGCATAGTTGGGCCTGGTTTATTAGCAGCCACAAGCCCATTACCCTGACCTTTATTTTTTTTAGCTTTCGACCAAAAGTGATTAGGCACTTTTCCTAATTCTACTTTTTCCAAATCACCCAAGGCTTGCCCCAAGGTAATCCAACTTTCTTTTTTTAAAAGTGGATCTGGATGCTTAAATGGTGGAAGTTTTGTCTTTTTTGTACCAATTATAATTACTCGCTCACGCATTTGAGGCACACCATAATCAGCCGCCAATAGAAGTTTATAAACCACATGATAACCAAGTTTTTCAAAATCATTTACTATAGTTTTTATAGCATCGCCATTATTCATAGTCAAAAGACCCTTAACATTCTCAGCCATGAAGATAAGTGGCTGCGTTTTTCTCACAACTTCTGCCATACTTTGATATAAATTTCCCCTTTTACTGCCAAACCCTTTTCTTTTTCCAGCATGACTAAAGTCTTGACAAGGAAATCCCCCCAGCACAATATCTATTTTTTTAGGTAGTTGTTTCTCAAATAATCCAAGATTATGTTTTCCACTTAAAATTTTATTAATATCTCCACAAACAATATCTTGCTTAAAATAATTTCTAAATGTTTCACATGCAGCTATGTCGATATCATTAGCCCACTCAATTTCAAAATTTCTTGTTGAGTATTTTTTTCCCAAAAAACAAAAACCACCCTTAAAACCAAGGTCGAGGCCTCCACAGCCAGCAAATAAAGATATTATGGAATATTTTTTCTTTTTCATTTATATTTTCAATTAAACACTTTCCCCTTCTGTTTATTATACATTATTTGAGCTTTTTTGCTAACAATTTCCATTAGCTATTATCTCTGATTCCCACTTTTTCAAGATAGACTTCCAAAATTTGTTTGATTTTCTTTAAATCAAGGGTTTTTCCGGCCGTTTTGCTTTTTAAATTTTGATCAAGAATATGCTGCTCGCGGTATTCTTGCAAATAATATGCTTTGGCGTCCTTGATCCATTTTCCAATCTGCTCGAAATCTTTTTCACCATGAATTCCAGGAACAACGGTGGTGCGAAATTCATAGTCAATTCCACTTTCCATAATCATTTTCACACTTTTATTGATTTTTTTGATATCAAATTTAAGCCCGATTGCCTTGTTATAATTTGTTTGACTGTTCTTGATATCCATCGCAATAAAGTCCACCAGTTTTTCGGCAATAATTTTTTTGAGCACCTCAGGCTGACTTCCATTAGAATCAAGTTTTACCAAAAAGCCTCTCCTCCTGATTCTTTTGATAAATTCAATGATATCAGGCTGAATTGTTGGCTCTCCACCAGTGATGCACACGCCTTCCAATTTTCCTTTTCGCTTTGAAAGATGATGAAAAAATTCTTCCACCATGTTATTTGGAACTGGAAATTGCTTAGGTAAAACCAATTCTGGATTATGGCAAAAACCACACCGAAAACTGCAGCCAACCGTAAAAACCGTGGTTGCAATTTTTCCCGGATAATCTATCAAAGTCATTTTTTGAAAGCCACCAAGTCTCATAAGTTTATATTTTTATAGCTAAATTTGACACTATCTTTATTTGAACTTTTTATTTTTAATGAAACTTATCAAATTTTTAATTTTAAATTTAAAATTTTTAATGAATTTCAAATGACTAAATTTCAAATTGTTTAAAAAATTAAACAATTGAACATTTGGATTTGATTTCAAATTTCAAATTAAAAATTTCAAATTCTTGGGTAAATTCAGGGCGACCTGATTTGCATCAAGGTCGCCCTGCCATCTTTTTTGTTTTGCCAAATTGCGACCTCATCGCACCCAACCTCGGTTGAGATTTAGCAGCACAAATCCAGCCTATTTAATTTAAACTTTTTAACAACTAGCACAACAAGCCTTTTGAAATGAACCATTAACCTCATAGGTTTTGCGGTCTTTCCATTCTTCAGCCTTAGCATCATTCCAACGGCGAACCGGAGTGTGAAATCCAACCACACGAGAATAGACATCACAAGCTTGAAAATTTTGGAGTACTGGATTTGCATCAAAGCACTGCTTGCATTTAATTGCATCACTTCCTTCAAGTGCCCCTTCAAAACGCACGAATTCATCCCCCGAGTTTAAAGCGCTTCCACAGTCATGGCAAATGTGATTACTCATATTTTTGTTTTTTTTGCAAAATGTAAAATTTTTCATTTCCACAATTTGCATTTTGTTAAATTAAATTATTTATATTAATCGCCTTTCGACGTTTGATTGAAAAAACTATCCACTGTCATGCTGACTTTTTTCAGCATCTGTCTTTCTTGCTTCACAAGGCTGCTTACAACCGAGATCCTGAAACAAGTTCAGGATGACAGAAAAAATTTATTTTACTTTTTCAAACTTTGGAGCAACAAGCTCAACCTCACATTTTGGACAGACATGTTTTTCTCCTGAAATATATCCATGAATCGGACACACGCTGAAAGTCGGAGTAAAGGTGAAATATGGAAGTTTGTAGTTTGTTGCAATTTTTTTAACTAATTTTTTCACGGTTTCCACATCATTAATTTTCTCACCAATGAATCCGTGCAGTACTGTTCCTCCAGTGTATTTGGATTGCAAATTGTCCTGCAAATCCAAGGCTTCGAAAATATCACTTGTAAAGCCTACTGGTAAATGAGATGAATTTGTGTAATAAGGATTAGCCGCTCTTCCCTTCACGGCATTTTCATTGGCCGTAATGATGTCAGGATATTTTTTCTTGTCCAAATTTGCAAAACGATAAGTGGTGCCTTCTCCGGGAGTAGCCTCGAGATTATAAAGACTGCCAGTCTCTTTCTGATATTTCACCATTCTGTCTCGCATTTTTTCAAGAACCTGTTCGGCAAACTTATTCCCCTTTGGAGTTGTAATGTCAACTCCCAGCAAATTGAGCAGCGCTTCATTCATCCCAATAATTCCAATAGTTGTAAAGTGATTTGACCAATAAGCACCCCGCCGCTTCTTGATATCTTGCAAATAAAAACGTGAATATGGATACAAACCGATATCGGTGAGTCTTTCAACAAAAGTCCTTTTGATTTCCAAACTTTCCTTGGCCAAATCCATTAGGTGATAAATTTGATCTAAAAATTCTTTTTTAGTGGTTGCTTGATATCCGATTCTTGGAAGATTGATCGTCACAACCCCGATTGACCCGGTCATTGGATTTGCTCCAAAAAGTCCGCCACCTCTCTTATATAATTCGCGATTATCCAAACGCAAACGACAACACATACTGCGAGCATCATCCGGACTCATGTCAGAATTGACGAAATTTGCAAAATAAGGCATACCATATTTCGCCGTCATCTCCCAAATAGGGTTTAGGGCCTTGTCTTCCCAATTAAAATCTTTAGTGATGTTGTAAGTTGGAATAGGAAAAGTGAAAACTCTATTTTGCGCATCTCCTGCAGTCATGACTTCGGCGTAAGCTCGATTTATCATATTCATTTCATTTTGAAATTCACCGTACAATTCTTTTTGTGGCAAACCTCCAATGATTACCGATTGTTCTTTGTAAATCTTAGGGACCTGCAAATCAAGTGTAATGTTTGAAAACGGAGTTTGAAAACCAACCCGAGTTGGCACATTCATATTGAAAACAAATTCTTGCAAGGCTTGTTTGACTTCCCTATAACTCAATTTGTCATAACGAATGAAAGGCGCCAGTAGCGTGTCAAAATTTGCAAAGGCTTGGGCGCCATTGGCCTCACCTTGCAGAGTATAGATAAAGTTGACTACTTGGCCTAAGGCTGCCCTGAAATGTTTTGGCGGGGCACTTGAAATCTTTCCAGGAACTCCTCCGAATCCTTTCACGAGCAAATCATGCAAATCCCAGCCGCAACAATAAGCAGCAATGAGTTGCAAGTCGTGGATGTGCATATCGCCTCCCTCATGAGCTTGTCTGATTTCCCTTGGATAAACTTTTTCCATCCAATACTTTCCGCTGACCACTGAGAAAATATGATTATTAAGGCCCTGCAGAGAAAACTCCATGTTTGAATTTTCCTTAACTCGCCAATCAGCCCTACTGATGTAGCTATCAACCAAATCAACTGCTTCACTGATTGATTCTTTCACAGCCCTGATCTTGCGGTGTTGCTCGCGATAAAGAATATACGCCTTGGCTGTTTCTTCGTAGTCAAGCACCATCAACACTCGTTCAATCATGTCTTGCAATTCTTCAATTGTTGGCACAAAACCCTTTTTGAAATTTTTGTTCAACATTTGAACAACCTTATCACTTACTTTTTGAGCCTCCTTGGCGCTACCCTCACCTGTTGCTATAAAAGCCTTGGTTACTGCAATAGTTATCTTTTTTGGATCAAAAGCAACCACACGTCCACTTCGCTTAATCAATTTCGCTATTAAATTCTTGTCTTTTTTCAACTCTCTTTTTTCAACCTTTTCACCTTTTTTCACCACCGCTTTCTTTTGTTTTTTCATATTGATTTTCTCCCCCGAGAATTATACTAAATAATTTAAAATTTTTAATTTGAAATGAATTTCAATTTATTAAATGTTTAAATGTTTTAAAATTTAGACATTTGAATTTAATTTAAAATTTCAAATTTAGCCTTTAAAATTTATTCAAGATGTTTCCATTTTCTCCATTTCTTTACGAAAACTATCTGCCGATTTAAATGATTTATAGACGCTTGCGAATCTCAAATATGCAACATCATCAATTTCCTTTAATTTTTCTAAAATCATTTTTCCAATTTCCTTGCTTGAAATTTCATTAGATTCTCTGGCCTGAATTTCAAATTCGATGTCACCAATTGCCTTGTTGATTTTTTCCTCACTGACTGGACGCTTTTCCAGAGCTTTTCGAAGACCGATTTCAATTTTTTTGCGATTATATTCTTGCTTACTGCTATCTCGCTTAATCACTGTCAGTCGCATTATTTCAATTTCTTCATAGGTACTGAAGCGAGCTTGACACTTTTCACACTCACGACGCCTGCGAATTGCTTTTGCATCGTTAGTGTCGCGCGAATCAACGACTTTTGTTTCATTATTTCCGCAATATGGACAAATCATAAAAAATTATATTATTACATTGTTTTTTACATTTTAACGATGTGACAATGCAATAGTATTTATTAGGGCTTGACAAGTCTTTTTTTTCACTTTTAAAAAAATTGACTATTTCACACTTTTATGAGCTTTTACACCACATGTTGTGTATTGTTAGTCCAGTATACCACAAGTCAAACATTTGCCAAGCAAGCTTGTTTGAGCCATTATTTTGAGTTATCCACAGGATATAGTATCATAAATACATAAAAAAATCGAAACATTCAATCATGCTGACAAACAAAAAGAGACAAGGGTCCCCTTGTCTCTTTTGAATTTTTTCTTTCTTTACTGTGCTACTGCGGCGTAACTTCAACAGTTCCCCCATTTGGATCAACTGTCAGTGAACAGGCAGGGCAAGTTTGTCTGAGAGTTGGGCAAGTAAGTCCAGTAGTGCAAGCCTTGGGAGCGCTGCAACCACTTTGATCAATTTTTGAGCAAGCTTGGACTTGTTTGACAATGTTTCTTTCGCAGTCAGCTTGAGTGCAGGTTTTTTCTGCGCCAGTTGCCACACAAGTATCAACAAAAACTGAAGCTTTGGTGCCGGGGGTGTTTGGATTAGTGCCATTGTCACAAGTTTGGCCAACGCAAGTTTTGGTGGCGCAATTTGAATCGCAAACCTTGGTGCCCGAAACGATGGACGTACCATTGTCACAAGTTTCTGTCGTGCAAATGTTGGCTTCGCAGTTTAGACCACAAATCTTTGCGCCAGCAGTCCAGTCAACGCCATTGTAGCAAACGCCAGGGATGCAAGTATCGCTAGCGCAAGGCGTGACAACACAAGTTTTGATGCCATCGACAAAGGCTATGTTGTTGTAACATTGTTTGCCAGTGCAAGTGTCAATTTCGCAATGATTGTCACAAAGTTGGGTGTTGCAAGTTTGAGTATCAAGGCCAATGCAAGGAGTTCCCCCGCTGAGAGGCGCTGGATTGGTGCAAGTTCGAGTCTGAGTGCCGCCGCCACAAATTGCGCTACAAGTTGACCAAATACTCCAAGCGCCATCAACTATTTTAGGAGCGTTGCAAGTTGGAGTAGCTCCACTGTTAACACCGGCGCAAGTCCAATTCCAAGGACCATTTCCAGCAACAATCGAGGCTAGCCCGGTGGCGCAAAGATCAGTGGTAGGCGCTACGTAAGTTGCTTTGGAATCAGCAGCTCCGCAAACTCCGTCAATTGGGCAAAGTTTAGTGCCGGCAGCATTTGGGATAATTCCATTGTCACAAGTCTGGCCGAAGCAGGTTTCAGCTTCGCAATTATTTCCGCAACTTTGAGTGTTACAAGCTTGAGTTGCTGAGCCAACACAATTTACTCCCCCATTGTCAGGAGCTGGGTTTGTGCAAGTTCGAGTTTGAGTTCCGCCGCCACAAGTTTTGTCACAAGTTCCGAAATCAGACCAACCACCATTGACAGGAGGAGGCAACAAGAAATCCATTAAAAATCCCCAGTGACCGGTATACCACGCAGAACACTCAAGAGAATAGTCCAATTTACCCAACAAGCCTGCACATCCTCTAAAAGTTACCTTATTAGTAGGAGGACTAGCAATCGCATTGGCCTTTGTTGGCATTTTCATTGAAATATTAAAATATCGAGTAGTGCCATAAACATGGCCGCTAATCTCAGCAGCAGTAAGCTTTTCGCCCATATCCATAACACCATCACTGCATACAGTGTTTCCATTTTGAGGATAGCAAAATTGTGTCATTCTTTTTGTCATTCCCCCTTGCATTTTCCAGTCAGTCCCATGATTCAAGCATTCTGGTGTATGATATGAACCAGCTATATTACCAGCTTCCCCATAAGCATAAACATGATCACTTGGCTTATCAGAATTAAGAATCACAGTGCTTACCCCAGTCGTAAATGTCACCGCCTTCGCCTGACCTACCCCTGCCAGCAACCCTCCGATTAGAAGAATAAGAAACATTAAGGAATTGATTTTGATTTTTTTGTCTTTAGTTTTCCACCAAATAATGGTCAAGCTAATTATAAACAAAATTACAATAAGCAGAAGCCAGATTTTTTTTGCAGACCAATCTGTATTAACTGCTGGAGTTTGACTTTGAGTCTTTGGACTTTCAATTTTCATACTGTCTAATTGTTTGCCACCAGCTGAAAGTGCGACACTAGCTTTGGGATTTGCGCAATCTTGGATGGCAGGAATAGTTAGACTGGAAACTGCTTTGTCAGGAGTAACTTCTTGAGAGAAAGAATTTATACAAGATTTTCCGTTACTATCTGTAATGGAAATATTTAAGGTTATTGTTGGTAGTTGGGTACCCTTGCCAATTCGCGAGTTAGGAAAACTATCAGCCGAAGGTGTCCAAAACAAATCTGCAGTGATGTTGTCACCTTTAGCATAAATTTCTTTGTCTAGCTGAATGTTTTGAATAGTAGCGCTTTGGCCTTGAATAACATAGTGCGCAATGATTTTTTCCGCAATTGGCAGCTTGTCTTGATTAAGCGAGATGACGCCGTCATAAGCTTGCGGCTCAGTCGGTTTGGCAATGTTAATTGTGAAATCTTTTTTTTCTTGAGGAGCAAAGGTGATGCTTTCTTGAGCTGGCGAACTAACATTTACTTTTGAGCCATAAAGCGAGCGACGAAAAATTTCGATAGTGGGAGTAATTTTAAATTGAGAGTTGGAGTTGTTTTCTCCACTGCAAGTCAAAGTCAATGTTTCATCTTTACTAAGGTCTACGCCTTGGGCTAGATTGTATTTAGTATTATCCTTTCCTACCTTTAAAAAACAAGAATCTGGGGTGATTGTAAGTGAGTCTTTTTTTTGAGCCAGATTTATTTTACCAGCATTGCCAAGACCCAGGTCTAGCCCGCTAGTAGTTTTACTGATAGCCCAAATATCATATTCCCCAGCCAGATAACTTGGAATTTGATATTGAATTTCTTTGTGCAAAAGTTGTTTGGGAGCCAGGGTGAGGATTTCTGGAGAGATAAGAGTGTCAACCAAGGTTTGTCCTTCTTTGGAAGTCTTGATAATTTCAAGTCCGTATCTGATGTCTGATTGCGGCGTGGCGCCTTGGTTTTCCAGGTCTAGACCCACTGTAATTGCTTGAGAGTTTTCTTGCAGGATTGTAGCTCCGGAGAGATTAAGGTTAGCCACAATAAGAGGTTTGGCATTCGGGTCGAGCACAGGAGGACTAGCTGGAAGATTTGTTGGAGCAGCTTGCGCCCAGGTAAGCATTGGCAGCAAGCTGATAGTGACGAGCAAAGACCCAAATAGTTTGTGAGACATAGCTTTTTGTTTTAAGATTTATTTTAAGTTAAAAGTGTTTTAATTATATCACAGAAAAACAGAAAAAGCTATGCACAGAAAAGACAGCAACATTCAGGAAAACAAAAAATGCAAGCGCAAACCAATTAAAATATGCTAGAAATACGACGACAAGCCCATAGAAATAGGTTTATTTTTTTGTAAACAAAAGAAAAGACTAGGATTGATTCTAGTCTTTTTTAAATTATATTCAATTGTTTTTTTTGCTCCATGTTTCATGCTTCATGTTTCAGGAAAATCATTTCTTAGCGTTCCATCTTCCTTCGGATAAAAGCAGGAATCTCCAATTCATCATCTTCTTCAACTGATCTTGTTTCAACAACAGGCGCAACTGGACGAGGTTGAATTTTTTCTTCAATAATCATATCCGGCTTAAGAATTTTTCTGGAAGGAAAAGTTGTTTCCCTGAATTCATCGTCTTCCTTTTTTACCTCTTCTTTGGTCGTAACGGCAGAACCATAAGCATTTGAAATAGTCGGAATCGGAGTCGATACACCTGTGCGACGAATTAATGGATTATCCTTGAAACCTCTTTCGGCATCAAAACCAGTTGCTACAACTGTCACAATAATTTCACCTTTTTTGACTTGATCATCAACCACGGCGCCAAAAATAACTTTTGCATTTGGATCAATGCTCTCAGTGATAATATTTGCAGCCTCACTTATTTCCAACATGGTCAAGTCGCTAGAGCCAGAGATATTAAAGAGTACGCCCTTGGCCCCATCGATGGAAATCTCCAAAAGCGGACTGTTGATGGCGGCTTTGGCAGCTTCAGCGGCGCGATTTTCGCCAGCTGCAATTCCAATTCCCATCAGGGCGCTTCCGCTATCAGACATAATCGCGCGCACATCAGCAAAGTCAACATTAACAATTCCAGGTTTTGTAATTAAATCAGAAATTCCCTGCACGCCTTGTCTCAAAACATCATCCACGATTCTAAAAGCATTAATTAGGGTTGTTTTTCGATCAATAATTGCAAGTAATTTATCATTTGGTATCGTAATTAGCGAATCAACTCTGTCTTTAAGATTTTGCAAGGCTTCTTCGGCAATTGTTCGACGTTGCGCACCTTCAAAAGAAAAAGGTTTTGTCACAACCGCAATTGTGAGTGCTCCAAGTTCCTTGGCTGCTTCCGCCACGACATGCGAAGCTCCAGATCCAGTGCCGCCACCAAGTCCGCAAGTCACAAAAACCATATCAGCACCCTTGAGCACATCCTGAATTTCATCTCGATTTTCCTCTGCGGCTTGTCTACCAATTTCTGGATTCATTCCTGCGCCAAGTCCTTTGGATAAATTTTTTCCAATATGCACTTTTTCGCTTGCCTTGGAATGATGAAGGGCTTGCGCATCAGTGTTGATCGCAACAAATTCAACGCCCTTTATCTTTGCATCGATCATTCGAGTAATGGCATTATTTCCGCCACCTCCAACGCCAACAACTTTAATTCTAGCAAATGTTTCAATATCAGGTTTGATTTCTGCCATACTTTTTCAATCTTCAATTAAAAAAATTATTTTTCCGGAATTGCACCCATTTTGTTTTGATATTTTTGTTTTACTATTAAAATCTACTTAATCCAAACTTTTAATGAAACGAGTTTCGAATTTCTCAGTACTTAAATCTATCATATTCACAAACCCCATGTCAAGCACCCTTGCTGCATTATTAAGAACGATTTAAGGCAAAAATCGTTTAAATATATTTTTAACTTTATCAAATGTTCCTCCAGTTTGATGCGAAAAAAGATCAAAGGCCTTGATATTGCGTAAACCTTCCCTTTTTTCATCCACCTGATGCTGATGTCCCCATAAGACCAAGCCGGCAACAGTTGCAAATGAAGGGTCGTCAACCTTGTCCAGGATACCACCAAAACCAGCCGGAAATCCGACCTGGATTGGCAAACCAAGCACTTCTTTTGCGAGCTCATTGATGTGCATCATCTTTGCACCCCCACCAACAAGCACCCCCCCTGCGGGCAGCAGACCGGCCTTGCCTATTAATTTTAATTCTTTTTGAACTAACATGAAAATTTCCTCCAATCTTGCTTCAATAATTTCAGCCACGTGATACCGAGAGACTATCCCATCCTCCCTCGAATCTATAAGGGAAAGATTAATCCCGTCCTTTTTGTCAATGTCCCTGGTAACAGCGCTTCCATACTCAAGTTTTATTCGTTCAGCAACCTCCACTGATGTTCGAAGTCCGATGGCAATGTCATTAGTAATGTGTCCGGCGCCCAGGGGAAGAATTGCAGTGTGCAGCAACTCGCCTTCTTCATAGACGGCAAGTGAAGTTGTTCCACCTCCAATATTTATCATCACAACCCCAAGTTCTTTTTGTTTTTTTGTCAAAACTGAAACTCCAGCGGCAAGAGGTTCCAAAACCAAATCATCAATCTCAATTCCCGCCTGATAGGCTGCTTTGCTGATATTCTTTACTTGGGCGGAAGAACTTTCAATTACCATTGTGTCGACTTCCAGCCTGACCCCCTTCATACCTAAGGGATCTTTGATATTATCTTGATCATCAAGCCGATATTTTTTTGCAATAACGTGCACAATTTCCTTGTTCATTGGAAGCTGAATTGTTTGCGACTCTGTTATGACTCTATTGATGTCATCCTCACAAACCTCTCCGTCAGCTCTCCCGATTGCAATAACGCCCTTAGAATTTGCAAATTCAATATCTGAGCCGCCAATATTAAATATCGCATTTTTAATTGGAATTCCAGCCATTCTTTCAGCAACTTCAACTGCAGAAATTATTGTCTTGGCTATATCTTCCACATCAGTAATTACGCCACGCCTAATCCCAGCCGAAGGAATTGAACTAACCCCAATTACGCGAAGATTCTCCTCGCCCTTTATTTGTTGAACTATAATAGTCCGCGTGTTTGACGTTCCAATGTCAATACTAGCCAAAATAAAATCTTTAGACATATTTTAAAAAGGGGATGCTTGGGATTTTCCCAATTATTTTCCTATTAATATTTTTATTTTAAACTCAAATGTAAACCAAAATTGAACAACACTTAGGCTTCTTAGAAATTGCAACAAGCTAAATTGCGTGGTTCGTGCTGAGATTTGTGTCAGGTTTGTCTTAAAAAAAACTTAAAGCTATCGAGATAACTTGAAGATTCTTTTAAACAAAGGTGGTGCGGCGATGAGTTAGAAATAGATGAGTTATCGTGCAGCAAAGACTCAGTCAATTATATATGAAATTCGGTTTTATCGCAAAAATCAAAATTATTAATCCTATAATGCATTTAAAAAACCCGTCAAGTCCCTGAAATATGGGTAGAAGATAATTACTCCAACCGCAATTGCCACCACCGATGAAATCAAGACAGCCCCAGCCATCAAGTCCTTTATTAGGTGAGCATATGGGTGAATACGTGGTTTTAAAATATCCATCACTCTTTCAAGCACAGTGTTTATGAGCTCAGCAATCAGCACCCACATAATCATCAAAATTAAAATAATCGCTTCCCAATTCTTAACCTTAAAAACAAAAATCAGGAACAAGACTAATATTGCAACAAAAAGTTCAATCCGAAAATTTCTCTCATGCGCCACAGCATAAGTCAATCCGTCAATGGCATGCTTTAAACTTTTTAAAAATTTTTTTAATTCATTTCTCATAATATTTTATCCTATCAAAGATTATTTTTTGCATTCAACTATTTTTCCACCTAATTCATCTGCAACAAATTGCTGCAAACAAAACATTTTCTTTCCATGAGGAAATCCCAACAGATGAAGTATACCATGCGAAATAATATAAGTCATCGCATATTCAAAAGACTGGCCATCCTCAGTGGCATTTTTCCTCACATAAGCCGGACAAACAATCAGCTCCCCCAAGAAAGTTTCGCTTCCTTGCGTTTTTAAATTTTTCAAAAGCAATGATTGCCTGCCTTCATATTCCGCAAAAGAAAGCACGTCGGTGGCGGCATCTTTCTTGCGATATTGGTTATTCAAGGTTTTAATTTCCTCTTCAGTCACCATGGCCAAGCTAAGCTCAAATTTTTTTCCTTCAAAGGATTCACTCAAAGCCAAAGCAATCGTTTTTTCAAAAACAGCCTGGACTTTCCGCTTGGAGAATTTATCCTTGGTTTTATTGTTTATTTCGACGAGATATTTCATGATAAATATGTTTACAAGAATTTAAAAATTGAATTATATTTTACAGCATTTAGATTTCCAATAATTAAAAAAATCTTTTTTTTGTTCAATCAATTGTTGCGTTAAAGCTGCGACAATATCAATCACTGAAAAATACCAAGTTTCAGTTTTTTCGTCGTAGTGGCGACGAATCTTGAAATTTTTAAAAATAACCAGTGAGTTATTTTTCATATTACGCAAAATTATTGATTCAAACCATCCTCATCTTATCACCAAGCAAGCGATAATTCAAGGATTTGCCTAATAAAAAAACCTTACTCACATCTTTGCAAGAAGGTACTTTGGCAGGCAACTCCAGGACAGTGTCCCGCCAGCTATTTTCCACTCCGCCCAGAGCGGATCACAATGGCAGAAAATAAGAAATAAATACAAGCAAAAACAAACAAAAAAACTATTTTTCAAGCTGGCTCTTCACAATTTCCCGCACAACGTTACCATCGGCCTTGCCTTTAAGTTGTGCCATAGCCTGACCCATGATTTTTCCAAGGTCAGCTAGGGTTGGATTTTCACTAGTGGCCAAAATTTCAACCACCACTTTTTCAATTTCTTGCTGCGAAAGTTGCGCCGGCAAATATGGCAAAATTATTTCAAGTTCGACTTTTTCCTTTTCAGCCAAATCCGGACGACCGCCAGCCTCAAATTGCCTGATGCTATCCTGGCGTTGTTTGACCCCGCGCCCAAGCACCTCCAAAACTTCTTCGTCCTGCAGGCCCTCCTCTCGTTTGTTTTTTTCAATTTCCACATTTTTAATCGCACTGTCCATTAAGCGTAAAGTATCCCTGCGAAGAGTGTCTCCAGATTTCATTGCGTCTTTCAAATCTGAAGTAATTTTTTCTTTTAAGGTCATATGGTAATTGCAGATTAACACGGATTATTGACGGATTTTCGCAGGCTAAGAATATGATATTTAAATCAATAATCCATAATCCATTGAGCATCCGTCCCAAATCAGTGCAAATCAATTTTAATTGCTTTACATTTTGCGTCTGATATTTTTCAAAGCTTCGTCATCAAATTTTCCAAGTTTTTTAAGCTTATCAATTTCTTTGCGAATTTTCACTTTATAAAGTGCTTCATCGCGTTTTTCAGTTTTGCTTTTTTCATCTTTCAAAAATCTCGTTCTTCGAGCACGAACAAGCACACCGCTTTGTTGCATCTTGCGTGAAAATCGTCGCATCAGACTTTCCGTTGTTTCCTTTTCTTTTTTTCTTACTTCAATCATATGAAAAACCTCCTTTCTCAAATTTTATCAAAATCTATGATTTTGCCAAAAAATTTAGAGTCCCGTAAAATTCTGCCCTCAAGCTCTATCTTTCAAGAAGACGAGCTGCAGGCGAAACACTCACGCCAGTTAAATTCCATCATCTTGCATTCTTGAGAATTTTTACTGGGACTACGTTGATTAAAAAAACATCTATGATTTTGCCAAAAAATTTAGAGTCCCGTAAAATTCTGCCCTCAAGCTCTATCTTTCAAGAAGACGAGCTGCAGGCGAAACACTCACGCCAGTTAAATTCCATCATCTTGCATTCTTGAGAATTTTTACTGGGACTACGTTGATTAAAAAAACATCTATGATTTTGCCAAAAAATTTAGAGTCCCGTAAAATTCTGCCCTCAAGCTCTATC
>Ga0194047_10001432_pt1 | contig 14627 bp, 17 predicted proteins | sample JunL225m_MetaG_2_FD_160070 | JGI IMG/M metagenome (GOLD analysis project Ga0194047, IMG submission 160070) | Anoxic zone freshwater microbial communities from boreal shield lake in IISD Experimental Lakes Area, Ontario, Canada - Jun2016-L221-5m | ecosystem: Environmental > Aquatic > Freshwater...
GGTGAGGATTACATATTTCCTTTTGTGAAAATCAATAAATAATAGAATAACAAAAGCTAAATTTAAATTCAACTAAAATTCAAAATCTTCATCAACCTCCATTTTCTGACTATCGGTAAACCCATAAGTCAACAGCCAACTACCATTGGTAAGCTTGGTGTAAAGCTGGCCCTTGCCCTCTCCAAATCCATCTCCATAGTTCTTGTGGCACTTTGGACACATCAGTGCAAACTCAAAGGAATTTGACCTTATCCCATCTATCATGTGCCTTCCTGTTATTCGTTGGTGGCAGATGTCACAGGTGCAGTCTTCTTCGTGCCAATTACAATCTATGGCTTCTGCCAATTTCCAGTTTTCTTTTTTCATCAAACTCTTCTCTGAAGAGTCTTTCGGTTCTTTAGCTTTCATAATACTTTCTTTTTAATTGTTATTTCTTCTTTATCTTCAATTTTTAATTTTAAGGTATGCTTCGTGTTTTCTATTATTTCTATATTCCCGAAATGGAATTGTCTGTGATGGGTTGCACAAACAGTTAATAAATTTGATTTACCTAAAGAACCTGGTTCTAACTTAGAAACTGGTATAATGTGATGTGTCTCAATATATGTTTTTCCTTCATCTTCCATATCACCTTTTCTTTTCTTAAATGAAATAGCTTCGCCTCCTAGAGCCTCACACACTTTGCATTTGTATTCATAATCTTTTTTAATTTCTTTAGAAATAGCACCTCTCTCAATTGTTTTTACTAACCTATAAATTACTTCAGGAGTTGCATCCTTGTACTTTTTTTCTAATGCTTCAATTTGTGTTTCTGTATCTGCAGATTCATATTCAACATCAGCATCACTGACACTATCTAAGCAAATCATTTGAAAAAGGTTATATAATTCTTTCAGGCATTTGCTTATTATTCCACCAGAATTATTATTTATTTCTTCATAGGTAATAACACCCATAAGTTTAGAATTCGCTTCCCAATTTTTCTTAATATTCGCAAAAGAACTAATTTTTATCTCAGATTCAGGAGGTGGTACTAATTCTTCTTTTTTAGTATTAAAAAATTTAATTGTCCCTTCAGATTTTAATACTTTTAATATTTCAAATTGAATATTATTATTATTTCTAACTTTCTCAACGAAAGGATTAATATTATCAACTGTATTTCCATAACCTAAACCGAAACGTATACATTTTGCGTTCGCATTAACAAATAACTGAGGTTGAGTTTTATAATTTCCATTTAATTTTATTTTTAAGGTAGCCCAAACACGTTCGTTAATTTCTTTCCAATCTCCTAAAAATTTGAAACCCTGTGAATCAAAAAGTTTTTTATAATCAATATTTTTTAGTTCTTCATCAAACAACCTATTAGGTGTTTTTTTGTTTTTATTTTCATATATCTTGAGTAACGAAGAAATATTGTGAGTGTATCTGTCTTTATAGTCACTCGGATATTTTAGTTTTAATTCAACTACTGTTCTTGCTATTTCAATAGCACCTTTTAAAGATTGTTTAGTTAGCATATTATGTTTGATTTTTAGTTTTAATTTGTATTACATAAATCTTAGTCGTCCGTTGTTTTTTTGTATTCCTAATGGCGTATTGGTTTTCTTAATATTCAAATTCTTCTTCCTCTTCTTCTACCTCTTTTGCATTTAGAACTTTTTCTTCAATGTTGATTATCTCTTTCAAGTAAGTCTCGATGTTAAATGTCTTTTTCGTAGCTCTGCTAATCCAAATAGTTGTTAAATTCTGAATAGTACTTTGTGAAACACGAGTGCCTTCTAATAGTTTTGAAAATTCTGTTGCAACATTTATGGCGGCATTAAGATTTTCTCCAATTTCAAAAACATACTTATCTATCAAGTCAGACAGCATTCCCTGAAGCCGTTTACGTTCTGCTATACTTTTTTTAATTAATTCCTTTTCAAAGATGTCAAAAGAAACTAATCTCATTTGTGCTTTAGGAACGTGAATTGATAATAATCTCCAGAGTTTTGCAGCCATATCCATAAATCTTTCCTTATATCTTAAGAACTGCTCAATTGCAGATTCTTTTATTTGTCTGAAACTACCTACTCTGTAACTATGTTTAAAAGTCATTTTTGTTTTACGGCCAAGCATCATTCCGTTTGAGCATCTGTAACGATAATATCCTAGTTCAATGAAGAAGGAATTTCCTTCTCTCAAATAATTGGAAACTCTTATAAATGGATAATATTCATCGTAGAATTTTTCAACAATATAATTTGTTGAACCAGTTGGTAGATTTAATGTACTTCTGTTACCGATTTCGGTTGAAATTCCCTTGTGTCCATTTTCCCCAACAAATCTATACCCAGTACTATCAAATACTATTTTACATTTTTCGGAAATAAAATCAACGTTATAATCTGTGCTGTTTGCGTTAATATTTTCTTTGCCGATTTGAGGAGTTACACCGAATAACATTTCAAAAATATTTACTCCAAGATTAAAAGCTTCTTCGTGTCTAACTGGTAAAAAAGAATTAGCTACAATACTTATCCCTTCATTTAAACTTTTGTTAAGGATAATTTTTTTGTCAGGATAGCGTCTGTAATTTCTACTGTCCAATGGGTCTTGATACAAAACTGGTGTTTCTTCAATGTCAAAAAAGAAATTGTTTTTTTTCTGAATTGGTGCAAATGTTAAAATTGTTTCTCTCATTTTTTTGTTGCGTAATCGCCATATTAATTGTTTGTTTGCTTACTCTGTTCGGTTTTCAGCTAGCCCGTTTGCGTTCTATGTAAGTTGGGCACAATGAGTCATACCTTGCAAAAGTAGTAAAAAGCTAATTGGAAACTCAATTAAAGATTGTCTCATTTTTACTTAGAATGACCTCAACTATGTGAATGAAGATGCTATTTCGTTAACCTCTTTCCAATTATCAATTTAATCTCAGAAGTAAGGTTCCATTTCATCTTTTTTGCAGTAGGCCTTCTTAACCTTATCACCACTAATAATAATTTTCAGAACATTCATTTCTTCTGATGTTTTGTTGTCTGTGTTTTCCCCATAATAGATGAGGGAGTTGCCATTTTGCTCGGTACAGAAGATTTTGTAGGTATTTCCTTCCACAGAAAAGTGGTTATCCAGCTGATTGCTATCAAAGTTAAAAAGCACAGTGTTTCTTGTATTAAGAACCGCTCTGCCAGTTTCTGATTTGCAGTCAAAGTATTTATCCAATAGTATTTCAATTGAATTATATTTTGCTGGAATAATTTCCTGACCATTTATCTTGTCAATAACTCCGACCAATCCATGTTGTCGTTTCAGCTTATGTGTTTTCATTTTCTTTGGTTTAAATAGTTGTGTTCACCATTTCTAATGGGTTTTAAGAAACCCGTACTTTATGAATCCCTGACTCACTTCTTATAATTCCTCTTGCACTCAGACCTCTTCCTCCACGGCATTCTTCGATAAAGTCGAAGGTTTTACACTCTTTTGGCAATGCTGGAAATATGAGAGTAAATTTGAGTGAATCCCCCGTGTAATGAAGAAAGTGTTTTTGTGGGGCATAAGGAATATCTATAGCATGAATTAAGGGGTATTTAATGCCATTACAAACAAGGTATGATGTTTTCCAGATGTTCACCCACCAACCTCCGCTCCATTTGGGAGAAGTATAGTAAATACAATGAAGATAGGTGTAGCCTTTTTCTTCAGAAGAGGTAAGTAACTCCTCATCAATTTCTATTTTTGTTTTTTCAATTGTTTCTATTTCTAACATGGCTTTTGTTTTATAAATGAGATTCGCTTTTTAATCAATCTAAAATAGTTAGCAGGATTAATATCCGACTTTCTAATTGCCCTGAATCCAATAAGAGCAAATCCAGCTTCAGTTATATCGAGTGAAAACAAAAAGAAATTATACCCACCCGATTCACTTATGTATTCCAAAGACCAATAGATAACAGCGAATAAAGCAATTCTGTTTCTAATTATTTTTCGTGAATAATACACTTTCATAATTGTCATCTCCATATAGGTGTTAAGTGCGAACAAGACCTCATACAGACTAATTCTTTTGATAAAAAACCATAAACGGTATGAGTTACTTGAAATGAGTAAAGCGAGCTCGGAGAGTGCAGTGGCAGAGTGATTTTCTAACTGCTTTCTTTTTGGAAAAAACATCATGTCCTTTTGATTTAGGATTGTTTGGGGCTGATAAAATTACTGTTCTATCAACTTCTTAATTCCAATTATAGTATCAATGAATAGTTGCATTGATAAGAATATGACAGCCATTATCACGCCTGCAATAAAAAGACGGTCACTATGAGGAAACTTTAGAATCAACAATGGGATAACAATGGTCAAGGAGGAAAAGAAATTTAGATTCATCATGGTGTGTCTAATGTCAGGGCTCCTCCTTCCATATCTAAGAATCATAAAAAATGCGAAAAGGACAACACAGTTATAAGCAGTATGGATAAACAGGAGTCTGCTGCTTATATTGTCAATATAAGCGTAAACTACTTCGTGGTCATAGAAAGCTAATTGGGCCGTTATTAGCAAAAGCGCAATGGCATTTCTTCGTTTTTCTGTAAGATTAAATTGTGGTTTCATAGTTTTACTTTTTTAAAAATTTCGGTACAAAAGTAAAACACATGAACGCATTGGAAATGCGTTCTGTAAATTTATTGATGGTTTAATCGGTTTATTTATGAAATTTCAGCTGCCAGAAGCGTAACGAGAGGCAAGTATCTACCTAATTACTGAGTTCAGAAATTTATAAAATCGGAAATAAATAGAATTTATTCCATTAGATTTATTTGCCTAATCTGCTTTTATTAAACATCTTTTGGAAAATATTTTGACTGGGTAAAATTTGGGAATTGGTGCTAATAATCTCATTGAACTCAATCCAAGTCTTACAAAGTATCTTTTCTGTTGTGTAATAATTGTGTTCAGCAACTGAAATAAGCTTAATGGAATTGGGCATTCTAAGGTATTTGGGATTTAGTCCAGGATAACCTAATCTGATTCTATCCAAGGCATCAGCATCTTTTAGCAAAGCGGTGACTTCATAATGAGGATGGATTTTCTCAAGTTCTGAACTAAGAGAGTGATATTTTACTGCCGTTTTGAGGGCATCGAGATTTTGCTCACTCAAACCGTATTCCTTGAAGTTATTTTCGAATAAAAGAAACTTCTCCAATACCGCCCATTGACCATGCATTGAGCAAATCCCGTCATGCTTTCTTGCCATATCGTGAATAAATGCGGCACAATAAGCTGTTTTCAATATCGGCTCAGCCAACTTATGTTCTTTTGCCAACAGCAATACATTGTGCATAACACGATAGGTATGCATAATTCCATGCAAGTCACTTTGGTGATTAAAGTAGGTTTGTTTTAAGTCAAAAGTCATAAATGTTTTCTATGAAATACGAAAGTAAAATACAATAGCTCTATTGATTCTGTAATTCGATTGCCGTTTTAGAATTAAGTTTAATATCAAAATAATTGAAATCAGTTTTGTCTCCAGGTAAAGCTTCTATCATGTCAAATAACTTGACTGAGTCAGGGATTGGCTCAAAAGATAAGCTGAAATGTATCCAGTCGTTTGTAGTTTTGAAGTGGTGGTTTGTTGGAGCTATTGGAATGTTCTCTGCATGAATCAACTTAAACTTTTTCTGAGTTTTATTATCTCTAACAAAAGTGTCTTTTGAAATATGTATCCAGCCTCCTCTGTCATAATATAAAGGAGCGTAATACCCGAAATCAATCATCAAAGATTCGCTTGAAGAGATGACTCTTAATAATTGTAGATTTTCACAGATACCCGAATGAGCAGGTAAATTATAAAGCAGTTTTTTAGATGTATTTTTCATTGCGTATAGCCATTTTAAGCCTTTTGATGGTCTCTTCTCTCAACCAAAGGGGTTTAGTTATCACTAATTGCTCACTTAACATGTAAAACTGGTTAAGTAGTTCAAGGGATGGGATTAATTCAACACTTAAACTCAAATATCCATCTTCATGATAATAATCTACTTTTTGGCTTTCATGCAATGGTTGGGACTCAAGATAGTTTGCGAGCATGTCAGTGACACGAAATTCTATTTTTATTTTCTTATCCGAAAGGGGGTATACTCCGTAAACGTCCTTGAAGTGTTTATCTGGGTCGAACCCCCTTTTTAAATAAAATTCTTTGTTAAGGATTAATGGGTCCATTATTCTATCAATACCGAATGTACGGACAGATTTATGACTTTCGGAGAAGCCGATGACATACCATTTGTTTTGAAACTCTTTAAGAAGATAAGGGTGGAATATTATTGAATTAAACAATCTTTTTTTGTAGGAGAAATGTAGAAAACAAACGGGTATCTTTTCTTTTGCAGCTTTGAAGAAGATTTCGAACAGTTCGAAACCTCTCTGTTTAGGAGGGTTTTCTGTTTGTACAATTGTCCGCTTTCCAGATGCTTTTCCATAGGTTTCCTTGACGGATGCGAATATTTTATCTACAGCTGCATTAAAGTTTTCAGAGACCCTCTCTCCTGCAAATGTAGTTAGCAAGTCGGTTGCAGCTACCAAGGCATTTACTTCTTCTTCATTAAGAGGAACTGTTCGTATGGTGTATTCTTTATCTGTGTAAAAATAACCATTCTGACTTTTGCTGAATTTGATTGGAGCCATAAAACCAAGGGCTTCGTCTTCCTTCATAGCTTTAATGTCCTTTTGAATGGTGGAGATTGTGAAAGACTTACCCAGTTTTTCTTCACAGGCATATATCAAATCATTCATTGAAGGATATGGTTTCCTCTGATTGCAAATACAGCTATCAATGGTAGTGTATCGAATATATGCTTCTTTATTTAGCGACATTTCTGTTTGTGGATAATTTATTAAATGAACTCTAACATATTTTTAGTTATCTTTTGAATCTGTATTTCCTTCCTTTAATTCACCAATAATATCAGCACTCTCCACCTGTGTTGATGTCTCTACACCTTTCAAAGTCCTTTGTATAGCCCTTGTTCGTGTTCCCATCAAGGTTTCTATAGTGTCGCCAGCTGTTGTAATATTTTTATGTGCTTTATCAAGAAGCCCGCCAAATAATTCAAACTCCTTTTTAACAGCTCCCAGTACTTTCCATACCTCACCGCTTCTTTTTTGTATTGCAAGTGTTTTAAAACCCATTTGCAGGCTGTTCAATATGGCAGCTAATGTCGTTGGCCCAGTGACAATAATTTTATATGTACGCTGTAGTTCATCCAAGAGACTTGCTTTCCGAACAACTTCGGCATATATTCCTTCAAAAGGCAAGAACATGATACCAAAATCCGTGGTGTTTGGCGGGTCAATATATTTATCGTGTATGTCCTTAGCCATCTTTTTTATTGTGCTTTCTAAATTCTTTTGTGCTGCTTCTATCTGAGGTAAGTCCCCCAGGTCATAAGCCGTTTGCAATTGTTCATATACATCTTTCGGGAATTTTGCATCTATGGGCAACCAGACAATCGAATTGCCGTCATCACGTCCAGGAAGCTTGATAGCAAATTCAACAAGGTCTCCACTTCCCTGTTTGGTTTTTACATTTGCTTCGTATTGTTCAGGAGCCAATACTTGTTCCAAAAGCATTGCCAATTGCACTTCTCCTATGCCTCCCCGCATTTTCACGTTGCTTAGTACCTTCTTCAATCCACCAACATCCTGAGCCAACGTTTGCATCTCACCCAACCCTTTTTGGACCTCCATCAGTTGTTTTCCGACTGTTTCAAAACTTTGACCCAATCTCTCACTTAGGGTCTTTTCAAGCTTTTCTTCAACCGTAACTCTAATGCTCTCTAATTTGGCTTCAGTACCCTTTACCAACTCATTTTGTTTGTTTTCTAATTGGGCAAATTTTTCTCTCTGCAAATCATTAAATGATTTTACGTTGGTATCAAAAGCTGATTGGAAATCTTTAAAGGCGTTTACCAGGGCTTCACGAATCAGTCCGTTGTCTTTTTGAGCCTGCTCTGTAAGTGCCTTAAGTTTTTCTTGTACCTGAATATTTATTTTATCAAGTTGCAAAACATTTGCATCGGAAAACTCTTTCAGATTCTTAGTTAATTCCTCACGATTTATTTTGTCGTTCTTCTCTGTCTTATCAATGAGGGCATTAACTTTTTCTTCCAGCGTTGTATTTAATTTCTCCAACGCTTTTTGATTTTGCTCAGTAATTTCTTTTAAAGTTTCGCCAAGCTCTTTCTTGAAATCCTTCAGCGTATTATTTAATTCGGTACGATTATCCTTAGCGATACTGGAATTTTCTTCTCGGTTTGTTTTAAAATCTTCCTTCAGGTTGGATTCTATCTTTTGCAGGTTCTTTTCAATACCATCTATCTTCTGATACACCTCTTGGTTCCCAGAATCAGGCTTTGCCCTAAATACAAAGACCATTATAATATTTATAACAGCTAAGACAATTAAGATTATTACTAAGGTTTCCATACTTTATGTTGACAGCATTATAATTTATCTTTCAAGAACATTAAAAACTGAAATATTAATAGTTGATATTTTAATTGGCAAAGCTAACAAGTTTTTGTATGGAATTGAGTTATTGCTTCTGCATAATAAGATTAATCTATTGATACTAATTTAAGTCTATTATTAGATAAATAAACTTGATTACCATCTCCGAGATTAAAACCTCCCGATTCATTTGTTATTTCTGAAAAATCCCATTCCCTTCTTATAAATTCCTTTTTGAGTTCATCAAGGTAAATAGCACGAGCAGAAACCCACCCTTTGTTTCCTACTTCCTTGTTGAATGATAAGATTAATTCCTCGTCAGATTCTGCCTGAAAAGATTTTCTCATGTCCGTTGCAAATTTTGTGTTTTGTTCCATCTTTTGTTTTAATTATTTGTTAAATATTATTTTTAGTTCTTCAATTAAATCAAGTTTCTCCCATGTAAAATAATTTAAACGAATTGCTTTCTTTATCCCAGAGGCATCAACAAAATATTTCTTTTCTGAAAATGGAATACGTCCGAAATGCCCATAGGAAGCGGTAGGTAGATATATTGGATTCTTCAGCCCTAATCTCTTTTCTATTGCGTAAGGAGATAAGTCAAACTTGTCAAAAAGCCTTTCTGCTATTTCCTCATCACTGAATTTACTCTTGTTTGTGTTGTATGTATCAACAAAAACATTGCAAGGTTTAGGAACTCCAATAGCATAGGATAATTGAATTAGCACTCTTTCGCAATAACCTCCAGCAACCAAGTTTTTTGCAAGATGCCTTGCCGCATAAGCCGCTGACCTATCAACCTTCGATGGGTCTTTGCCACTGAATGCTCCGCCACCATGAGCACCCTTTCCTCCGTATGTATCAACAATAATCTTTCTTCCAGTCAGTCCTGAATCTCCGTGAGGGCCACCAATTACAAACTTTCCAGTAGGATTTACAATGTACTTTGTATTTGAGGTGAAAAGTGTTTTCAGTTTATCAGGAAGTTGTTTAAGAACTTGAGGAAGAAGAATTAGTTGTACATCTTTTTTAATCTGCTCAAGCATTTTAATTTCGACTTTTTCGATTTCATCCTTGGTATTACTTTTCGGTATATGGAATTCATCATGCTGGGTGGAAAGCACAATTGTATCTATTTCCAAAGCTTCATGAGATTTATTATACCTCACAGTTACCTGGCTCTTTGCATCTGGCCGCAGGTATTTCATTTTCTTTCCTTCTTTTCTGAGGTTTGCAAGCTCAACAAGTAATAGATGAGAAAGAAATAAAGGAAGTGGCATGAATGTTTCTGTTTCATTTGTTGCATATCCAAACATGATTCCCTGGTCTCCTGCACCCTGGTCTTTTGGATTCTTCTTATCAACTCCACGATTAATATCCTGGCTTTGTTGATGCAGGGCATTAAGGATTCCACAGTTATCAGCATCGAAACAATACTCTCCTTTGTTGTATCCGATTTTACTGATGGTTTCTCTTACAACTTTTTGGATGTTGATTTGAGACTTTGAATTGATTTCGCCTGCAAGAACCACCTGTCCTGTTGTGACGAGTGTTTCACAAGCAACTTTTGAATTTCTATCAAATGCAAGGTAGTTATCCAGGATTGCATCTGAAATTTGGTCGGCAACTTTATCAGGATGTCCTTCTGAGACAGACTCTGATGTGAAAAGATAATAAGACATAGATTGACAAATTATTAGTTAAACAATAAATTTTTGTCATCCGAAAATTGAGTTGGAAAATTGCAGGGAAACTATTTGAACGTTTTGGTCTGCAAGGACCCTCATCGTTTTGCCACCGTTGCGTTCTGCTCGGTTGGCACCCTTTTACGGGTTCGTAATGATGGCGCAAAGGTAAAGAATAATATTTCACACTACCAAATAAAAACTAATTTTGTTTTATTTCATACAAAGATTTCTATGCAGTACAACGTAAAACAAAAAGAATTAATTGAGGCCTACAAAGCCACAGAATACAGGGTGTTCAGCCCGTCAATAACTATTAGGATTGGAAAGGTTTCTGATGAGTTGGATAACTTACTCAAAGAAAATAATGAAGAGGATTGGGCTTTTATCACTTCGTGGAATCCATTTGGAAGAGACTGTTCACTGGAAGAGAATAATAGATTCTATGATTCTTTATTGGAGGATATTTCTAAGTTGAAATATTTTGAAGGGGAAGGACAAGGAATTGATTCAACATGGGCTCCAGAAAAGAGTATTCTAATAATTGGAATATCAAAATCAGAATCTATTCGTATTGGGAATAAATATAATCAGAATGCAATTTTGATTGGAAAAAAGGGGAATGCAGCAGAACTTATTTTGCTTGATGCATTTGTAAAGGTTATTTAGAAATTTATACATTTTTCTTCGATTTTAAAAACAGGCAAAAAGCAACCTTTCAATTCAAAATTAAAACCGAAATTAAAATTACAATACATGAAGGTTAAGATATATAGAGGAACAAAGGAGATTGGTGGAACCTGTGTTGAATTAACAGCCGACAATGGAAAGATTCTTTGGATTGATATTGGCTCTCCTCTCGACAATAAGAACCCGAATGTCGATTACGTGAAGAACAAAGTGGATGCTGTTCTTATTTCTCATCCTCACATGGACCACTTCGGATTGGTTGAACATCTTGTTTCAGAAGTTCCCGTTTACATAGGAGAATTGGGACTTGACCTCATAAATGCAACAAAAATATTTACAACAGGGGAACTCCTAAAGGGGAACTTCAAAACCTTCAAGCCCTGGAAGAAATTTACCATTGCGAAAACCTTCGGAATAACACCTTTTTTGACCGACCACTCCACTCCAGAAGCATTTGCATTCCTGATTGAGGCGGACGGAAAGAGCGTTTTCTATAGTGGAGATTTCAGGGCTACAGGAAGAAAAGAAGACGTATTTCACAGATTGATTAAAACCCCACCAAAACATATTGACTTGCTATTGATGGAAGGAACAATGGTGGAACGCACAAATCACCTTTATCAATCGGAACAGAGTGTTGAAGATGCAATGGATAAAATATTCAGAGAGCAGAAGAATGTGTCCTTTGTCATCAGCTCTGCTCAGAACCTTGATAGGTTTATTTCAGTTTTCAAAGCTTGTCGGAAAAACAAAAAGACTCTTGTTATAGATGTATACACAGCTTGGATACTGGATGAAGTAAGGAAGAAATCTAAGAGCACACCAGGAATTGAGTGGAAGGAAATAAAGGTTTATGAACACAGAGGACAACTCAATAAAATCAAAGCTCCCCAGTTTGATGACTTCAAGATACGAGTGAAGACACAAAGCATAGGAAATGATGTATTCGGGAAAAGGATGGACTATGTTTATTTTGTCCGATGTCCCAATGAGGCACTTATGAATAAACTAAGGGGCAAGGAAAAGATAAACGTCATTTATTCGCAATGGGAAGGCTATCTTCGTAAAGCGCATGCGAACTATTGCACGGATAATATTAATGCGCTGAAGGAGGCAAAAGACATCTCATTTCAGAGTATTCATACCAGCGGACATGCAACAGTTCCTGACCTGAAGAAATTTGCAAAGGCTCTCAAGGCGAAAATGATTGTCCCGATTCATATCTCTTTTCCAGTAAAATTCAAGGAGGAGTTGGAGAAGGAGGGAATGAAAAATGTTTGTTTGTGGGAAGATGGAATAGAATATAAACTTTAATAATTATTTAATATGGAAAATCAAAACAAACAGCTCCGAAAAGAAATTGGAGACAAACACAATGCTTCATTTGGAAAAAGAGGGATTCGACTTCCCAGTGGCATCAATTTTTTTATTGACAAACCTGCGAATACAATAACAATGAAACTTTCCAAAGAGTCAGTATGTAAAAACATGCAAGAAGACTCTGTTGCCTTCGAAGGTTGGGCAATAGTTGTAAAGCATTGGACAGAGTATGAAAAAGTTATTCTTGAATGGGAAGACCCTGGTTCATCCTTAAATAAAATAAAAGAAAAATCATTAGAGGACAAACATTTTAATAAAGAAGTAAAAAACAAAATGGAACATTACCAAAGGTTCCTCTTTCGAGTAAAGAACTTCAAAGAGCATTTCAAATCTTGGTTTTATGTTTCTGTAAAATGTGAAACCGCACTTGATAAATTAGAAATAAAGAACAAAGAAAAATACTTACTAAATCCTCCTGGAGAAAGAAAAAATACGGTCCAGAAAACAGGAACCAGTGAAGCTGCTTTAGAATTAAGATTTATCAATCCGAAAGATAAATTGCATGATAATTTAGTTAGAAAGACGAATGCTAAGTTTATTGAAAGGCAGCTCCCTGTTGGTGTTTTCAAAAATGGAGTGGAAAAACAAAAACTAATTTTTACTGGCGGTAAAAGTGCAATTGATTTATGGGGGGAGAATAATGATGGTGACCTGCTTATTTTTGAATTAAAAAAGGGCAATAATTATAAGGTGGGAATAATCTCTGAGCTGTATTTTTATGTTTGCATTATGTTAGAATTAAGAAAAGGTAATTTTTACTATAAATTTCCTAATGAAAAGAATGTTCCAAAAACAAATTCAAAAAAATTAAGAGCCTATTTCTTGACACCAGAATTACATCCACTAATTCAGAACAATATTGATTTTTCAATTATTACTGAACTGAATCGTTATGTACCTGATACATCTTTTCATTTTCTGAAAATCGAATTAGATGAGAGTCTTAGTTTACTATTCTAATAAACTAATTAATAATTTATTATGAGTAATTTGGATATAAACATAGAAGCCGACTTTCACACTTTCCGAAATCAAATCATCACCAAATTTGGAGAGCAATTTTATGAGCAGACCGAATTATTTTTCCAACGTGCAATATCCCAGGCAGAGCAAGGAAATTTGTATGGAGCAATTGCTGATGGAAAATTTGCACTTGAACTATCTAATTATTCCAAAGACAAATCTGGATTGCAGTACCTCATAGGTTTTCTTTCTCAGGTTCATTGTGACCTTTGTCAAATAAGTAAAGCAAGAGCTTATTATGACTTGGGTTTGAAAATTCTTGACACTGAATCGGTAGAATATGTAGAAGACTTAAAAATGTTTGACAGGCTAAAAGACTTGATTGATGGAGAAAGCTGGAAAGAAATGGAAGAATAAAGGAGTGCTGAAAATATAGAGTAGTAAGAAAAAAAAGATATTCCATCAATTCAGAAACAGATTTTGTTTAATTGATTGAGGCAGGATGAGGTTTTGGAAGATTTATTCTTCCTTTATAATTGTCAATGTTTACTTTTTTTGAGGACAAAATACTTCTCCGTGGTCGGAAACCCGTTGTCGGAATTTTACTTGTGTGTCGTTATTTTGTTGGTCGGTCAAGGTGAATAAATTATTTACATGTGCGAAGATAGGTTTTATAATGTTTATTATTCCTCAATAATATAGTTAGTACCTATTAATCCATCAGGAAAAACAATATCTACTTTTTCTAATACTCTTAACCAAACGTGTTTGTATAAATAATCTTTTTGTGCTTTTTCGTCCCCCTTCTCTATTAACCAAGGTAATTTTGCATTTATATGTTGTTGCAATAAATCGGGACGCTCATTAAACGCATCTACCCCAATGAAGAAAATACCTCCTTCTAATGGTTCATTGCTTAATTCATCAGAAACAGGAAAATATTGAGTTAGTTTTCCCATTTTGTTTTTATCAATCACAATTAATTGTTTGCTGTTAAATTGGTTGTATAGGAAATATGTTTTTTGCTCCCTGTAAGTGCCATCATATCCTGCTATCTTCTGCTCTGGCTGCTCCATCCAAGCAGGTGTATATTCTTTAGATTCTCTAAATACATTATATGATAAACGATAATTAACACAGATTATAATTTTATCTTTTAAGTTTTCTTTTTCTAATAGCTGAACAATATTATTTGCTTTTATTTTTTCCTGTTTGCATTTAGGAACAATTTTATACAAAAGATTAAAATCTTCCATTTGTGCTATTTGTCTTCCAAATGAATTACCCCAATCATCGGAACGGGATGTAAATGAACCAATAGAATATGGTTCATTTACCCCTGTTATATCTACTTTAGGTGGGCTTGGCTTTTCGCCTGTTTTGTCTTCAAAATTACCTGTACTTTTATAAATATTTCTA
>Ga0194047_10001433_pt1 | contig 14626 bp, 10 predicted proteins | sample JunL225m_MetaG_2_FD_160070 | JGI IMG/M metagenome (GOLD analysis project Ga0194047, IMG submission 160070) | Anoxic zone freshwater microbial communities from boreal shield lake in IISD Experimental Lakes Area, Ontario, Canada - Jun2016-L221-5m | ecosystem: Environmental > Aquatic > Freshwater...
TGTGTTTTGGAAGTCCACATTGTGAAAGATTGAGTGTTGGTCCAACAACGATAACTGAACGTCCTGAATAGTCCACACGCTTTCCAAGCAAGTTTTGACGAAACAGTCCTTGTTTAGATTTCAAATTGTCAGCGAGAGATTTGAGCGCACGGCGTTGTGCTTGGTTCATTGCAACAGAATCATTTTGACGTGCAATTGAATTATCAATAAGCGCATCAATAGCTTCCTGCAAAATACGTTTTTCGTTTCGAAGAATTACATCTGGAGCACCGATTTCTTTGAGTTTACGCAAACGATTATTACGATTGATGACGCGGCGGTACAAATCGTTAATATCACTTGTGGCATGACGTCCTCCATCGAGTGCAACCATTGGGCGAAGTGCTGGTGGAATAACTGGAATAACAGTAAGGAACATCCATTCTGGACGAATTCCTGACGTGATCATTGAACGAATAAGAGAAAGTCTCTTTTCCAATTTTTCTTTTTCTACAGCACTTGCTTTTTCGATTGCTGTTTCAGAAATTTCGCGCAACTTTTCGAGGTCGAGGTTTTTGAGAACTGCATAAATTGCTTCGGCACCGATTGATGCTTCAAAACATGTACCATATTTTAAACTGTAACGGTGATATGCAATTTCAGTCAAAACTTTTCCTTCATAGATATCAGCGATTTCACGCTTTGCAGTCATGAGTAATTCCTTGAGTTTTGTCTTTGTATCCTCGTCAGCAGAACTTTTTACTTTTGTTTTGTATTCGTTCTCAAGATTTTTAACAAGTTTTTCTTTTTCTTCTTGATACACTTTCATCACAATATATCCTGCAAAGTAAATTACTTTTTCAAGATCAGTTGTAGTGATGTTAAGGAGAATAGACATACGTGAAGGTACTCCACGTAGAAACCAAATGTGAGCAACTGGTGTAGAAAGTTCAATGTGACCCATGCGTTCACGACGAACGATTGAGCGAGTTACTTCAACTCCACATTTTTCACAAATAATATCCTTATAACGAATACGTCGGTATTTTCCGCAGTAACATTCATAATCTTTTTCTGGTCCAAAAATTCGTTCGTCAAAGAGACCGCCGCGTTCTGAGCGTCCTGTTCGGTAGTTGATTGTTTCTGGCTTTGTCACTTCTCCGTATGACCAATCGCGAATGCGATCAGGGCTTGCGAGTTTGAGTGTGATTGAATCAAATCCAGAATTTGTATCGATTGTTTTCATAATTTTTTTGATGATAGATTAAATAAATAATTAATAAAATAATTACTTATTATTGCTCTTGTTCATCTTTTACTTCTTTTCGACCAGGTGTACCAACTTTTGTAAGATCAATGTCGAGAGCGAGACCGCGGAGATAATTGAGCATCACACCAAATGATGCGGGAGTATTTGGAGATTGAATTTCTTCACCTTTGATTATCGAATCGAATGCTTGTGAGCGTCCAACGATATCATCAGATTTAATCGTGAGCATTTCACGAAGTGTGTGCGATGCACCGTAACCTTCGAGAGCCCACACTTCCATTTCTCCAAAACGCTGACCTCCACCTTGTGCCTTTCCTCCGAGTGGTTGCTGTGTAATGAGACTGTAGGGACCAATTGAGCGCATGTGAATCTTGTCTTCCACCATGTGGTGCAGTTTGAGCATGTACATGATTCCAACAGCGATATCTTGTTCGAATGGTTCACCGGTGCGTCCATCAAAGAGTTTGAGACAACCTGATTCTGGATATCCTGCTTTGACGAGTTCTGCTTTGATTTCTGTATCTTTTGCACCTGAGAATGGTGGCACAATCGCTTGGTATCCAAGTGAATTTGCAGCGAGACCCAAATGCATTTCTAGAATTTGTCCGAGGTTCATACGAGATGGAACTCCAAGTGGTGTAAGAATTACATCAACTGGTGTACCGTCTGCCATGTATGGCATTTCTTCTTGTGGAAGAATTGTAGAAATAACTCCTTTGTTTCCGTGACGTCCTGCAAGTTTGTCACCCACAGATACGTTACGAAGTTGAGCGACTTCAATAACAACTTTTTTGATAATTCCACTTTCGAGTTGATGACCTTCTGCACGAGAAAAGATTTTGACACCAATAACGCGTCCTTTCTTTCCGTGTTCGAGACGAAGTGATGTGTCTTTTACATCACGAGCTTTTTCGGCAAAGATAGAACGGAGCAAACGCTCTTCTGGAGTAAGTTCTGTTTCTCCTTTTGGAGTAATTTTTCCAACGAGAATGTCATTTTCTCGAACTTCAGCTCCAACACGAATGATTCCTTCTTCGTCCAAATCTTTAAGTTTTATTTCACCGACATTTGGAATATCACGAGTTGTGATTTCAGGTCCAAGTTTTGTATCACGAACGATACAAATAAGTTCATCTGTGTGGATTGAAGTAAATACTGAATCTTTTACGAGACGATCTGAGAGAATAATCGCGTCTTCGTAGTTGTTTCCACTCCATGCCATAAACGCAACCATGACGTTTTGTCCAAGTGCGATTTGTCCACGGTCAGATGATGACATATCGGCAAGCAATCCACCCTTTTTGACTTCATCGCCAACTGATACGACTGGACGTTGATGAAATGTTGTGAAGTTGTTTGTACGAGAAAAGTTTATGAGTGGATATTCTTGTGAACCGTTTTTACCTTTGACGACAACATGTCGTGCATCAACATGTGTAACTGTTCCTGCTTCATCTGCAATAACCAAACGTCCAGAATATGGAGCAGCTGATTCTTCGATTCCTGTTGCCACAAGCGGTGCTGTCGGTACGAGACATGGAGTTGCTTGTTTCATCATGTTTGATCCCATGAGTGCACGGTTCGCGTCGTTGTGTTCGAGGAATGGAACCATCGCTGTCGCAATAGAAAATGCTTGGTATGGTGCAACGTCGATAAAATCAATTTCTTGTGCAGTTACCAAACCTGGTTCTGTTTTGAGACGAGCTTCAACCATTTCTTCAACAATCATTCCCTTGTCATCAATTGCAGTTCCTGCGTGTGCGATGTTGTATTTTTCTTCTTCGAGCGCGTTGAGATATACGATTTCATCAGTTACTTTTCCTTTTTTGACTCGTACGTATGGAGTTTCGATAATTCCGAAATCATTAATACGCGCATAAATAGAAAGGTGCAAAATGAGACCGATATTTGGACCTTCAGGAGTGTGGATCGGACATACGCGACCATAGTGAGATGTGTGCACGTCACGAACTTCAAGTCCTGCGCGTTCACGAGTAAGTCCACCTGGTCCAAGTGCTGAAAGAATTCGAATGTGTTCGATTTCTGCAAGCAAGTTTTCCTGGTTCATGAACTGTGAAAGTTGGTTTGTTGTGAAAAATTCTTTGATGCGAGCTTGGAGAGGACGCTGGTTGATGATTTGAATTGGAAGCGCAGTTGATGTGTCGATTGTCGACATACGGTCTTGCACATTGCGCTTGATTTGAGTCATACCTACGCGAATTTTTTGCGCAAGCAATTCTCCAACGTAACGAACGCGACGTTGTGCCAAGTGATCGATATCGTCTGCCTTTGCACCTGGAGTTTCAGAAAGTGCAACGATGTGTTTGATTGTTTGAATTACATCTTCACGATTGATTACACGACGAGCAAGCTCCTTTTCGTCCATTGAGAGATCAAAACGCTTGTTGAATCGGAAACGTCCAACTGGTGAAAGGTCATAGCGTTCAGGCGAAAAGAGCGCAGTGATAAATTCACGTGCGTTGTCTGGAGTCGCAAGATCTCCATCACGAAGACGCTTGTACATTTCGATATTTGCCTCTGCAATGTTTTTTGCAGTATCTTTTGCGAGACATTTAGAAATTGCAGCAAGTGCAGATGGAGTATCCTCAAATGCCTTTTTGATTTCTTCGTCAGTCGCAAGACCAAAAACACGAAGAAGCGAAGTTACTGGGAACTTACGCTTTTTGTCGATACGTACATATATAACACCATCGTTCTCGGCATCAATTTCAATCCATACACCACGTGCTGGAATGATTTTTGCACCAAAGAAACGTTTACCTTTGAGTTCATTTTCTGTAAAGAAAATACCAAAAGAACGAGCGAGCTGTGCCACGATGACACGTTCAACTCCGTTAATAATAAATGTTCCATGATTCGTCATCATTGGGAGATCAGAAAGAAAAATTTCTTGTTCCTTTGATGTACCAGTGATTTTGTTGGTCAAGCGAACTTGAACTTTGAGTTGCGCTTCATACGAAAGTTTGTTTTCTTTTGCATGAAATTCATCACACTTTGGTTCTCCGAGTGAGAAACCAGTAAATTCAAGCTGAAACTTTTTGCCTGAGTAATCAGGAATTGGTGAAAATTCCTTGAACACATCTGCCAAACCTTTTTGAACCAATTCTTTAAACGAATGAATTTGCATTTCAAGCAAATTCGGAAATTCTGCACGCGGCGCCTTGTACTTTGAAAAGTACTTTTTTGGGCGCACAGAAACGGCGTTTTTCGTCGTCATAGACTATTTATTTTATAAACACAAAAAGAAACGACCAAAACAAATCTCTCCAAGTGTGGATTTGTTTTATCCGTTATTTTTTTGATGTTTGTAAATGACGTGGAGCGTCATTTTTAGCTGCTAAAGGCATCAAATTGCAACTAAAACTCAATCATCCGATGCCTCCATAGTATACTTAATTTTTTGATTTTGGCAAGTGGAAAACTCTATTGCCAAAACGGGTTCTATTTGGTAGCCAAATTACTAATAATAATCGCTCAACTCAACATGTAACATTGTCGTACCGTGTGTAGCAATAGATAGATTACTTAACAAAACCATCACATGATTATAACCATCTCTATTTTCAACATAGCTAGGTTTTAAAATTTCTCCTGAAACTTCAGGATAAGGAAATTGCATAGTCTTATGCAGATATTGATATACTCCTTTTTTCAAATCTAGAATTGTATTATGTTTGTGACATGGTGGTGTATCAATGGGATATAATTCATTAATTTCGTCTTGAGAGATGTTAAAATTAAATTTCTCGCAAACAAGGAAAGTAAATATCTGGTCATAAACAAATGTTTTTGGTTCATAAGGTGTAACACCTCCAAAATTTTTCTTTTGAGTTTTAACACATGATGGATGTGGTATATTTTCCCTAATTTTCTTCACTTCAACAAGTTCCAATAAGGCCTTTTTTAGATCTTCTTTTGATTGGATTACTGACTTAACTTGCCCAACACAAGCAATTGTTTCAACAGGAAAAAATCGTCTATCTTCAATATTTAAAATTGGAGTATTATTTTTGTCGTAAAAAATTAAATCTTGCTGTGTGCTTATTTGATCTTTGGCGTTAATTACAAAACCGTTATTTATTTCAATATGTGATGCAATAAATTTTTCAAATAAATTTTTGCAAATTTTTTCTCTCTCCATACCAAATTCACCTGGATGAATTAGCTTTCCATCTGAGTTAGTAAACTCCTGCCTGGAGATTTCCAAATATTCATCTTTGAAACTACTTATATTTTTTTCAAGTGCTAATTTAAATTGCTTATTTGCCATAATTTATTTATTATTTTTTTGTTTCCACTCCTCAATTTTTTTGTGATCACCTGAGAGGAGCACTGGTGGGACTTTGTATTTTTTGGTTTTTTCGCCTTTTTTTACTTGTGGCCATTCGAGGATTTCGGGGCGGGTATAAAACTCGCTTGATGAAATGCGTTCTTCCTCTAGTGAATCAAATTTTCCGAGCACTCCGGGAATTTGGCGCGAGATACAATCGATAAGCACCATGGCTGGCAGTTCCCCTCCCGTGAGCACGTAATCGCCGATTGAAATATTTTCGGCTTTGAGAATTTTGGCAACACGTGCATCAATGCCTTCGTAACGTCCACAGAGCATGATGATGTCGGTGAATTTTTTGACCGACGATTTGGCATAATCGGTAGTGAATTTTTGCCCTGCAGGGCAAAAATTCACTACTTTAATTTTCGGACTTGTCTTTGATTTTGTTTTTGCTTTTTCAATTTTCATTACAATTGATTCCACCGCCTTGAGCATCGGTTCAGCGCGAATAATCATTCCTGGTCCACCACCATATGGCCTGTCGTCCACCACACGCGAAACGTTGCCATCAGGCCAAACCTTTTTATATTTGCCAGTGACGAAATCACGTGGATTTACAAACGTGACTTTTATTTTTTTCTCGGAAATTGCGCGCCCAATAATCGATTCTTTGAGATATGAATCGAATGCTTCGGGAAATAATGTGACGATATGGAAATTCATACTACTTGTTTAGCACATCATTCACGATTTTACCATCATTCATGGTGATCGTACGGTGTGCCATTTTTGCATATTCAGGTTCGTGCGTGACCATGATTATAGTTTGTCCGTCTTTATTTAAATCCAAAAATGTTTTGATAACTTGTTCTGAAGTTTCAGAATCGAGGTTGGCAGTTGGTTCGTCGGCAAAAATAATTTTGGGATCATGACCAATCGCACGTGCAATTGCCACACGTTGCTGTTGTCCACCTGAGAGCTGACTCGGTAAATTATTCATACGATCAAGCAACCCTACTCGCCCGAGAGCTTTTTTGGCTTTTTCTTCTGCTTCAGAAATTTTGTAACCCTGCATAAGTAGTGGGAGTACTGTGTTTTCGAGTGCAGTAAGTGAAGGCAAAATCGCATAATCTTGAAAGATATATCCCAAATCATTAAGTCGAGTTCCCGTGCGTTCGTTTTCTGATGCAGGCACCATATCAACACCATCAATCAAAACTTTTCCTGATGTTGGAATATCGAGCAAACCAAGTTGATATAGCAGTGTAGATTTTCCCGAACCTGATCGTCCAGTGATTGTGAGAAACTGCCCTTCAGGAACAGAAAATGATAAATCATTGAGCGCGATAATTTTTTGATCTCCACTTATAAATGTTTTTGTGAGGTGTTCTGCTTGTAACATAAATTTATCTTCCTAAAATTGCACTTAATGTATTTTGTTTAATAACGATTCGCGCTGGAATATATCCAGCAATCACAGTTGTAATCAAAAGTATTCCTGCTCGCAAAAGTGTACCCGAGACATCGGCTACGAGGATTCCATCAGAAAATGGGAAATTAATTGGATGCGATGCAAAATATGGTTTGATTACTCCAAACACGAGAAACATTCCGATTACAATTCCAACCATCGCATATGCAAATGCCTGATACATATACGAATACAAAATCGCTCGTCGATTAATTCCTACACCTTTGAGAATTCCAATATATCGTCTGCGTGTAATTGCATTCACAAAGATAACAATAAAAATTGTAATTGATGCAACGATAAGTCCAATTCCAGAAATCGCACTTCCCAAAATTCCAAACGTTACCTTCATGTCTTGCAAAAACTTCGGCAATGCTTCGTCCGCTGTTTGTACACGACCATATTGACCTACACCATTTTTTATCAAAAAATCTTTTGCAGCGACAGGGTCAGTACCTGGCAATAATTGGATTGCAATTGTTCCAGCATTGAGATCAGTGCGTCCAATCATTTTGCGAACTTCACTACTTAAACCAATAACTGTATTATCAAATTCATCAACTTTGCTCGATACAATTCCTTTTACATAATATTCTTTTTGATTTCCACCGACAGTCACCCGAATACGCGAACCAATTGTTACGTTTTTGAGATTTTGAAATCCTGGTGCATCAATTGGCGTATATTCATACAATAAATTTTTTCCCACAAGCACACTGTTTTGATCATCTTCGGTCAGATATGAACCTTTGATAATAAATTTTGAGACACCAGAAAACTTTTGTTCTTGATCTGGATCAATTCCGAGAAACGTTCCACCAATTCCTCCATGAAGTTCTCCTGGATTAATTGTTTTGCGATAATCAGATTCGAATTGTGCACTTCCACTATATCTGACAGTTTCGTCTTTGAAACCAGGAATTGTAGCGACAATATCAGAAACTTTTGGTGTTTGCTCGATATACGCCATGTTCAAAAATTGAGAAACAACAAGGTCTCCAATCGCATATTTTTTTTGTGCATCCTCAGAACCCTGAATAAGTCCCACCAAAATTCCCGCCACAACGACAAGATTGAGGAACGTAAACGTCATCACAAGTACGATAAGTCCCGTGGTCCATTTATTTGCTCGTTTGAGATCTCGCTGTGCGAGATACCAACCGACTTTCGCGTTTTGCGAAAATGAATTTTCTATTCTGGTTCTATCACTCATATATTATTGTGTAATCGCAATTTCTTCTCCATCCTTCAAACCACTCGTTACTTCTATCAAATTACCATCACCTAAATTTCCTGTTGTTATTTTTCTCGATTCGTATTTGCCACCTTTGTCATCAATCACAATATTTACATATGTTCCGTCTGCTTTGGTAGTAATCGAAACTTTTGGAATTGCAATTACGTTTGGATGATCCCATGCGGTAATTACCATATTTGCATTCATACCAGGACGTACAATGTTTTTGGTTTCCGCACAATTATTGGAATCTTTACACACTGGATCAATAATCGATGTTTTGATAATAAAGTTTACAATTCCGTTATTTGTCGTTGATGATGGATCGATGTGTATTACTTCACCACCAAACGTATTTTCTAAACCAAATGCATCAAGTGTCATCGATACTGGTTGTGCGAGTGCAACCTTTGCAATACTTGTTTCGTTTACATTTGCTTCCACATATAAATTACCTACATCTTGCAACACAATTGCTTGAGTTTTTGGATCAACACTTTCACCAATTTTTGTGTCGACATGTACGATTGTTCCGTTTGCGGGAGCATAAATAATAGTATTGTTGTAATCTGCTAACGCGCGATCAACTTTGGCCTGCGCAACTGCGAGGTCTGCAGGTTGTGCCTTTGCTTTTTTGAGATCAAGTGTTGCTTGAGCTACAGCGACAGCAGCTTGCGCAGCAGAAATAGCACTGTCATGGTTTTTGAGTGCGTTTTGATATGCGTTATATACAGTCAAATAATTTTGAGATTTTGTATTTGGTAATGTAATTGTCCACGACACAGAATTATTTGTCGCAAAATTTGTTGGAAATTGTATAAACAAACCTTTTGTTCCAAGTGCAACGGGAGATGTTGTACTAATAATTCCATTTCCTGTTTCTAAACCACTCCATGAAAAATATCCATTACTACCAGTAACATACAAAGTTATTGTGTATACACCTGAATCTTCGCCAGTATATGTGCCTGAAATTGTTGGCGCGGTTGCAGTAATACCGGAAGTCGTAAGTGTGGGTGTTAAATCTGCATTGAGTAATGCCCGGTGCGCATTTGCAAGCAATGTATCCTGAGTTTTTTGTGTATTATCCAAATTTGCTTTTGCAGAATCGAGTGATGCTTGAGCAACAGCAACTTCTTCGTTTGAAGTACCATCCACAACTTTTTGGTAATTTGCCTTTGCATCAGCAAGCGCTGCATACTGACTACGATTTGAAAGTGTTGCGAGTACCTGACCTTTCCAAACTTTGTCACCCACAGATACTGGTAATGTTTCTACCACTCCAGATGTTTGAAATGATAAATTCAAATCTGTTGCAGAAGTCACCTGTCCTGTGGCGAGAATTGTTTGCTTGAGATCAGTATGAGTAACTGTAAACACATTTATTGTGGTTTTTGAACCACTCGTAAAAATAAAATACAGTGCGATTGCAATCACGATTCCCCCAATCCAAAAATATTTTGAATGTTCACTATATAATGTTTTAATTTTTTCAATTTGTTCTTTCATATATAAATATTATAACTTTTTTTTAAATAATCGTCGAGGTTACCTGAGCGCAAAAATTTCCGCCAAAGCGGAAATTTTTGCGCTCTTTTAAATTTTTATGACTTTCGTCCGGCACGTGCACGATCGGTATCAGTGAGGAATTTTTTACGCAAACGTACGAAGTGTGGAGTGATTTCGAGATATTCATCTTCGTTCATGATTTCAAGTCCACGCTCGATGGTAAGTTCCCATGCAGGATTGAGATACATTGCTTCGTCCTTTCCAGATGCACGCATGTTGGTAAGTTGTTTTCCTTTGATTGGGTTCACCATCATTTCTTCACCCTTTGATGTGTTTCCCACAACCTGCCCTTCATAAATATCCATCGCAGGAATGATGTACAAAGTTCCACGATCCTGAAGATTCCACAATGCAAATCCAATTGATTGACCTGTGATCATTGAGATCATTGAACCAACTTCTTTTTTCTTTATTTCACCTGCGTATGGTTTGAAACCAATAACGCGACTTGCGAGAATTCCCTCACCTTTGGTGTCAATAACGAATTGGTTTCGATATCCGAGAAGTCCACGAGTTGGAAGTTCAATGAGAATACGAGTGAGACCTTCTTTTTCTGTCATATGTGTGAGAAGTCCACGACGCTTGGTGAGTGTTTCGATAACTGATCCAGAATATTCTGTTGGTACGTCAATTGTCGCTTCTTCAAACGGTTCACATTTTTCTCCATCAATTTCTTTGATGATAACTTTTGGTTGTGATACTTGAATTTCATATCCTTCACGACGCATTTGTTCGAGAAGCACAGCCACATGCAATTCTCCACGTCCTGAAACAGAAAACGATGCATCAGAATCAAAATCTACGCGAAGTCCGACGTTAACTTCAAGTTCACGTTCCAAACGTTCACGAATTTGTCGACTTGTAACAAATTTACCGTCCTTTCCAGCAAATGGTGAATCATTAACCAAAAATGAAAGTGTAATTGTTGGTTCATCGATAGTGATTGATGGCAACGCTTCCGCAGAATTATCTCCTGCAATTGTTTCTCCAATATAAATATCCGAAATTCCAGCAACGATTCCAATGTCTCCAGAAACTAATTCTGAAACTGGTTCACGTTTGATTCCAATGAAAGAAAATAGTTTTGTAATTTTTGCATTACGTGTAGTGTCACCGTGTTTGACGACTACAGTTGAACCCTCTTTGAGAGTACCATGATATACGCGCGCGATAGCGAGACGTCCGAGGAATGAATCGTACGCGAGGTTGAATGCTTGTGCCACTGCAACAGCATTGATGTCTTTGGATGCATTTGGCACTTCTTCCAAAATCATATCGAGAAGTGGAGACAAATCTTTGGAATCATCTGCGAGTTCACGTTTTGCAATTCCTTGGCGGCCAATTGCGTAACATGTTTTGAAATCGATTTGCGCATCATTTGCACCAAGCTCCATAAAGAGTTCGAGAACTTGTTCATGGCATCGTGCAGGATCTGCCGCTGGTTTGTCGATTTTGTTGATAACAACGATTGGTTTGATTCCAAGCTCGAGAGATTTTTTGAGCACGAAACGAGTTTGTGGCATTGGACCTTCCTGAGCATCGACGAGGAGAAGCACAGTATCAATTGAACGAAGCACGCGCTCAACTTCTGAACCGAAGTCCGCGTGTCCTGGAGTATCCACGATATTGATTTTGACACCTTTGTATGTGAGTGAACAGTTTTTTGAATAGATTGTGATTCCACGCTCCTTTTCCAAATCGTTCGAATCCATCGAAGCAGCCTTTTCATCTACCGCTCCACAAAACCGAAGAAGCCCATCCGTCAAAGTAGTTTTGCCGTGGTCAACGTGTGCAATAATTGCAATATTTCGAATGTCTTTTTTGTCTTCCATAATGTGATTGTAGCTAATGATTTAGTAAAAATTAAAAGCCCGTCGGGGCTAAATTACATTACAACAATAACACTATTTTTTAAATTATGCAAACACAGATTCGGGCGCAAAAAAATTCCTGCCGGTAAGCAGGAATTTTTTTGCGCCCAGTAAAACATCACTGAATTACATATTTTTGAGATCTTCCATTGCTTCATCAAATGAAGCTTCAACTCCAGCAGCTTTTGGACCTCCTGTCCCGCCTTCTGGTTCGTTGATTTTCAAGTTAACACGAGAGTTGTTTTTCATTCCGATAACGCGAAGCAGTGTACGGATAGCTTTTGCGGTATTACCTTGGCGACCGATGATTTTACCCATATCTGCCGGACTTACGGTAAGCTTTACCAACACGCCCATTTCGTCAACAGTTCGTTCGATTTTTACTTCGTTCGGATTGTCGACCAACGCTTTCACTACATATTCTAGAAACATTACATCATTGTCCATGTGTGTATTTAACTGAAATTTTACTAATCAAAACTGTGCAGTAATTTCGACAATACTGCTTGAAACACATTATACAAAGTTATTTGCATATGCGCAACAAAAAACACTCAAACGAATTGTCTGGGTGTTTTTTTGTTTATTATTTCTTAAGTTCTTTGCGAGCCTTTGTAGGAGCTTTGCGAGGAAGTACGTTCTTTTTCTTTCCTTCTACAATCTTTTGGTGGATCAAGAAATTATTTACAGTATCTGAAGCTTGTGCTCCAACACTTAACCAGTGTTTAACGCGTTCAGCTTCAAATTTAACTTCTCCTGATTTTGGATTATAAGAGCCCAAGATTTCTTGAAATTTGCCACTTTTTGCAGCGTTTTTAGAATCAGTCAAAACAACGCGGAAATGTGCCTCGTTCTTGCGACCTATTCTTTGTAATCTAATCATTAACATATGTACTTGCCATAGTATCAGAATATAAATAAAAATCAAGTACTATCTACATAAAATGGCGTTAGGTAGAAAATCTACCTAACGCCATTGATAAAAACAATGTTTAATAATGTTTTGTATCAGATGTGTTAAATGCACAAACAAGTGCATAAAATACAAAACTGACATACATAATAATATTTGCATTATAACATACGGCAACATTTATTTTCTTTGTAGTAATCGCACAGATTACTAAAGATATCAACGTAAGCCATTCCGCAATAACTATTACCCGGAAAATAGCGAGTAATTCATTGTTGTTGCTCAGAGGATTTCTTCCTCTTTCATTTTTTGAGACAGCATACATAAATACAATATTTGCAGCTAATACAAAAATACTTTTTATGAAATACACATCGCTTAGTGTAAGCCAGTAGCTATACAATTGAAGTGGTATGAAAATACCTATCAGTAAAAGTGTAACCGAAATTAAAAAAATTGGAGTTCTTTTTTTCATACAAATTGTCGGAATTTTTTTGAGTTGTTTTAAAAAATGGTTTCGTCTCAAATATAATATATTTATACAATTTGTCAAGTAAAGGTATCTACCTATGAATGGTATAGTATAGATATGAAGAATTCACCCAAACATCATTCCAAACAATCTCAAAAACATTTAAAAAATTTCAAAGAAAAAATACACGCATCGGACAAAAACTCAAAAAATGAAATCGAGGGCAACCTCGTTATTCTCGGGCGCGGAGGTGGAATTGTGAAATGTGATGATCTCAAACACTACCCTGACGGCATCCGTGTATACGAAGAAAACATCAATCACGCACTGCATGGCGACAGCGTAAAAGTTAGCGTCATTCAAAAACGTCGCGATGAAATCGTCGGCAAAATTACCGAAATCACAATGCGTGCAAAAACAGAATTTACTGGCACACTTGTCTCAGAAGCTGGTGCGTATTTTCTCAAACCTGCCGATCCAAAAATGTATACCAAAATTCTAATTGCAAAAGAAAACGTGGCCAGCGCCAAAGTCGGTGATCGCGTATATGGCACAATGGATTCGTGGAACAAAAATAGTAAATTCCCTGAAGGTACAATTATTCGTGCACTCGGCAAACCAGGCGAACACGAAACGGAAATGCAAGCTATTGCGCTTGAGCGCGGATTCGAAGAAGAATTTCCCGAGGAAGTTATTGCCGAAGCGAAAAAAATTGACGCTCGTGGAATCACCGCAGATGATCTCAAAAACCGTAGAGACTTTCGCAATATTCTCACATTCACAATCGACCCATACGATGCCAAAGATTTCGACGATGCAATCTCATACCAAAAATTAGAAAACGGTGATATCGAAATTGGTATTCACATTGCCGACGTATCGCATTACGTGCAACTTAAAACCGAACTTGATCGCGAGGCACTCGAGCGCGGCACATCCGTATATCTCGTCGACCGCACAATTCCAATGTTGCCTCGAGTACTCTCTGATGATTTGTGTTCCCTCTTGCCACACGTCGACAGACTCACAATGAGTACCGTTGTTACATTTGATAATAATGGAAATGAAAAAGGAAAATGGTTTGGTAAAACAATTATTCATTCTGCCGAGAGATTTACATACGAATCAGCCCAAGAAGTTTTGGATGGTGCCGATCATACATACAAAAATGAATTATTAGACGTTGCGAGAATCGCGCGCAAACTCGGCGCCGCTCGCGTAGCGAGCGGCGCCCTCGTGCTCGAACAAGAAGAAGTCAAAGTCGTCATCGACAAAAACGGCAAAACAGAAAAGATTGTAAAAAAAGTTCGCACCGAAAGTCACACATTAATTGAAGAATTAATGCTCCTTGCCAACAAACGCGTAGCAGAATTTCTCGAAACAGGAGGCAAAAAGAAACCTATCAAAAGTCACCCCTTACAAGAAGAAATCGCGCAACAATTCCCTGTGATATATCGCATCCACGATGCACCAAGTTCAGAAAAAACTGACGACCTCATATTCTTTATGAATTCAATTGGTCATCCTGTGCCAGTTACCGCAAAAGGCAC
>Ga0194047_10001434_pt1 | contig 14623 bp, 13 predicted proteins | sample JunL225m_MetaG_2_FD_160070 | JGI IMG/M metagenome (GOLD analysis project Ga0194047, IMG submission 160070) | Anoxic zone freshwater microbial communities from boreal shield lake in IISD Experimental Lakes Area, Ontario, Canada - Jun2016-L221-5m | ecosystem: Environmental > Aquatic > Freshwater...
CTTCCCTGGCAAAAATATAGACAATAAGAAGGTCAGAGACCTCCCTGGTCATGCTCACAATAAGTGAGCCAAGAGCACCGGTGCCGTATTGTTTGGTATGGTTCACTAAAACCCTGTAGCAGGAAAGCACTGTTTCTGCTTCAACTCCAGCCGTCATATCCGGATGGGTAAATGGTCGGGGTGACAGAAGTTCCTGGTCAAGGAAGGCTCTTCTTGCAGGCTCATCCCATTCCAGAAAATCGCTGCCGTTCATACCGGCAGCACTCATCAGCTGTGCAAGGGCAAGCTCATGGATGTGGCTGTTTTGACGGATATCAAGTGTCCCGAGATGAAATCCGAATGTCTGTACGATTCTGTAAGCCGGTCTGACTTCCATGTCAGCAATATGCTTGGCTCCGACGGCAAGCAGTGACTCCCGTAAAAGCGAAAGATCCTCAAGAAGTTCGTATGATCCGCGGTAGCTGCCTGTTTCGCCTGACAGAGAAGCCGGATCAGATGTATCGGTTTCATAAGGAAGAGATGCGATCATAAGGTTCAGAAACTGGCGCCAGGGTTCATGCCGGTTTCTATGGATCGCCTTGTATCCAGCTGTTCCGAGCTTTCTGCTGAGGCTTTCGATGCGCTGGTTCAGTGCTTCCCCTGGAGGCTGCAGTCTTTCGGAAAGACTTAATTTTGAGGCCAGGTCACTGAGATGATGCACGACAAGCGTCAGTGCGTTATGGCGCATTTCGGCAAGAGTCTCTCTGGTGACTTCATCGGTGACCAGTGGGTGGCCGTCACGGTCGCCGCCAACCCAGCTTCCGAAGCTTATTCGGGGTAGATTTCGCGGGTCGGAGAGCCGTGCGGTATCAAACCCTGTTGCATTCCATGCCTGCAGAAGGCGTTTGTCAAGCATGGGCAGAACTTCAGAAAAAATATTATAGAGGTAGTGAACGACATTTCTTCGCTCAGCCGAAACCTGAGGTTTTTCGACAAGGATTTCTCCCGTTCTCCAGAGTCTCTCCATGACCACCTTGATCTCATTGCGGATTTCAAGCTGTTCAAGCGGAGTCCACATCTGATTTTCCCGTTTCACCAGAAGCAGATAAAGCTGCCGGTGCTGCTCAAGCACAGTTTTTCGTTTTGCTTCAGTGGGATGTGCAGTCAGTACGGCCTGAATAACGACCTCAGGGAGCAGGGAGGAGATTGTTGTTTCCGATATTCCAAGTTTTTGAAAACGCTGCAATGTTTTACCCCAGAGACCGGTGAGATGCGATAGTCCGTTTTCAGCTTCAAGTGCACGCCGGTTCTGGGCGGCGGAGTTCTCTTCAGCCATGTTGAGCAGCTGAAAAAAAATGGAAAATGCCTGAAGGGCGCGCTCGGAATTAGGATAGTTTTCAAGGGGTATTCCAGCATGATTCCAGGGGAGGTGGTCTGCCAGTTCATGATCTCCAAGGTCTCGGAGAACCTCCTGAAAGCATTGGAGAAGAAAAAGAAAATCGCGTTCTGCTTTTTCAAAATCGATAATACTGCTGGTTGTTGTTATCATGCAAAAACAATTATCGGGTTAATGGAGGACTTTCTGCAGTATTCGAAAAAAATACTTGAGTTGCAAATTATGGAACCTTTGCGCTATCCGCCTCTCTTCAAGGATGGGTATGCTCCTCAGGTTTCATAAGATAGTGATGTATAAACACACCTTTTTAAGCTTTCTGTTTGTCAACATTACTATTTATGCTTATCTTGATACATAATTTTTTGGGTAAGCCACTAACACCTAATTCATTACCAGTCATGGACAACAAATCAAATGGTAAGCTTATTGCAGTAGCATTAGGCGGGGCTCTCTTGATGGGGTCTCTGTTTTTCGGTTTGTCATTTTTAACCGGGTACAAGGTGCCGGCTGAAAACATTTCAGTAATATTAACTCCATTGCGCTCCTTTGCGGGATGGTTTTTGTTAATATTTTGTGCCTCTCTTATTATTATGGGTCTCGGTAAAATGTCATCGAGAATCAGTGATAAGTGGTTTTTAAGTTTTCCTCTCAGTATTATTGCCATTGTTGCGGTCATGTTTGCTCTGCTTTGGCTGAGACCTTCGGGGATTTTATTGTCAACCACAGGTCGTACGACCACTCTGGATGGCAAATACATTCGTTCTGTCAAAGAGTTGACTGCTTTTCTTGAAAAACCAGCCTCAGGCGTCACGGCTCATCCAGTGCCAGCCGGTTTTGACTTTGCAGCCGCAAAGACTCTTACCGATGGACGTTGCAACAAATGTCATACGCTTTCATCTGTTCAGGATGCGTTCAGAACCAAGTACAAGAAAACAGGTAAAGTTGATGTCGTTGTCAATCGCATGCAGACGAATGCCGGCTCAGGTATAACCCCTGATGAAGCAAAAACAATTGTTCTCTATCTCGAGAACAAGTTCTGATTGCTGCAGTTTTTTTCAGTAAGTCATCTTTCATTAAAAAAGCCTCTGAGCGATCCTCCGAGGCTTTTTTAATCTTTTTTTTCAACGAGAGCTTGTATAGTTGACTGAGACGGTTTCGGTTATTCCGCCTCTTGCTTTCCACTCTGTTCTGACATGGAGTGACCTTGGCTGAAGAGCCTCGACAAGGTCATCAAGAATTTTGTTGGTGATGTTTTCATAAAAAATACCGGCATTGCGGAATTCGAGAAAATAATATTTCAACGATTTCAGCTCGATGCAGGTTTTATCAGGGATATAACTGATGGTTATGATTCCAAAATCAGGAAGTCCGGTTTTAGGACAGACAGAGGTAAACTCGGGGTTGACGATTTCGATCGTGTACTCCCTGTCGGGGTAGCTATTGTCGAAGAGTTCAAGGATTTCTTTTTTCATGGGATGTCGGGATGTTAATAAAGATTATTCTGGCTTTTTACAGGTAAATGAGCTTTTTCGATGCAAAATAGAAATCCGTAGCGATTTAACCCGAATTTCGTTGATTTTTTGTTTCAGGAAATAAATGGTAGGAAAATATGCATGAATCTCATGAATCCTTTGAAGGATATGGTCAGGAATTACGGCTTCTTTATAAGGCATTAGAGGCTGAATATGATCTTGCTGAATCGCTCTACACCTTCGGAGGGCACTCTTTCAGTTTTCTAAGTGTTCTTGACAGTTATGCGCTTCTTGATAGAATATCACCTGAAGAGTTCATCAAAGACGAACAGATGCCTTATTGGGCTGAAATATGGCCCTCTGCTGTAACGCTTTCGTCATTTATAGCTGATGAACTTTCTCTTAAGGGTTTACGGGTGATTGAGATAGGCGCTGGTGTAGGTATGGCTTCGACAGTTGCCGCATGGAAAGGCGCACAGGTGCTGGCCACAGATTACTCTCTTGAGGCTCTTCGTTTTGTGCGCTATAACGCCCTGAAAAACAGGGTGACTTTTGAAAACGAACAGCTTGACTGGCGCATGGTGAAGTGCAGTGAACAGTTTGATCTGCTGTTTGCAGCAGATGTCCTTTATGAGAGGGTGAATCTGCTTCCTATTGTGACAGCAATTGATAAACTTCTGAAACCGGATGGCGCTGCATACCTTGCAGATCCGCGAAGGCGACTTGCAGAGCAGTTTCTTGAGCTCGCAGCGGAAAATAATTTTTCCATAACCTCTTTTCCGAAAAAGTTTACTGGAGGCACAAAGGATGTTGCTGTGAATATTCACAAAATGACAAGGCAAAAGAACGGTCAATGAAGCGTATGGAAAAGGAGTTATCGGTTTGCTGGCGGTATGATGCCGGACGAGGTGCCCTTATCTGGCAGCTCATGTTTACTGAAACCGGCGAACTTGTCGGTCAGAAGCGATTTACTTCCACCCGAAAGGCACTCTTTTTCTGTATTGATATCATGACAGGTGATGTTGTTCGCGATGATTTTCTGTTGATGGATCACCTTCATCCTGTTCCTGCTGGCGAAGGGTGGTTTGTAGGTCTTGAAACGACCCTTGATAATCTGGTCTATTGCTATGCCAGTCACTCTCAGAGCCCGGAACATCAGGGAATATGGGCGATTGATTTTTGGTCGGACAAGGTAATCTGGTCACGGCCTGATATTGTTTTTGCCGCAAATCTTGATCATGCATTTCTTGTCTATCAGCTTTCGGTTTTCGGCGGTTTTCCGGAACGGCATTTTCTGCTCATTGATCCCTTTACAGGCCGGGACATTCGCTCCTTTGGCCTCGACAGTTCTGAAGTTAATGCTTTAAGGCAGGAGGTTGTGCAGGAGGAAGACCGCCAGCAGGTTATTCTTCCGGATGTTGTGACGGAAGAGATAACCGATGTGCGTCTTGCCATGCATCGTCTTGGTATTGACGAAACCATCCGCTGTGAATGTATTGTTCAGTGGCCATTGACGGTTGCCGCTTTGCACGAACAGGATGCCTTGACAGGCCTGTGGAACTCATCTCTTAAAGTTTGGAAAATGGATTCACTTATCTACACAGACTCTATGGAAGTGAGTGTCGAAAAACCCTTTCTCAACAATTTTCTGATCAGGAAAGAAAATTTGTATTACCTTAAAAATAAAGAGGAATTGGTCTGTGTTGCGCTTTCATGAAAAATTCATCGACATCCCCCTTACTCGACCTCTTGCAGGAGGGCTCACTTCCTCTCGGTGATTTTCTTGGCAAACTCAAGAGCAGCAACAATCTTTCATTGAATACCGTTATTGCCTACAGAACTGATATTATACAGTTTTTTTCCTTTCTTTATCGTCATTTCGATCTTGAAGATATGACTGGGTTTGATCCAGAAAGGGTAACACCTGTCGATGTAAGGCTTTTTATGGTTTCATTGATCGAGCGTGGCATTCAGCAGCGATCCATTGCCCGGAAAATTGCGGCAGTCAAATGTTTTTACCGCTATCTTCAGGAAAACGGCCATATCAAGAGCTCAGTGTTTACCTATATTACAGCTCCAAAGTTTCCACGGCGTGTTCCTGGCTTTTTAACGGAACAGCAGACTGAAAAGCTCTTCAATGAAGTCCTGCCGGATAGGATGAACGAGTGCAGTGATCTCAACAATAACGTGACCGAAGAATCTTTTGTCCTGGAACGTGATCGCAGTATGCTTGAGCTGCTCTATGGCAGCGGGCTTCGTATTTCAGAGTTGATTGGGTTAACTATGGAGTGTCTTGATCTTGGCAGTGGATATGTGAAGCTGACAGGAAAGGGGAGTAAGCAGAGAATTGTTCCAGTAGGGAAGGCGTGCAGTGAAGCACTTAAAAAATATTTTGAAGTACGGAGAAACTTCTTTAGAATAAGTAGGAAAGGAAAGGATGAGGCCATACGGTATGTTTTTCTAACTAATAAGGGAAAAAAGCTTTATCCTGTTCTTATACAAAGAGTGACAAAAAAATACCTCGTTTCAGTTTCGGAACAAAAACAGAAAAATCCACATATACTGCGCCACAGTTTTGCTACGCATCTTCTGAACAGTGGAGCTGATCTTACAAGTGTCAGTGAGATGCTTGGGCACAGCAATCTTTCAACTACCGAAATTTATACTCACGTTACTTTCGAGCGCTTAAAGGAAGTTTACCGGAAAGCGCACCCAAACGCATAGGTCTATGGTGAGCTCCGGATAATTTTTAAACCGGACTCTTGTTCCTTCATAACGTTCACCCTATTTCAACGGAGATTATTATGACAAAAGCGGTCGTCAGTGATGCTGTAAATGTTAAGGTTACCTTACGGCACTCCAATAATCATAACAACATAGAAGAGTATGCCCGAAACGCAGTACTCTCCCTTGTTAAACTGTATCCGGGGATCATCAGTTGTCATATTATACTGGATCATCAGAAAAATGACTTTGAAAAGAACAAGCTTGCCGAGATCACGGTGCATGTGCCGCAAAATGTTCTTGTTGCCAAGGAATCCGCTGCTGCTTATGAGCAGACTATCGACAACTGCGTTGAGGCATTGGGCAGGCAGCTCAAAAAATACAAGGAAAAATTAGCATAATGAACATGTCGTGAGTGAGAGACTGCAGGGTGGAAGTGCTTCGCCCTGCAGGGTTTTCTGAAGTTATTTAACACGTCGAACGCAAACACTATGAACTTTGATCAAAAAGGATTAAAAAAGCGATCCATAACGGTCGCCTATTTTTTTAATACGATCGACGCAAAGTACGATATTAAATTTCGGCGTCTGAACGAAGTCGATGAACAGAAAAGGCGGATTTTTGAGCGTGATCTTCATCGTCCTGGACTTGCTCTTGCCGGATTTACCAATCTGTTCACCTACAAACGGGTGCAGATTCTTGGGAATACCGAAACCCGATATTTAAATCACCTCGATGAACAGGAAAGAAATCGGGTGTTTGAAAATCTCGTACAATTCAAAATACCCTGCATTATTCTTACCAGTAACAACAAACTGCCCCAGACTCTGCTTGATATGGCCACCAAAGCGGGGATTCCTGTCTTTGTGACACGTCTCTCTTCGACCAAAACCATCTATTTCGTCACTGGTTTTCTTGATGATCAGTTTTCTTTTTACCAGCAGTATCATGGCTCTATGGTCGACGTCTATGGCGTAGGTGTGCTTCTTGTCGGTAAAAGCGGTCTTGGGAAATCTGAAATTGCACTCGATCTTGTTGAAAGGGGCCATGGTCTTGTGGCTGATGATGTCGTTGTTATCCATCGGAAAGGGGAGTCAATGATACTCAATGCCCATAGAAACAATATCATTGACCATTTTATGGAAATCCGCGGCCTCGGAGTCGTTGATGTTCGTGCAACCTTCGGTATTAGGGCAATTCGTGATGTCAAGGAGGTACAGGTTGTTGTTGAACTGCTCGAATGGGATAAAGAGATGGTCTATGAACGGCTGGGCCTGGATACCAAATTCATAAAAATACTTGGTGTTGAAGTGCAACTGGTACAATTACCTATATTCCCCGGTAAAAATATTACCGTTATCATAGAGGTGGTTGCCCTTAATTCTCTTTTGAAGCGATATTCAAACTATGTGGCAGCCGAGGCCTTGACCGACAGGATTAAAAATGTGATCAACAGTGACCAAACACAGAACAATATTCATGATTGAAACATTTTCTCACAGGGTTTCCATAGCCTTCAGACTTGCAGCTTTCCTGTCCGTCATCGTCATGGTGCTATCGTTTTCGTCCTGCAGCCGGCACAATGGGAGTCATGGAAAAAGCGGCAAGGGAAGCGCAGCCATGGATTCCACTCTCGTTATCGCCATGCTCGGGGACGCGGATTATCTTAATCCCGTTATCGGCGCAACAGTTACCTCAAGTAATATTTTTGGCCTTATCTATCCCTCTCTGCTGCAAAGTGAGTTTGATACGACGACCGGTCTAATGAACTATATGGCCCTTGAAAAAAAACTGCGGGAAGTAACCCCGGGTCAGGGCAGAAAAACACCTAAAGGAGCACTCGCCAGGAGCTGGAGTTTTTCCGATGATCATAAAACAATCACCTACACTCTCAGAAAAGATGCCTTCTGGGATGATGGAAAGCCCATTGTGTCAGCAGATTTCAAGTTTTCCTATCAGCTCTATGGTAATCCCATGATTGCCAGTGCCCGGCAGCAGTATCTTGCAGAGCTGGTCGGTGCCGACAAAGGCAAGGTTGATTTCGATAAAGCCATTGAAACGCCCAATGATACAACGCTTGTTTTCAGGTTCTACAAACCGGTGCCCGAACATCTTGCACTTTTTCATACATCACTGACACCTCTTCCTGCCCATCGCTGGAAAGATGTGAAACCTGATGATTTTCGTCACTCCCCGCTCAATCTTGACCCACTTGGAGCAGGCCCATATAAGCTGAAGAACTGGCAGCAGCAGCAGGAAATTGTTCTGGTATCCAGCCGCAGGTCGAATCTTCCGAAACCTGGCAATATTCCAGCGATCTCTTTCAAGGTAGTGCCTGATTATACAGTCAGGCTGACGCAGCTTCAGACCGGTGCAGTTGATGTTGTCGAAAATATCAAACCGGAAGATTTTACTGCTCTTGTAAAGGCCAATCATCAGCTTGAGATTAAAACGGTCGGTCTGAGAGTCTATGACTACGTCGGCTGGGCTAATATCGACCAGGCAGAGTACAGGAAAAGCGGCACCTTCAAACCTCACCCCTTGTTCGGTGCTGCTCGTGTGCGACTCGCCCTTACGACAGCTATCGATCGCCAGGCCATCATTGACGGCTACCTCAAGCAGTATGGTGTGGTCTGTAACAATGATATTTCACCCTCCCTTAAATGGGCATACAATAACCGGATTATCCCTCACGCCTTTGACCCTTTCAAAGCTTCAGCTCTCCTGAAGGCTGAAGGGTGGGTTCCTGGCCCGGACGGTATTCTTCAGAAAAATGGCAGAAGGTTCAGTTTTGTGCTCTATACCAATGCCGGTAATGCCCGAAGAAACTATGCAAGTGTCATTATTCAGCAAAACCTTCGTGCCATCGGTATCGACTGCAAGCTTGACGTTCAGGAATCCAATGTCTTTTTTGAAAACCTTCAGGCCGGAAAACTTGATGCATGGATGGCAGGCTGGTCGATCGGTCTGGAAATTGATCCTCTTGATGTGTGGGGTTCTGATCTCAAAAAGAGCCGCTTTAATTTTGCGGGTTACCGCAATCCGAGGATTGACGAACTTTGCGAGCTTGCAAAGCAGAAAATGAACCCTCTGGAAGCAAGGCCCTACTGGCTTGAGTATCAGGAAATCCTTCATCGAGATCAACCGATCACCTTTCTCTACTGGATCAAGGAGACACAGGGATTCAACAAGAGAATTCAGGATGAGGATCTCAATATTTCCGGCACTTTCTACAATGTTGACGACTGGAGACTGCGGCCTTCAGCAAATATCGCACAATAGCTACCTATAAAACATCAAACAATACTGCGAGCTCCCGGCACTCCACCTGGGGCCTTCGCGTTACTGCGAAGGCAATGATCAGGGTTGTGGTGCAGTTGAAAATAACAGATCCTCGATTTTTAAATATCCTTATAAAAGTTTACAGCGGTCGAAAATCCGGCATAAACGGCATTGATCTGGAATTTGATAAAGATGGGAAGCGCTTTATCGTTAGTATTAAATCGGGGCCTCATTGGGGTAATTCCAGTCAGATAGCTAAAATGAAATCTGACTTCAGAACAGCAGCGAAAACCCTTCGAACCAGTAATTCAGGACTTCAGGTTGTAGCAGTTAATGGATGCTGTTACGGTAGATCGAATAAGCCCGATCAAGGCGACTATTTCAAATATTGCGGCCAGGCTTTCTGGGCATTTATCTCTGGAAACGTGAATCTTTATACAGACATAATTGAGCCATTAGGGCACAAGGCCAGAGAAAAAAACGAAGAATTTCAGCTATCCTATGCCCAGATGATGAACAAATTCACTATTGAATTTGGAAACGAGTATTGTGATGATAAAGGCGCAATCAACTGGAAAAAACTTGTTGAATTTAATTCATCAACGCAATCTCCTTGAATCAATTGCTCACTATGAATAATTGTATTCAACCCCCCCCGGTACTCCAACGGGGTTTCGTAGTTCTTCACCCTGAGCCATTCCCGTAACCACAGATGTCAGGGAAGGCGGATACAACAGGAATGACTTGTCGAAATAGAAAGGATTGTGTAAATTCTATTTCAGAATCCCCTGTTTTCGTGTCCTCGTTTCCAGGAGGTTTCTTAAGCCTCCGATTCGCCCTCGGAGGCTTAATTTTTCCTGAAAATGTTGCTTTTTGTACGGAATCAGGTTTTTTCAGCTTATGGGTTTTACGTGGCAAAATAGCGTGTTATGCTGATCTATATTCTTAAACGGCTTTTGATAGCTGTTCCGTTGATTTTTGGTGTATTGACCCTGACTTTTTTTATTATCAGACTTGCTCCTGGTGATCCTGCGGCGTTTTTTATCCAGCCGGGGATCAGTCCGAATGTTGCCGAGCAGATCAGGGCGCAGTATGGCCTTAACGATCCGTTGCCTGTCCAGTATTTCAAATGGCTTGCCAATGTCCTGCAGGGTGATTTCGGACGCAGTTTCAGCCGGGCCCAGCAACCGGTCTTCGATGTTATAGCCGAAGCACTGCCGATAACAGTGACTATAGCGGGACTGACCCTGATTGCAAATTTTACCTTCGGTATTCTTATCGGTATTATTTCTGCGGTTCGCCAGAACACTTTTCTTGACAGGTTTCTGACCGTGACAGCCCTGTTTTTTTATTCGATGCCCGAGTTCTGGTTTGCATTGATGATGATTATTCTTTTTGCCCTGAAATTTCCTCTCTTTCCGGTTTCAGGTCTGAACGAAATCGGGGCTGAAAGTTATGGTACGATGGGGTTTATGCTTGACCGGTTCTGGCATCTCGTGCTGCCGGTTACCGTGCTCAGTATTAACGGTGCTGCCGGTATTGCACGTTATGTCAGAGGCAGCATGCTCGAAGTGATCCGGCAGGACTATATTCGCACAGCAAGGGCCAAGGGGTTGCCGGAAAATGTGGTTATTTTCAGGCATGCACTTCGAAATGCGCTCCTGCCGGTCATCACCCTGATGGGAAGTTCATTGCCTTTTATTTTCAGCGGAGCGCTGTTTATTGAGGTTATTTTTGCTTTTCCAGGTATGGGCAGGGTTACGGTAGAGGCTATTTTTGCAAGGGATTACCCGCTCATCATTGCCAATACCTTTATTTCAGGTTCTTTGATAGTCCTTGGCAATCTTTTTGCCGATGTGCTTTATGCCGTTGCGGATCCAAGAATTAAGCTCTGAATTGTTATGACTGATAACCTGTAATGTTTTTTGCTTGAGAATAGAACTGCTTAATACGCCGCCTGATGCCCTTGAGACCAGGATCGAGGAACAGATCCGTCCGCTCTCGATGGATGACTTTGCTGGTCAGCAGCGCTTGACCGATAATTTGAAAGTTTTTATTTCAGCAGCCCGAATGCGGGGCGATGCTCTCGATCATGTCCTGTTGTCCGGGCCCCCGGGACTTGGGAAAACGACCCTTGCCTATATTATCGCCGCTGAAATGGGCAGCAGCATCAAGTCAACCTCAGGTCCATTGCTCGACAAGGCCGGAAATCTTGCCGGACTGCTTACCGGCCTTCAAAAAGGCGATGTCCTCTTTATTGACGAAATTCACCGTATGCCGCCCGCTGTTGAGGAGTATCTCTATTCAGCCATGGAAGATTTTCGTATTGATATCATGCTCGACAGCGGGCCCTCAGCAAGGGCGGTACAGCTTCGTATTGAGCCGTTTACCCTTGTAGGGGCCACGACACGTTCAGGTCTTCTGACCTCACCCCTCAGGGCGAGGTTCGGGATCAGCAGCCGCTTTGATTACTATGCACCTGAACTTCTTGAAGGAATCATCATAAGGGCTTCAGGTATTCTTGGTATTGGTATTGATGGCGAGGCTGCATCGGAAATTGCTGGACGTTCAAGAGGAACACCACGTATTGCCAACAGACTGCTCAGGCGTGCCAGGGATTTTGCACAGGTCGACGGCGTTGAGCGTATCAACCGCTCTATAGCCATGAAGACACTTGACTGCCTTGAAATTGATGAAGAAGGACTTGATGATATGGATAAAAAGATCATGGAGACCATTGTCAACAAATTCAATGGTGGACCGGTGGGGATTGCCTCCCTTGCCGTGTCGGTTGGTGAAGAGCGCGATACCATAGAAGAGGTTTACGAGCCCTATCTTATCCAGGCGGGTTATCTGACAAGAACCACAAGGGGACGGGTTGCAACGCGTCAGGCATTATTACGTTTTTCAACCGGCAGTGGAAGCAATGAATACCCTTTGTTTGATGTGCAGCAGGATCGTTAAGTTTTTTTCATACCTGCTTGATCAGCGGTTTTTTTTCTCCTTAGTGCTTGCCAGTGCGATCTGCTCTGTTTTTTTGCTTTCCTCATGCACTGCGCCCCGCACCACTCTTTCCGGAAAGCTGGCTTCTGACTCTCTTGCTGAAGCCACCAAAAGAGAGTTTGTTGCTGCATCGCTGTTGTATGCCCGCGAAGAGTATCAGGGAGCAGCTGATCAATATCAGAAGCTGCTGACTGTAGATCCCTCGAATGCTGCAATTCATTATGCACTGTCAAAAGCTTACGCTGGCCTTGGTGTTGTCGATTCCGCTCGTTTCCACAGCGAAAAAAGTGTTTTACTGAATCCGGGGAATAAATATTATCTGAGCTTTCTTGCCGGGATAGCTCATCAGATGCACGATTACGGCCGGGCAGCCGATCTCTACCGGCAGCTTGTTACTCTTGAGCCGGGCAACGCCGAACCGCTCTCCAGCCTTGCCTTGGAATATCTTGTTGCTGAACAATCCGAAAAAGCCCTTGCGGTGTTTCAGGAAATTCTTGCCATTGATCCGAAGAATAAGACAGCCCAGGCTCAGGTGTTGCTGATGGAAATAAAACTCCTTCATTATCATGATGCAATCACTACAGTAATGGAGATGATTGAGCAGGGAAATGAAAAAGACAAGCTCAGCCTTACTCTTGGGGAACTTTACATGGAGACAGGACAGCATGACCAGGCTGTCAGGACGTTCAGAAATGTACTGCAAGAGCATCCCCGGTTCCTTCCTGCATGGCTTGCCCTGTTTGAGGTCTCGGTGAAGACAAAAAACCGTCCTGTTTTTCTTGAAGATCTTAACCACTTTTACAATACAAATCAGGTAAGTCTTAAGCAGAAAATTGACCTTGCTAAACTGTTTGTTGTGCGTTCAGCCCAGGACAGCACTTTTGTCGAACCAGCTGTTGCCATGATTGATGAAATCAACAAGCGTCATCCCTTCAACAGCAGCGTCTATGCACTCAGAGCCAATATAAAACTGTTGCATGGTCAGGAGGCCGCTTCCATAGCTGATTTCAAGAAGGCACTGTTATTGGATTCTGGCAATATTGCCATCTGGGAGGATCTTGTTACAGCCTATCTTACCCTGAAGGAGTACCGGCAGGCAGAGAAGACGGTTTCCACCATAAAAAAGCGCTTTCCGATCCGATCACTCAGGTTTCGAGCTCTCGAAGGAGAACTCTGTTTTAAAATAGGTAACCTTAAAAAGGCGACACTGCTTCTTGAAAAAGTGGTACAGCCAGAAGTTGCAAAAAAGGATAAACAAATTTATCTGCAGGCTGGCATTACCCTTGCATCATGCTATGATCAACTTGGGTATCCTGACAAAAGCATTCATCTCTATGAGGCTATTCTTGAGATTGATGCCGGCAATGTTTTTATGATGAACAATCTGGCATATCTTCTTGCGGTGCAGGGAAATGATCTTGCAAGAGCCAAAGAACTTGCCTTAAAGGCTGTTACCGCAGAACAGGAAAATGCCAGCTACCTTGATACGCTTGGCTGGGTACTCTTCAAGTTGGGGGAGTATGACAAAGCCCGCGATATTCTTGACAAAGCAGCGGGAATTGATACTCGAGAGCCAGAAATACTTGATCACCTTGCCCAGGTTTACGAAAAGCTTGGAAACCCTCAGAGGGCGCAGGAGATGAAACAGAAGATCAGGATACTACGGAAGAAGAGCACATCTTGACAATAAAAAGCCCCGACTTGCGAAGGGGCTAATACAAGGCTTCTAAAAAAATACCTTACTTTGAGGCTCTCTCTCTTGCTTCTGCTCTGACATGATGCGCTCTTCTGTGTGCCTTTCTATGTTCTTTTCTGGCTTTTTTTGCTCTCTTGTGTGCCTTCCTGTCAGCTTTTTCCTCGCCTTTTCTTTCAGCTTTAATCTCTGCTCTTTTTTCTGCTCTTTCCTCAACTTTGGCTTCACTCTTAACTCCAGCAGGTTTGTCAGCGGCGAAAGAAACACCACCAAAAATTCCGGTCATTGCAAGCGAAACAATCATTCCTGCGATCAGGTTCTTTTTCATGAGTATCTATGTTTGTGTTTGTAAGTTCATTGGAACCAGAATTATCCTGCTTCCTGTCTACTATTACGCTGCACCATTGAACATCCTTTCAAAAAATCGCTCCGAGAGCTGACTTTTTTTAGACCAGCAGCTTTGCCATCATATCGAGCAGTTCGCTCTTGCTGATGGGTTTCGTGATGAAGTTATCGCAACCAGCTTCTTTGGCTTTTTCCTTGTCTTCTTTAGAGGTGAATGCTGATTGGGCAATAACGGGCAGTTCAGGCCGCTGGTGTTTGATGAGCTTTGTTGCCTCAAAACCATTCATGATCGGCATTTTCAAATCCATAAGTACCAGATTGATCTCTGGGTGCTGCTGCACAACCTCTACCGCTTCCAAGCCGTTTTCAGCGCAGAGCATGGTGATGTTTTCGCCTTTAAGATTTCTTTTCAGCAAAAGGGTGCTGACTTCATCATCTTCAACGATCAGAATACAATGTTCTGAGTGCTGAGTTCTGAGTGCTGAGTGCTGAGTACCGGATACTGAGGGCTGGGTATGTACAGGGTTAAAAGGGAGGTTAAATGAGAAGGTGCTTCCTGTACCTTCTGTCGATTTTACCTTGAAGGAGCCGCCAAGCATTGCTACGTAGGCTTTGGATATGCTGAGTCCGAGTCCTGATCCCTCATGGTTTCGGGTGAGGGTGTTGTCAACCTGGCGGAACCGGTCAAATATTTTTTGTTGCATGTCGTCTGGAATGCCGATTCCTGTA
>Ga0194047_10001435_pt1 | contig 14618 bp, 13 predicted proteins | sample JunL225m_MetaG_2_FD_160070 | JGI IMG/M metagenome (GOLD analysis project Ga0194047, IMG submission 160070) | Anoxic zone freshwater microbial communities from boreal shield lake in IISD Experimental Lakes Area, Ontario, Canada - Jun2016-L221-5m | ecosystem: Environmental > Aquatic > Freshwater...
GCATTTCCATTGGGCAGCGCTCCCATAGTAATCGGCCTTTTCTTCTTATTTGGCGTGCAGCTCTTTTTTATAGGGATTCTAGGTGAATACATCGGCTCAATTCATACCTATGTCCAAAATAGACCGATTGTAGTGGAAAAAGAGCGGATTAATTTTTAAATGAATTTGCTAATGTTGGCATGCTATGGCTTGGCACTATGGGTGGTTATAGCTAAAAGGAATTTATGTCTGGAACTAGCTAGATCAGCCAGCTATAAATTTCAGGCTATAAATACACCGAGAACTTTATATATCCTAGTTAGCATAGTATTTACAGTCTGCGTAGGTGTTAAATTTTTCCACTTGGCAGTTTCAGGGTCAACTATTCCTAATGAATTAATAGCACCGGTAGATTTAACTCCTTTGGGCAGAGAGGTTCTTACTGAATTAAATCAAACTAACAAATCATCAATTGGGGGGCTAAATTGCATCGCCAATAAAGATTGCAGTAGTGATTTAGAGAGAGCTAATTCAAGAATATATGAAGATAATAAATTTCTTCTGAATTATTTCAGCGGATCTAAGAACGTGAGTAACTGGGCCATTAATAATTCTATCTTGGTTAGCGACTCAACTACATGGAGGGGGAGATACATACATCATTACGCTACTGTCTTATTTCCACTACGTGAAATTAATAATGGAAGCTACTCACATTTACTTACAAGTCAATATGGTCTTGTAAGTCTATTACCATTATTGTTTGTTAAAAATATTTCGTTTGTTTATTACGGACTTACTAGCCTGATCGTTCTTCTGATTTTTGGACTTTATGTCCTCTTCAAAAACAGGAAGGCTCCCATCAACACTCTTCTGTATGGAGCTATTTTATTTTTAATTATACTTAGTAGCGATATCTCAGCTTTAAGACTTAGTCCAGGGTTTGCGTACTTTAGATATTTACCCATCGCAATTCTTTTGCTGCAGCTTTCAAGCCAACTCAAGTTTGACTTCAGGCAAAATTATATTTTCTGGATAACGTTGGCGTTATTAAACTCTATTCAGTTCAACATTTTATTTATTCTAATTACATTAGTTTGGTACGCCTTTGTTTCACTTAAAAGAAGTAGTTTATTGCCTATATCAGCGTTGAGAATGCCATTTTGTGTGATGGTAATCATTCTAATCCAGTTGGTTTTATTGCACAATCAACAAAATTCATTTAGCCCATCAATATTTTCATCGGTAGGTGAAGTACCTTTTTCATTAGAGTACGCATTAAAAATATTGGCATTCCCTTTAGTGCTGTCTGTGTGGGTCCTCACCTCGGGAAATTTAGCAAAAATCTCTAAAGAATTTAACGATGATCAAATAATTCTTGCTTATATTATTTATGGAGTATGCGCAATCTATGCAATCTCCTTCCCTGGATCTCCACAGCATTATGTAGGATCCATGCTGATGGCATTCTTTGGGATTTTTATTTTATTGAGAAATACGGCGCTTTCAAGAAATGCATTGATCTTCTCAATTGCTTCGTTATTTTTTGTCTCAGCGTACTACAACTATCTGAGTTTTGGGCAAAAATTAAGAGAAGTTAAATCTAACTTTTATGAATATAAGAATCAGATTGGGAGCTCAATATACTTTTCAACAGCGGTAGATGTGAATAAAATTAGCAGCGATTATGCTAGTTTAATTTATAAATTTCAAAATGAGGGGAAGATATATTTATTCTCGAAAGACAAGAGTTTTATTGAAATTGCTCAAGATAGAAATATTGAGCCTAAAATTTATGACATTTACACAAATTTTTTAGATATTACCCCTGATATGGCGTTGGCAAAACTGAAGGATGATAGAGTTTCATATTTGGTCTTAGATAGCCCGAATAAAATTGATTATAGTTTTGCAATGAATCAACTAAGGGGGCATGACTTTGGTGATGGTGAATATCGAAATCATAAAAAAATATTGTTAAATATTCAATCCTTGTCCAAGCACCTGCGGGTGAAATTATTGGAATGTAATCAAAGTTTTTGCATCTACAAACTTTAATTTTGAAGCAAAGATTCAGGAGGTTGTGTCAAAATGTTAATGAACTTTAATAAGAAAAAATCTCTCAAGGCAGATGTCTTTCTCATCACATTTATAGGAATCTTTTTACTTACTGCATTTAATTCAATTTTTAACTCATTATCGGTAGCTCTTGGGAGTAGTATCGATTACACAACCTTTCTGATGCCTCCTTCTGATCTTTTCGGAGATTACTTCAAGGCAATATTCTCATTTGATATAAACTCTTCATTGAGATTTAGCCTGAAAGGCTTAGATAAATTAGATATTATTTTGAATGAATATCTACAGAATAATAATTACAAAACGCTTAATCCGGTTACTGGTAATCCATCTAACTTGAATGGTATGCCACTCTCTACGGCTTACTATGTAATGAACTTGAGGCTAATGGCGCTTATCAATCCATTGGTTTTATATATCGCCAACCTTTTCTTTTTATTGACTTTGCTATATTTGGTGATTAATTGGCTTCTGGTTAGTGCTCGTGATAAATCCCTCTTTTTTTTGGCTGTTATTTTTTCTTATCCCTTTCTTTTTTTTTTGGTAAGGGGCCATTTATTTTCCTGGTTAACAACACTATCACTTTTTGCATTTCTGGTTTCGCTTGAAAAAAAACGACTGAATTTAGCCCTATTATTTCTTGCCATCGCTTGTAATTTTAGGCCAAATGCAATTATTTTTTTACCACTCTTTTTATTGGTTATCCAAAATAGATTCATAAGTAATGGGGTTAAGATAATTTTTAAGCTGATGCTATTTTTTCTGGCAATTTTTATACCTTGCCTATTGATTGCTAATTATTATTATGCGCCATATACATTGCTTAATTTTGTTGAGGCTGTCGCAAATTATCACTCAATTTATGTGCTGGGTAAGGCTGGTTTGGCTTATGGCTCATCATTGTATGGCTTAATTATGTCCTTCGACCCAAGTTCAAAACGTGTTGAAAAACTAATTTTAATTGCTTCATTTATCTTAATCTGTATAACCATGCAGTTATTTATAAAGAAATATATAAATAGACTGTCATTCGTATTTATCATTACCTCATTTTGCTGCCTCGCAACCTCTGTGTTTGCAGACTATTATTTAGGGATATTTTTCTTGCCCCTCATTTTTCTTGGTATGAATTCGAGCCAAGAAAAAAGTATTCCGCCAGTTAATATTGTTCAAGTATTCTCATGTATCTTGTTATTAGGCCCTAAAAATTATTTTTATTTTGATTCCGGCCTTTCTTATCAGGTACTACTCAATCCTTTAATTTTGTGCTGCGCTGTTACCTATACCTATATTGATGCATTGAAACACTTTAAAAACTTTAGATCGTTTAGCCAATGAAAAATATTTTTGTTACTAAGCCATTCCTTCCCCCGTTGGAGGAGCTCATCCCCCATTTAGAAAAAATTTGGGATAGTGGGATTGTTACTAACGGCGGCCCCTTCCATCAACAGTTAGAAGAGGAGTTATGCAAATACTTAGGGGTCAAGTACATCTCCCTTTTCACGAATGCCACGATAGCGCTAGTTACGGCTCTTCAATCACTCCGTATTTCTGGTGAGGTCATCACCACGCCTTATTCGTTCGTTGCAACATCGCATTCTTTGCTTTGGAACGGTATCAAACCTATTTTTGTTGATGTTGATCCACAGACTTTAAATATGGACCCAACAAAAATCGAGGCTGCGATTACCCCCCAAACCACCGCGATCATGCCCGTCCATTGTTATGGTCAGCCGTGCGATGTAGACGCTATAGAGAAAATAGCTGAAATTTATAACTTAAAAGTAATTTATGATGCCGCTCATGCTTTTGGCGTTCAATGTCATTGCGGAAGTGTCTTGAATCATGGCGACTTGTCAGTGCTCAGTTTTCATGCGACAAAGGTATTTAATACCTTTGAGGGCGGGGCAATTGTTTGTCCTGATGAGAAGACGAAGTTAAGGATTGATAAACTTAAAAACTTTGGCCATGATGGCGAAACTAGTGTTATCGCGCCCGGCATTAACGGAAAAATGAGCGAGTTTAATGCGGCCCTTGGATTGTTGCAGCTCAAATACATAGACGATGTAATTACAAAAAGAATGATGATTGATAGTGAATATCGAAAATTACTTAATGGAATTAAAGGTATAAAGTGCCTAGATTTCAGTAATTCTTTAAAGCATAATTATTCCTATTTTCCGATATTAATTCAGGAAAACTTCCCCATTTCACGAGATATGGCGAACTCCAAACTAAAGGAGTTAAACATTTTCACTAGACGCTACTTTTATCCATTAATTTCAGAATTCCCTATGTATAAAAGTCTACCTTCAGCTGGTCAAGATAACCTCCCTGTAGCCACTCTAGCGGCAAATCAAATACTTTGTTTGCCAATCTATCCAGATCTACCGTTAGATGTCGTCAAAGAAGTTGCCAACTTTTTTGCTGCTCAGTGATGCAAAAATTAATATTAGTAGAAGATTTTGAATGAAGCTGGCAATTATGCAGCCCTATTTTTTTCCATATATAGGGTATTTTCAATTAATTGCCTCAGTGGATCAATTTATTGTTTATGACAATATTAAATATACTAAGAAGGGTTGGATAAATCGTAATCGCCTGCTTCTGAATGGTAAAGATGCAGTGTTCTCTTTACCATTGAAAAGTGATTCAGATACCTTAGATATTTGCAGTCGTGAAATAGCCCAAGATTTTAATCGTGACAAACTCTTGAATCAATTTAAGGGAGCATATCGAAAAGCCCCCTATTTTGATGAGACATATACTTTGCTGGAAAAAATTATCCAAAATCAAGATAGAAATTTATTTAACTATCTTTATGACTCCATATCCGTAATATGCGATTATTTAAGTTTGAAAACGCAAATAATAAAGTCCTCTGAAATTAATATTGATCATGAGCTAAAGAATCAGCAACGGGTCATTGCAATATGTGAAGCAGTGGGGGCCAGTACTTATGTAAATGCTATCGGTGGTGCCGATCTTTATGCAAAAGAAATTTTCTTTGACAGGGGGATCGAGCTCAAGTTTATTAAATCCCTTCCTTTTGAGTATCCGCAGCTGGGTAATGTATTTGTTCCCTGGTTATCAATTATTGACGTCATGATGTTTAATCCACTCGATGTCATACAAAATGACTTGACGTCTAACTATGAATTGATCTGACAGATGTCTTATTGGAAAAAATTAGGAAAAGTTTTTACGCCACAGGAAGCGGACAATCGTCCATGGCTAAAAGAATTTGCACAAGCTCCTGCGACTTTGGTATTTGATAAATTTGTTCGAGTATATTTTTCTTGTCGCCCACCTGCAGATGCAAACGGTCAGTATGTTAGCTACTCGGCTTATGTCGATCTTGATCGCGCCAATTTATTCAGAGTGCTTAATGTCAGCGAGAAACCGATCCTTAATTTGGGGGGTCTAGGTGAGTTCGATGAATTTGGGACTTATCCAGTCTCCGTTATTCGAAATGGTCAAGAGATACGTGCTTATTACGCGGGTTGGACACGTTGTGAATCAGTACCATTTAATGTTGCGATCGGAGCAGCAACTAGTAGTGATGAAGGTAAGACCTTCACCAAACTTGGTAATGGCCCAATACTCTCGTATTCACCGGATGAGCCTTTCGTATTGAGCGGGCCAAAGATCCGGAAATTCAATAATATTTGGTATCTATGGTACATCGCTGGACGTAAGTGGAAGATAGTTGATGGCAGAGCTGAGCCAGTTTATAAAATTCGTATGGCAACCTCAGATGATGGCATTTCGTGGGAGAAGGTAAATAAGGATCTAATCGAAAGTCGTATTGAGGAGGATGAAGCGCAAGCAAGCCCAGACGTGTTTTATGCCAATGGTAAATACCATATGTTCTTTTGTTACCGATTTAGCAGTCATTATCGGGGTAAAGAGAATGGATATCGTATTGGTTATGCTTCTAGTACCAATTTAATTGATTGGGTACGCGATGACACAAAGGCGGGAATTAATGTCTCTGAGCAAGGCTGGGATTCAGAGATGATAAGTTACCCACATGTGTTTGAGTTAGATGGAAAGATCTATCTTGCTTATCTGGGCAACGAGGTTGGTCGTCATGGTTTTGGTCTGGCGGTACTGGATGGAAGGTTGGAGTAAGAGATGAGTACAATGAAGTGGAAGAAGCTCGGTAAGATCTTTGATCCAACAGAATATCAATTGCCTAATACTTGCGTCCAGTTTGCTCAGGCTCCACAAGCCTTAGTATTTGATGATTTTGTACGAATTTATTTCTCCACTCGCTCCGTAGATGAAAAAAATGGCAAATATTTAAGCCATATTGCTTTTGTTGATATGAAAAAGAATTTACGTGATGTCATTCGGGTCTCTGAAAAAACAGTGATTCCACTTGGCGGCTTGGGATGCTTTGATGAGCATGGCATTTTCCCAATGAGTGTCATGCGTCATGGCGATGCTATTTATGCATACACCTGCGGATGGAATCGCAGAGTTTCAGTTTCAGTGGATACCGCCATTGGGTTGGCCATTAGCCTGGATGATGGGCTTACTTTCCAGCGTATCGGCGATGGACCAGTCTTAGCAGCCTCCTTACACGAACCTTGCTTAGTAGGAGATGGTTTTGTAAAGGTGGTTAGTGGAGTGTTCCATATGTGGTACATCTTCGGGACGGGTTGGAAGAAATTCTCAAGTGATGCACCTCCAGATCGAACCTATAAGATCGGTCACGCAGTATCTAATGATGGCATCAATTGGAGCAAGGAAGAGGGCCGCCAGATAATCGCTGATCTTCTTGGTGAAGATGAAAGTCAAGCGCTTCCGACGGTGATTGAGATCAACGGTAGACATCATCTGTTTTTTTGTTATCGCCAGTCCTTCGATTTTCGTAAAAACAAAGATCGAGGCTATCGCATTGGTCACGCTTGGTCTGACGATTTAGTAAGCTGGACACGCGATGATGAAAACCCCCTTTTAGATGTCACTCCGGGTGACTGGGATGCGGATATGCTCTGCTATCCCAATGTATTTGAGTGCGATGGAAATGTGTACTTGCTATATAACGGAAACGAGTTTGGGCGCTATGGCTTTGGACTGGCCAAGCTAGAAATATGATTAGCCCCATTATTTACCGTTCAAACGAGGCATCCGAGGCAGAAGTTGCCGCTCATCTATACCGTTGTGATGCCGATTTTATGCCGCCATTAAGCAATCGAATTGAAATCGACAACTATGCAGCAAAAATTGTCAGTAATGCTAATAGGCTTGAAGCCTGGGCTGATGGTGACTTGATAGGTCTGGTAGCCATCTATTGCAATGACCAAAAGGATTTTTTAGCCTATATTACTAATGTGAGCGTGCAAAAGGAGTGGGCGGGTAAAGGTGTAGGTAGTAGCCTAACTCAGCAGGGTATCGAATTTGCTAAAAAATCAGGCGCCAAAAAAATATGCCTTGAGGTGGACTGTAATAATACTCAGGCAATTGCGTTATATAAAAAGATCGGATTTACCTCTGAAAAGGTGAGTGGGTCTGATATTTGTATGAATTTGGAATTGGATGATAGAAAAATATGAGTAATAGTCGTGATTACAACACTGAAATTAGAGATACAGCCGATCATAAGTATGCGTATGGATTCGACTTCGATGTAATGCATCCCTACATGATTAAATCATTTGAGCCCTTTTTTAGAGAAGGAAGCTTGCTTGAGCTTGGTAGCTTTAAAGGAGATTTTACCAAACGGTTTTTACCTTACTTCAAAGACATTACATGCGTCGAAGCCTCAGATGTTGCAATAGAAGAAGCTCAGAAAAAATTAGGTGGTCAGGTGAAGTTCATCCATTCGCTTTTTGAAAAAGCAAGCTTGCCTCAGCGTTATGACAATATTGTTTTAACCCATGTTTTAGAGCATCTGAATGATCCAATCCTCGTGCTGAAAAGAATCAATGAAGAATGGTTAGCTCCGGGTGGCCGATTCTTTCTTGTGTGTCCGAATGCTAATGCGCCATCTAGGCAAATTGCAGTAAAGATGGGGTTGATTTCCCACAACTCTGCAGTTTCTCAGGCTGAGAAAGATCATGGTCATCGCTGTACTTATTCTTTGGATACCTTAGAGCGAGATGTGGTAGAGGCAGGGTTGAAAGTGATACATCGATCTGGAATATTCTTTAAAGCGCTAGCAAACTTTCAGTGGGATCGATTGCTCCAAACAGACATCATCTCAAAGGAATATCTGGATGGATGCTACAAATTAGGTCAGCAGTATCCAGATTTATGTTCTAGCATCTTTTTGATGTGTGAAAAGGGTGAGAAAAAATGAAAATTTCATTTGTTGTCCCGGTTTACCATAATGAGGGGGCTATTTCAAAAACACATGAAAAGATTCAGACGGTTTTTGCTAAAAATCTCCCTCACTGCGACTATGAAATTGTGTTCGTTGACGATGGTTCAAAAGATGGTTCGTTAAACGAAATATTGAGTCTGAGGGAAGGAGATCCACGAGTAAAGGTCATTACTTTTACTAGAAATTTTGGTCAGATGGCAGCGATGTTGGCGGGCTTTAAGGAGGCCACCGGCGACGCAATTATTAATATTTCTGCCGATTTACAAGACCCTGTTGAGTTAATTCCTCAGATGGTCAAGAAGTGGGAAGAGGGTTCTGAAACCGTCATTTGTTATCGGACAGATCGGGCAGATACATGGTCGGCAAAGTTATTTTCCTGGCTAGCTTATGGGGTATTACGCATGGCTTTACCGCAAATACCACCCGGGGGCTTTGATTTTGTTTTAATGGACAGGAAAGTGATGGATGAATTCAATGCGATTGATGTCCGACATCGTTTCTTTCAAGGGGATCTGCTTTGGACTGGATACCGAACAAGTTTTATACCCTATGTCCGCCTGCAAAGAACCATCGGAAAGTCTCAATATAATTTTGCCAAAAAGCTAAAGAATTTTTTAGATGCCTTATTGGATGCCTCCTATTTACCAATTAGGTTTATTTCACTCATGGGCGTTGTGACATCCCTTCTTGGTGTTCTTTATAGTGCCACCATCATTTATAGCTGGTTACGAGGGGAAACCCCATTTCAAGGTTGGGCACCTTTGATGATTGCCATACTTCTTGTGGGTGGAATGATTATGTTGATGCTGGGGGTAATTGGAGAATATATCTGGCGTATCAATGAAGAGGTGCGTAAAAGACCAAATTACGTTATTAGGGATAAGTTTTTATGAGCGATTTTCTTCAATACACCACGATCAATGGCATCAAATGCTACAGTCCTGACGTTGCGAGCGACTACTCTGATTACCCTGATAGCGGTTTTGATCTTACGGATCAAAATTCGGAGAGCAGTTTTTGGGTTAGCTCAAGAAACCGTCTTTTCAAAAGTTTAGTTCAACGTTATTTAGCTGCAACTGGCAAAACGAAGTTTCTTGAAATAGGCTGCGGAACTGGAGACTTTATTAAGCAAATTGCTCACAGTGATCATTTGGAGATTACGGGTTCTGAGATTTATTTAAAAGGCCTTGTCTATGCTAAGAAGAATCTTCCAAATGTGGACTTCATTCAATTTGATGTAACCCAGGGTAGCCTTGGTGAGAAATTTAATATGATTACCGCATTTGATGTAATCGAGCATATCGAGGACGATGTCCTGGCACTCTTTAACATTCATCAGATGCTAAAAGAAGATGGCGTCTTAATCCTTAGTGTTCCTCAGCATATGAGCCTGTGGAGTAATTTAGATGAGATTGTTAAACACAAGCGCAGATACTCTAGACGTGAGCTGATGGATAAGCTTGAAGCTAACGGATTTCAAATCGAGCGTGTTACTTCCTTCATATTTATGTTGTTTCCATTGATGTTGGTATCAAGACTTCTTGATAGAGACCGGGACCAATCGGAGTCTGACCAGCAAGGTTTAGAGAAGAGAGTGAAATTTTCTAGTTTTGTAAATGCCACTTGCGATATTTTTATGCGAATTGATGAGTGGTTAATAAGGCTGGGTGTCTCACTTCCTTTTGGCGGGACGTTAGTGGTGGTTGCTAGAAAGCGCCCCTAGTTTATTAAGCATCCCTCATATATTTGGTTAAATTTTCCCCCTTGAGGCACGCGCAAATCAAATGAATATGCTGCAATTAACCCCGTTGGTTTCAAGCCATATTCAACTTCAAGTGCCTAACTAATATTCGATAAAGGGTGCTAATACCTCTTATCGTGCGTAAATCAAAAGTAATTACGACCCTCATAAATTACTTAGCAAGTATGTAAATCCGCTATTGTCTTTTTTAGCGAGACTCGGTGGAATTAGTGCTCGCCAATTGTTGTGAAGTTTGTGTCAGGGCTTGCAAGGGATTGATCGAAACACCTTGGTAACGAATCTCGTAATGTAAATGGGTGCCAGTTGAACGACCAGTATTTCCGACTGCTGCTATGACTTGCCCTCGCTTAACGGCATCACCAGTGCGTACAGAAAAACTGCTGACATGCGCATAACGTGTCGTAAATCCTGAGGCATGTTCTATCTCAAGATACTGACCATTGTTGCGATCAACATCCACCTTACTCACTACACCATCACCGGTTGCCATAATTGGGGAGCCATAGCCCACTGAAAAATCAATACCTGGGTGATAAGCTAAAGAGTGGGTAAACGGATCAATTCGAGTGCCGTAATCGCTGCTCATGCCAGCGTTCTTGGCAACTGGTGAGCCAGTGGGGAGTTGAGAGATCACTTTTAATTGGCCGAGCCAGCGTTGCTCAGCCTTAGCTAAGCTCTCATTAAACGCTGTGGCTTGACGCAGTAGTTCCCTGGGATCTGGAGACGCCAATTTGTTAGTAAGAGGAGCAAATGCTAAGCTATCAACGGGTTTAATCTCCTCTTGCTTAAAGGAGCTCATCACGTTTTGATTCAACCGACCTGGGGCAAACTGGGCCGGCAAGGGATTGGCAAGATTAGCAAAGCGGTCTTTGAGCACCTCCATAGTACCCATGCGATCTTGCATTTCAATCAACTGAGTACGCAGCGCAGCAGTATCACCGTCTCCAAAGAGCTCACCAAGAGGATGTCCTAGTTGGCGGGCCGTGACATTAGCAATGGCGATTGTGAGGATGAGGCCAGCAAATCCCATTACCAAATGCAGTGCGCTAATGTGGGTATGAGTGAGGCGGTCTAACAACTCTCTTGCAGATTGAGTTGCGTGCTGACGTAGAGAGCTTAGTGTCAAATATTGCATCGAATGCCCATTTTAAACCAGAGCGCTTTTTAAGGAATGCTTCTGCTTGGCCACGCTATTTATCCAAATTCAGGGGATGCCAAGGTCAAAAAGGGACGGATCAGGTAAATTAGACCGTTAGTAGTAGATTTTTCACTCCATTCATACGGTCTAGGGCGGATTTCTAAGTCATATCATTATAAAAATTGCCTATAATCAGCAGGTTAAAATAGATTCACTGCCCTGAAAAACCATATTCGCTAATGAAAAAATCACTCCTATCTCGCATCATCGCCTTAATGATGATGTTCGCCATGATGGGGATCGAGTCTTCTTGGGTTTTTGCCCAAAATTTGCCTAATTTAACCCCGGCTGCTTCAAGCGCAGGGGCTGCTAGGGCGCCAGCACCGGCCGCGCCCACTTCGGGCGCACCCTCGGGCACCATTACCCTACCTCCAGGTGTTTCTTTGCCCCCAGGCATTCAGGTACCAAAGGGAGTCAATGTGCGACAGTCGGATATGCAAGGCCAATCCCAGACTCAAGGACAAAGCTCTGATTCCAGTCAGGGGTCAAACAAGCCAGCCGATAGTAAGGGTGACCTTTCATCCAAAAAGGGGCCAACCTTAGATGTTAGTAATGACGTACCGATTCCGAATGCATTCCAAACCTTTTTGCTGCAGATTACAGGCAAAGCCGTTCCCATTTATGGTGAAGAACTATTTAATCGCGCCAATCCATTTGCCGCTTTAGAGTCCGTTCCAGTGCCAGCAAATTACATATTGAGACCTGGTGATGAGATCACCGTCAAGATTTATAGTCCTGCGATTGATATTGACCAACGTTTCATTATTAATAAAGATGGCACTATTTCTTTGCCTAAAATTGGCCCCGTTCCGATTGCGGGCACACAGGTTAATGAGGTTGAGGCCAAGCTAAAGTCCTACTTAAGTCGCATGATTTCGGACTTTAATGTGTATGTCACTGTTGGTCAGCTCAAAGGTATTGAGATCTATGTGGTTGGAGAAACTCGCCGCCCCGGTAAGTATGTCGTGAGCAGTGTCAGCACCTTAATCAATGCGCTATTTGCTACAGGGGGTCCTAGCAGCAATGGCTCCATGCGCAACATTCAGTTGGTGCGTCAAGGTCAATTAATAGGTTCAGTCGATTTGTATCAATTCTTGCGCGGGGGCGATACCTCCAAGGATATGACTCTGATGACTGGGGACGTGATTAAGATCCCGCCAGTAGGACCCCAAATTGCGATGCTCGGTTCTATTCCTAACCCAGCAATTTATGAACTAGCACCTGGTGAAAATGCCAATACCTTGCAGTCCATGATTTTGTACGCGGGCAATTTATCGATTTTTACGAGTCCACTACAGGCCTCGATTGAGCGTATCGACCCAAGCCGAGAAAAGCCTTTGTCAGCAGTCTCGTTGGCGCTAGATAAAAGCGGCTTGGCTACACGCTTAAAGGGTGGCGACATTATTACCTTCATGCCGATTAAGCCAGCCTTTGAAAACGCGATCTCCTTGCGTTTATTAGGCATGCCCTCAGTGCGCATTCCGATTAAACCGGGCGCTACCTTGCGCGATGTGATTCCCAATAAAGAAGCACTACTGACTAACCTGTATTTCTTAAGACGCTTTACCCCTCCGCCATCTGATGGTGGTAACGCAGATGACCAAGCCCGCATTCGGGCGTCAGCCAGATTAGATCAAATCAATTGGAGTCATGCCCTTTTAGAGCGCATTAACCCCAGCGACCTCAGCCCAGAAATCATTAGCTTTAATTTGGCTGAGGCGATTAGCCCTTCCGATCCAAAATACAACGTGCCCTTAAAGTCGGGCGACATCATCACCATCTTTAGTCAAAAAGATATCCAGGTCCCAGTCTCTAAGCAGACCCGGATTGTGCGTATCCAAGGCGAAGTCAAAAACCCGGGCATTTATCAACTCAGGGCCGGCGAAACCTTGCCGACGGTGATTAATCGCGCGGGCGGCTTAACAAATGATGCCTACATCTACGGCTCAGTTCTTGCCAGGGAGTCTGTGAGGACGAACCAGCAAAAAAATATTGCGCAGGTGATCGAGACCTTGCAATCACAACTGATCTTCTCCGCCCAAAATGTGAGTGGTACCTCGGGGTCGCAAGAGGATATAGCCAAGACGCAAGCCTACGCACAGGCCAATCGCGCCAACTTGGAGGCGAAGATCACTATGCTCAAGAACTCCAATCCCGACGGACGCTTAGCGCTCGAGATGGAGCCAACAGACCCCGAGTTCCCAGACCTCTTAATGGAAGACGGAGACCTCGTCTCGATTCCTGAGGTGCCCTCCTCAGTAGCAGTTGTCGGGGCGGTGTACAACAAAAATGGCCTGCTCTATAAAGAGGGTAAAACCGTCAACGACTACCTTAAGAATGCGGGCATCTCTGTGACCGCTGAGCCGGACTGGACCTTCCTAGTTAAAGCGGACGGCTCGATTTCCGCGCCGGATACGAGCGGCTGGTCAGTGAGTGGTAAGGTGAACAATATGGTCTTGATGCCAGGTGATACGGTGGTCGTCCCCGAGAAAATTATTAAGCAAACTGGGTACCAGGCCTTCATGTCTGGACTACTGGACTGGACCAAGGTTTTATTTCAGCTTGGCCTAGCAGCAGCAGCCATCCATGTCCTGCAGTAACAGGGTAAATAGAACAGCATGAGCGAACCCAATTTACCCTCGCAGGACCCCCAGTCAGGTGAGGACGAGGGATCGATTAGCATCCTCGACCTCCTGCTCATCATTGCGCAAAATATCAAGCTCTTAATTGTTGGCCCGCTCGCGATCGGCATTCTGGCGCTCATTATTTCGTTTTTCATCACGCCAACGTTTACCGCACTGACCACCATCCAGCCGCCACCCCAGGGCGGCCAGACCAGTACCTCTGCCGCCATCCTCGAGTCTTTGGGTGGGCTGGGCGGTGGCATGGGGCCTGGCCTTAAAGATACCTCACAGCTCTATATTGCCTACATGCAAAGCGCGACCTTCGAAGACAGCCTAATCGAGAAGTTCAAGCTCCAAGAAAAGTTCCACACCAAGTACAAGGTCAGCGCCCGCAAGGCATTAGAGGGCAAGGTCAAAATCCTCTCCGACAAGAAGACCGGCATGATCAGCATTGCGGTCGACGATGAGGATCCCAAGTTCGCCGCCGAGTTGGCCAACGCCTACGTGACCGAGCTACGCATCTTTACTGGCAAGCTCGCCCTGCAAGAGGCTCAAGACCGCAAGGAGTTCTTGGAGTCCCAGATCCAAGAGTTATCGAACCGCCAGTTCCGCGACGTCTACACCCAGCAGGCGATGTTGGCG
>Ga0194047_10001437_pt1 | contig 14600 bp, 10 predicted proteins | sample JunL225m_MetaG_2_FD_160070 | JGI IMG/M metagenome (GOLD analysis project Ga0194047, IMG submission 160070) | Anoxic zone freshwater microbial communities from boreal shield lake in IISD Experimental Lakes Area, Ontario, Canada - Jun2016-L221-5m | ecosystem: Environmental > Aquatic > Freshwater...
GTGTTAAAGCGAGATATTCTCCATTCTGGCGCAGTTGTAACCAAATATGCTCGTCGGGTAAACTAGGAAGAATATCGCCCGGATTAATGCTACTTGAGGCGATAATCCGCCCTTGGTGAGAGAAGAGCGTCATTTCAGAAGCCCCCGAAAGCTCACGTAAATTCTCAATGTCTGCCGCCACCATACTATCAGAGGACTCTTCCAGCTTTCCGGTCAATTGCTGGGTTTGCTTCAAATGCCAGCGCGTACGCTGATCTAAAGACGCTTGACTTAACTCTAAGGCATCTTCCAAAGCGCGATCTATTTCTACGTTAAACCAGCTATCAATCCCTTGATGTAAAAACTGCATCGAGAAATAAAATACAATCACTGCCGGCGCTAGCGCTAAAACCACGAACAGCGACACCATTCGAGTCGTTAACCGCGACCCGGCCTCTCGTCTTTTTGTATGCTGAATCAAAGAAACAATATTTGCTCCCACCAATATCAGCAATACAACCGATCCCAGCGCATTAAACAGCAGCAGCCACGAATACATGGCGCTCAGTTGCGAGGATTCCTGCATGGCCGAACTCATCAACTGCAGCGATAGCAGAATCAAGCCAAACAGGATTAAAACGTAGAAATTAACGGGAGGGGTTATTTTTTCAGAGGCCATAAAGTCCAGTTACTGGATAAATACCATTGCGGATCAACATAGGAAATTGGACGCAATGGTAAAGGCAAAACATCACGATCAAAATCTACTTTAACATAACAAATATAGTGATTTTGAGGATTAATATCAGCTGACTTTAACGCCGGGTAATAAGTCACCGTAGACATTGACTCTAAGGCTGCAGACAATGTTGAAAAACTAGTGATCTCTCCATTGGTCTCATTTCTAACCCGATACATATTCAATAAAGCATGATACTGAATGCGATAACGTATTACATCATCGAGTAAGGTAATATTCCAAAACAAATCTCGATGCTGCTGAATTTTAAAGTGTAAATCCCAAAACAAGGGGACGCCATTTTGCAAAGCACGCTTCGCCTTATCACTCAGATGATAAATAACACCCGCAGACAACACATAACGGTCTCCTTGATGAACACTTTCTAACTGACTAACCTCAGCAGAAAACTCTGCCCCGTAGCCTGTATTCAATGATGAATACAATAAGAATAATGCAACGAATAGCAAGCAACCAGATGGCTTATTGCTTTTTAATAAGCGCATAATAAAAACCATCCATTGCCGAATCACCTGGCAGAATCTGCCGACCATGACTCACAGCAAAACCCCAATCAGCAGTAATAGGTATCTCAACCGCATCTGGATGCTCAGCTAAAAATACCGCAATTTGCTGTTCATTTTCCCGCTTAAGAATCGAACAGGTTGCATAAAGCATGACCCCACCCGATGCCAACAAGAGCCAAACAGCTTTCAATATACGTTGCTGCACATCACGCAACGCCTGAATATCTTCAGGCTTACGCAACAACTTAATATCGGGATGCCGACGAATCACGCCCAGTGCAGAACAAGGCACGTCCAATAAGATACGATCAAAAGCCTCTCCGTCCCACCAAGCTTCAGGATTTGCCGCATCACCCACCACCAGATCAGCCGAAAGATTTAACCGCAGTATATTCTCGCTTACGCGTAGCATTCTGGATTCGTCGATATCCACGGCCACCAGGCGCTTAACCTGCTGTTGAGACTCCAGGATATGCGCAGCTTTACCACCCGGTGCGGCACACACATCCAAAACACGTTGCCCTGCTTGCACGTTTAACAAACCGGCAGCCAATTGAGCTGCCACATCCTGAACAGAAACCAGCCCTTTTGCAAAACCCGGTAATAAATCAACACCCACAGACTGTTTAAGCACAATCGCAGAAGGACAAAAATCAACCACAGTTGCCTCTATGCCTTTCTCGGTTAACTGCTGTAAATAATCGGCCTGACTGATTTGTGACAGATTAACCCGCAACGCCATAGGCGGTTGTTGATTGTTCTCAACAAAAACACTCTGCGCTTGCTCTGGCCAATCTAACTCAATCTGCTTGACCAGCCACTTAGGATGACTGATGGCTGACCACTGCAAGGCATCCGCTTTTTGTTCCAGGCTGACTTGATCCCGCAAATAACTGCGTAACAACGCATTGATCAGTGCCTTTGCCCACGGCTTTTTTCGAGTTGCCAAAACCGTCTCGGAAACAGCCGCATAAGACTTAACCCGCATATAGTTAAGCTGATATAAACCCACTAAAGCCAATGACTTAACTTCAACGTCCTTCAGAGGCTTCGTTAACAACTCACTTAAAATAAAATCCAGACGATAAAAATACCGACAAACGCCGTAACATAAAGCCTGAATAAAGGCTCTATCCTTATCCAGCTCAACTGACGGTAAAGCAGCATCCAACGCCGCCGTTAAAGACTGCCCATCCTGCAAGACACGTGTTAACACCCGTGCGGCGACTTGCCTGGTATTCACTGACTGTTCAACCTAATTTAACTCCATTAACCTCATGAGCATTAATAAATGCCTGAGTAGATAACCGCTTCCCGCCAGGCAATTGCACTTCATGCAACCTTAAAAAGCCGTTTCCTGTCGCGACATCCATATTCTTGTTGGTAAGGCTAACGACTCCAGGTTCTAAATCTGTTTCCGTCAAAATTGCTTCAGCCTGCCAAATCCGTAATACATTGCCTTGATAATCTGTTTGAGCGACCGGCCAAGAGTTTAAGCCTCTGACTTTAAGCGCCAACGTTTTCGCATCTTCAGTCCAGTCGATGACGGCTTCGGTTTTAGTTAACTTCTCAGCATAAGTGACCAGGCTTTCATCTTGACGTTCTGCCAGAATCGTTCCGTTTTCCAGATCAGGAAGCACTTTTAGCAAACCAATCGCACCCAATTCTGCCAGCCTATCGTGTAAGTCACTGGCTGTATCCTGAGCCTGAATAACATACTCTTCCTTATGAAGCATATCGCCAGCATCCAGTTTACGCACTATGCGCATAATCGTTACACCTGTCACGGCATCGCCTGCCATTAAAGAACGCTGAATAGGCGCCGCTCCCCGCCAACGGGGTAATAACGAGGCATGTACGTTCACACAACCGAGTCTAGGCGATTCCAAAACCGCTTCCGTTAAAATCATGCCGTAAGCCACAACCACCATTAAGTCGGCATTGAATGACTTTAAGACCTGCAAGTCTTCCTCATTTTTTAAACTCAGCGGCTGAATAACCGGAAGCCCATGCTTCAGAGCAAGCTCTTTAACGGGGCTGATCTGTTCGCGTCGTCCCCTACCCGCAGGACGATCAGGCTGTGTATATACAGCACACACAGTATGCTTAGAATCCAGCAAGGCTTGCAAACTGGGTACTGAAAATTCCGGGGTTCCGGCAAATAGTATCTTCATGATCAACTCTTTTCCATTTTATGAATTTTTTCTAACTTCTTTTTAATGCGCTGTCTCTTTAGAGAAGAAATATGATCAACAAATAACTTTCCATCCAGATGATCCATTTCATGCTGCACGCAGATTGCCAATAAATCCCTGGCCTCAAACTCAAAAGACTGTCCCGCTTTATTAAGCGCACGCACTTTAACATGTTCTGCACGTGTTACCTTTTCAAAAAAGCCGGGTACAGAAAGACAGCCTTCTTCAGCTTCTTTAACGCCATCTTTTTCAATAATTTCAGGATTAATTAAAAACAACGGCTCATTCTTCTCTTCACTGACATCCATAACAATCACTCTTAGGGGTACATCCACCTGCGTGGCAGCTAAACCTACCCCTTGTGAGTGATACATGGTATCCAGCATATCATCAGCTAACTTTTTGATTTTATCATCGACCGACTTGACCACTGCGGCTTTCTTACGCAGTCGATCATCCGGAAACTCGAGAATAGTTAAAATACTCAACAAACTCTCCACTAAAAATAATTGAAAGTAGAATTCTATAGTAGCACAGCAATACATGCAAACGCCTAGCCTGACAAGGCATTAACTCATTATTTTGGTGTTATATTTAATTTGGTTTTTTTGCGAGGTTTGAATGCAGGGGATTGATTTGTGAAGAAGTAATTTGCTACATGTTATAATTGCATCTACGAAGCGTTTATATCACCCTCCCTCAAAACCTTATACTTTATGCCTGTAAAGGAGCATAATTAAGCAAATAACGCCCTTGTAGGCGGTTGATAAGCGAAGGTATTGAAATGCGTGCAAGTTAAAAATGTAATTCAACACTAACACCACTATTAAAGAGGTAACTCATGAGAAAAAACTTTCTTTTTTGTTTATTTCTAGGTTTGTATCTATGCTTAGATACATTTCCTAGTTTGGCATTCACAACGCAGATAATATCTGGTTACAATATAAATGCAGCGTTAAAAAGTGATGGTACAGTTTGGGCGTGGACTGGGCCTTTGGGAGGTGCTTGTGGAGCTAATGCGACAAATATCGCAATACAACTTAAAGATAATGTAGGGAATCCCATTAAGGCTATAGGCTTTGCGCCTTCCGGTATTGCAGGGCTTCTCCTTATTAATGCAAATGGAACGTTAAGTAACTCAACTACTTGTGGTAATAATTGGGTGAATGTTATTGATTCATCAGGAAAACCTATAACCAATGTAATTCAAGCATCTGGCGGTATTTATACAACAGCTTTCGTGAAAAGTGATGGAACAGTATGGAATTATGGTGATAATCTTTATGGTGAGCTTGGCACTGGTTCAGTTGGTAATGCAGGGGTTGTTAATGCTGTGCCAGTTCAGGTAAAAATTAATGCGACTCAATTTTTAACAGGGGTAAAGTCTGTGCGTACATCAGGACTTTATTCAGTAGCATTAAAAGCCGATGGTACAATTTGGGCATGGGGCTACACCATGGCGGGAGCAACAAATTTTTATGCTACTCAGTTAAAAGATATTAATGGAAATCCAATTGCCAATGTGGCAAATGTTGGGCCAACAGGTAATGGTGTCTTGAATATTATTACAAGTGATGGGCTTCTCTGGGGGTTTGATTTTCCAAATAATATCTATCCGTTACGTGATGTTAACAATATTCAATTAACCAACATTCTAGATGTTGATGGTGCGTCAATGTATAGTGATAGTGGTGGAGTAGGTGTTAAATCTGATGGAACTGTTTGGCAATGGATGGGCATTAACAAGACAAACTATTATCCAGCTTTCCAGGTGCAATCCACTACGGGTCTTGCTTTGCAAAATGTGAGCACAATTGCTGGAACATACGTAAATACTGTGGCTTTAAAAAACGATTGCACTGTTTGGCAGTGGGGTAATGATAGAAGTAAAGCACCTCTAGGAGGATTTTTAGCATCTCCAGTGAATGACTCTACCGGAAAACCTTTGTCGTTAATTGTCGGAGCAGTCTGCGCACCCTAGGTTATTTTTCCACTCTAAAAAGAAATGAGAATGATAGAAAGCCTTTGAATTTAATCTTAGGCTTTCTAGTTTGATTCGCTTGCGATTAGTCGCTAGTTTGATTAATTGCTATACGCTTTGATAATGTCTTTAACGATACCTGATCGAACGACATCGTCGACTGTAAACTCAACGATACCCACTTTATGAGTATGTTTCAGTCGATGGACGGCATCAGAAAGACCGGATTGAGTTGATATATCTTTTTGTTCGATATCGCCATCAATGATTACTTTGCAGTTCTCTCCAATGCGTGTTAAAAAAAGCTTCATTTGGCTTGGCGTGGTATTTTGTGCTTCATCCAGAATAGCCCAGCAATTTTTAAAGGTGCGGCCACGCATAAAAGCGATGGGCATTGCACAGATGCGTTTGTGTTTTATAAGATAGTCTACTTGTGATCTACCCAGTCGTTCGTTAAATATATCCCGAAAAGGCTCAATATAAGGTGCGTATTTTTCGTCTAATTCGCCGGGAATAAAACCAAACTTTTCGCCTGCTTCAACCCCAGGTCGGCTAAGCAATATACGGTCAATCTTTTTTTCTTTAAGCATATCAGCCGCGAGTCCGGCTACCACATAACTTTTTCCAGTGCCTGCTGGGCCGATTCCAAAAGTGATGGTATTGTCTAATATAGTTTTTATATAAGTACTCTGCGCTTTTGTTAGAGCCTGTAACGGCTCCATTGTCCTTCTCTCTACAACTAAATCAACAATATCGAGTAGTTCAAAGTTGTCGGTTTTACTGGGACTCCGACCGGCTCTTCTTCGATAGGTTGTTTCTCTATCCGAGATTCTCATTGCAGCTCTTTTAGACATGCTTTCACTCCTAGTTAAACGTTAACAATCAGTCAGTGTTTTTTGGCAGCATTCGTAAAACTAATTTAGATGTAAGTAAATTGGATGGATGGCCCTCCTTAATAAATAATAGAAATCGCTAATGCAGTAAAATCTGTTAAGTAGCCAAAGTATGATGGTGGCGTACATTGCCCTTATTATTAAAGCAACTTATGACAAGGTAATGACGATCTGCACATGATTCTAAATAATTTCTCATCCGCTGTAAATCATTGATGGAGACCACACAAGGCACTTGATTATTGGACGATTATGCAATTGATAGTGTTATAGGCTTTTCGTAAGAGTATGCACTAAGGTAAAATACCCCAGAGTCATGTTGAGCCAAACCAATAAGTATCAACACTTATCCTGTTAGCCCACCTTGTTAATCAACAAAACCAATAACTATAAGGAGAAATATTATGAAAAAAAGTTTGTTTCTGGTGGCTGCCATGTTAGTTTCCAGTAGTGTATTTGCTGCGACTGATCACTACATACTACGTGATGGCACTCATGTTCAACATTTAAAAATTTCAACTGTTAAAGGCGAAGTGACTGTTGCTGAAGATGTTGATTTTGAACCTAATGCGAGCGAAGCCGGTAGAGAGCCTTGCAGTGCAGATGTTTCTGGGGAAGCAAAAACAGTTGCTCCCAATGAATTAGTTTTGAAAAAACATGCAGCCGGTCAAGCGGCATTTTGTGAATTGAAAGTTCATCTTAGCCCAACCGGTGCTAAAGTTGATCAATCTGAAGATTGTGGTAATTTTGCAGCGGGTATTTGCCGTTTTTCAACAGATGGCAAAGAACTGGTTAAGGTTCAATAACGCCCTCTTTGCTCTTTGAGACAGGTGATAGTTTTTTACTACTATTATCTGTCTTAATTAAGTTGGGTTCTAAGCGAATACGCGTTTGTCAAATAAGGCTATTCACAGCGTGCATTAAGATGGTCTCGATAAGTATTCTAGAAGTCGGCGGATTTTTAATGTTAATTGCGTTTTAAATCACTTTTAACGGATAGAAATTATATATGTAACCCAAATTGATTGTCCCGTTTGATCGTCTTAATAACATGGAGTTTTTGACCAGGTCCGGCGTTTCAATGGGCTAGGTAAAGCCAAGTGAGTCACTATCTGGCTTTTGTGTGTGTGGTGCGTTCAAACTATTCGATCCAGCTTGCTATCTATCGTTGTCTGCTTGCCACACTATGCTTTACAATATCTTAAAAGACAGGCACCAGATAGATAATTTAGGGCAATACACAATGTCTGATATTCTAGAGACAAATTAAGAGCTTTATCGTTAGCTTTAAGATGATCTGGTCAAAAATTGATTATGACTAAAGATCCAGGCCGAGTTGGATAACATCAATGAATAGTCGAGTTGATACAAGTCAGGAAACAGATTTACGCCAAAAGGCGGAGGACTTCCTTCAAGGAAAAGCGGAGCAATTTTCTGAACAACTGAAAGTTTTGTCCCCCGAAGCGTTGGGGAAGCTATTTCATGAGTTGCACGTGCATCAAATCGAACTGGAGTTGCAGAATGAAGAACTGCGCCAAACGCAGATTGAACTTGATTTTGCTAAGACACGTTATTTTAATCTCTATGATTTAGCGCCGGTCGCTTATCTTGTTGTTACCAATAGGGGGGTGATTAAAAAAGCTAATCTTGCTGCAGCGAACCTACTGGGGTTATCTCGACGTAAGCTGCTGAATAAGCCGATCTCCAAATTTATTCTCAATACTGATCTAGCTCATTATTACCCATTCTTTAAACTAGTTGTTGAATCCAAAGAGCAGCAGTTGCTTGATGTACGGATGCTGAGAAACGATGGCGTCCAATTCTGGGCACATTTGGAGGCCATCGTTGCGATGGATGAGGGAGGCTGTCCGAACTTACAAATTGCACTGAGTGATGTGACTAAGCTGATTACGACTGAAATAGCGCTACGCGAGAGCGCTGTATATGTACAGTCTCTGGTGGATTCAGCATTGGATGGTGTAATCTGCATAGATCAGGATGGCAAGGTAATCAGTTGGAATCCACAAGCCACACGCATTTTCGGTTATTCGGTTAAACAGGCATTGGGGCGTGAAATTGTGGACTTGATTATATCGCATGAGTACCAGAGGGACTTTCGGCAAGGCTTGGTTCGGTATAAAAACCCCGGCTTCTCTTCAATAATAAAATCTCGAATTGAAGTTATCGGATTACGCTCCGATGAAACCGAATTTCCTATGGAGCTTTCAGTTTCTGTCGTAGAACAGCAGGAAAGCTATTTCTTCAGTATCTATGTTCGTGATATTACAGAGCGAAAAAAAGCGGACGATTTTGAGCAATTTCGCAGTGGTATTCTTGAACAGCTCACGTCAAATAAACCGCTCAATACCATTCTTGAAGGACTGGCACTCGGTGTTGAACAGATTAATTCAGCTATGCTGTGTAGTATCTTATTGCTGGACGAAAGCGGTAAACATTTTGTTAAAGGTATTGCACCTAGCTTACCCGACTTCTATAACGAAGCCATCAACGGCGTAGAAATTGGTTTTGGCGTTGGCTCCTGCGGGACTGCTGCCTTTACAGGAAAACCTGTTATGGTCGAGGATATTGCGACACACCCCTATTTTGCGCCAATAAAAGAACTAGTCGCTAGTGCTGGATTAAGGGCTTGTTGGTCTCAGCCTATTCTCTCCTCTCTTAATAAAGTGCTTGGGACTTTCGCCATTTATCATCGTACAGCCTACATCCCCGTTGCATCAGAGATTCGTGTTATTGAACAATCCGCCCGATTAGCCAGTCTGGCTATTGAGCGCAAACAGGCGGAAACAGCTCTCATTCGATCTGAATTAAAATATCATTCACTCTATGACTTCACTTCAGATGCCTTGTTAATGTTGTCAGAGCAGGGCTTCTTTGAATGTAATCGTGCAGCTATCAAGTTGTTTGGTTGTTCCAGTCAGGAAGAGCTTTGCTCTTTTCATCCTGTCGACTTATCCCCTCCCACCCAATTGTGTGGTATGGATTCTATGACGTTAGCCAAGCAGTACATTGCGACTGCGATGAAAAGTGATTCAATAAGTTTTGAGTGGGTTCATAAGAGAGTCGACACGGGCCAAACTTTTATAGCTGAAGTACTGCTTAATAGCATGTTTTTAGATGGTAGAGTGGTGCTTCAAACCACTGTTCGTGATATTACCCTGCGTAAACACAACGAAATCGAACTACGCATCGCCGCTATTGCCTTTGAATCTCAGGCTGGGATACTAGTCACAGACGCCAGCAAGACTATTCTCCGAGTTAATACAGCCTTCACTGCTATTACAGGTTATAAGGCAGAAGACGTTATTGGTAAGACGCCTCGGGTACTGCAATCGGGCAAACAGGCTGCATCTTTCTATGCCGCGATGTGGGAAATCATCAATGCTACGGGTACTTGGCAGGGTGAAGTCTGGAACCGACGCAAGAATGGTGAAGCTTTTCTAGAACATCTCACTATTACGGCCGTAAAGGACCAAAAGGGTATTGTTTCCAATTACTTTGCTACACTCACTGATATTACTTTACGAAAGGAGGCATTGGATAAAATTGAACGCCTGGCTTTCTATGATCCGCTGACAGGACTGCCTAATAGACGACTGCTTCAGAACCGGCTAACACCCGCATTAACATCAAGTCATCGCAACGGTCGCCAAGGTGCGTTGCTTTTTATTGACATAGATAATTTCAAGGCCCTCAATGATACTCTTGGCCATGATATGGGGGACTTATTGCTTCAACAGGTTGCTCAGCGTCTTGAATCCTGTGTGCGGAAAGGTGATACGGTTGCACGTTTCGGTGGCGATGAGTTTGTAGTAATGTTGGAAAACCTGAGCGAGTATACGCTTGATACGGTAACGCAAATTAAAATTATTGGCGATAAGATCATGGCGGTTCTGAATCAGCCTTATCAACTTAACACCTATGAATGTTTGAGTACACCCAGTATCGGCGTCACCTTATTTACTGGTCACGAACAATCGAATGAAGAACTGTTGAAACAGGCTGATATTGCCATGTACCAAGCCAAGAGTTCAGGCCGTAATGCTCTATGCTTTTTCGATCCGAAAATGCAAGCGTCCATCAATGCCCGCGCTGTACTTGAAGAAGACTTGCGCCTGGCCATGAAAGAGCAACAATTTATCATTTATTATCAGCCGCAAGTTCATCATAGCGGTAAGATCATCGGAGCAGAAGTACTGATTCGCTGGCAACATCCAGAACGTGGCCTAGTTTATCCGGGAGAATTTATCCCATTAGCAGAGGAGACCCGCTTAATATTGCCTATCGGGGAATGGGTACTAAAAACAGCTTGTTCACAACTTAAAATCTGGGAAGGAAGTGAGCATACTCATCTCTTACAGTTGGCCGTAAATGTCAGTGCGCGCCAATTTCATCAGGCTGATTTTGTCGAACAAGTGTGTCAGATTCTGGAACATGACGGCATTAATCCAAGAATGCTTAAGCTGGAACTGACCGAAAGTTTGGTCCTTGATGATATTGATGACACGATATTCAAAATGAATGCACTTCGAAAAATCGGTGTGCACTTTTCGATGGACGACTTTGGTACTGGCTATTCGTCGCTATCCAGTCTCAAGAAACTACCCCTGGATCAACTTAAGATTGACCAGAGTTTTGTACGCGACCTCTCTATAGATCCGGATGATGCTATTATTGTAGAGACAGTCATAGCCATGGCTAACAAACTTAATATAGAGGTTATCGCTGAGGGTGTGGAGACAGAAGCTCAACGTGCTTTTTTAGAATATAATGGCTGTCAGCTCTATCAAGGTTATTTATTCAGTGAACCCTTATCCATTGAGCAATTTGATTTGTTACTGAAGAAAAACGTACACTGACGCATCCATTTTAATTGCTGTTTTTTGTATTATGGATAGATGCGTATCGGATTCAATATGAAGTATAGTTCGTTGCAATTATGGTTTATTCAAACTCTTCGATCCAGTTTGCGATAACTAATCGCTTCACTTAAATGATTAATTTCTATGTTCGCAGATTGTGATAAATCGGCAATCGTGAGTGACAGCTTTAATATTCGATGATAAGCCCGATGTGATAAGCCAAATTTCTCCATCGCTTGTTCTAATAATTGATGACTGGGTTCTGATAAAAGGCAGAGCTGTTTGACTTCTTTAGCAGTTAACGCTGAGTTTGCTTTACCGCTGCGGGCTAAGGCAATATTACGTGCAGCGACTACGCGTGCTCTAATGGTGGCGCTGGTTTCTTCTCCACTGGGCATACCTTTTCGTAATACTTCATGTGAAATGCGTGGTACTTCTAGGTGCATATCTATTCTGTCCAATAAGGGGCCTGATATTTTTGCCCGATAGCGGATGATTTGTTCTGAGGAGCAATGACAGCGGTTTGATGCATCCCCTAAATAGCCGCAAGGACAGGGGTTCATTGCCGCAATCAGTTGAAATCGGGCCGGAAAATCGACTTGTCTAGCGGCACGGGAAATGGTTATATGACCGGTTTCTAAAGGTTCACGGAGGACTTCCAGGACCTTCCGATTAAATTCGGGTAATTCATCTAAAAATAATGTGCCATTGTGTGCCAGTGATATTTCACCTGGCTTGGGATTACCGCCACCACCCACAAGAGCAGCGGCAGATGCCGTGTGATGAGGTGCGCGATAGGGTGGAATGAGCCAGTTTTGCACATTAAGACCTTGATCACTAATAGAGGCAATCGCAGCCGTTTCTTGCGCCTGTTGCTCGGTGAGTAACGGTAAAATTGTGGGTAAACGGGAGGCAATCATCGATTTACCCGTGCCTGGCGGACCGAGCATAATTAAATTATGAGAACCAGCTGCGGCAATTTCAAAAGCCCGTTTAACATGAAATTGACCATGCACATCAGAGAAATCCAGGTCATAAGTGGGAATATGTTGTTCCGGCTGTTGGTATTCGCAGGGTATCAGCGTTTGTCCGCTGAGGTGAGCACATACTTCCAGTAAATGACCGGCTGGAACAATTTCGATCCCTTTGACGAGCGATGCTTCAGCAATGTTTTCTTTAGGTAAAATGAGTTTGCGTTTGTGATTTCGGGTCTGTATAGCAATAGGAAGTACCCCTTTTATAGGGCGTAATTCACCGCCTAAAGATAGTTCGCCTATACATTCGTATTCTTTTAGATGGGTCATGGGAATCTGACCGGAAGCAGCGAGAATACCTAAGGCAATGGCTAAATCAAAGCGTCCTCCTTCTTTGGGTAAATCGGCTGGCGCTAAATTAACGGTGATACGCTGGGCGGGAAATTCAAACTTCGAGTTTAATAAAGCGCCACGGACTCTGTCTTTACTTTCTTTAACGGCGGTCTCGGGTAAGCCGACAATATTGAGTGCTGGCAGGCCATTAGCAACATGAACTTCAACCATAACCAGAGGAGCTTCAATTCCGGCTCTGCCCCGGCTAAAGATAACGGCTAAGCCCATGAATGGGCGGCGTTTGTTGGGTGTTTGGATCTGATCACTGTTTACTCCTCGGGGCTCAAGCTTAGATATCCTATCGGGCAAGTCAATCAGATGGGTAATGCATGTTTTACAGCTAAACAAAGGTTGGCGTGGATTTAATCACGCCAACCCGTAGTACTTGATTTTTAAGCTTCCGTATCGCTGACGACTTTACTTTCTATTTCAGCAACACGCTTTTCAAGATCTTCAAGTTTAGAGCGGGTTTTGGCCAGAACCAGTTTTTGTACTTCAAACTCTTCACGGGTAACCAAATCCAGTTTACCTAGAACACCTTGTAAAATAGCCTGGAAGGTTTTTTCCAAATCATCTTTTATGTTGTTTAGGCCAGGTGGGATAGCCCCTGCCAAACGATTGGCAATATCATCAATAGCTTTAGGATCAAACATTAGCGTAGCCTCATTATTAACACAGGTAATATAGAACAAGCTACCTATTTAGAAGAGTCTAAGTAGCTGCATATTGTTTATATTATATTACTATTTCGGTAAAAACTTTTTTTATTCAGCGATTTGTTCGATTTCACTGCTTAGACCTATATACATTAGTTTCTATTGATCTCTATAATTAAATAGATAGGAAAATCGGAGTTGTTTGGGGGTGTTTATGGGTGTTGGGTTGATAGTTTTGGCGGCAATAGGTTAAACAGAAATGAATATTGGCATACAGACGTGGGGGTCTAATGGCGACATCAGACCATTACTGGCATTGGCAGATGGGCTACAAAAATCGGGGCATCGGGTGACGTTGGTGGTTAGCAGTATTGATAATCGCAGTTATCAGGTAATTTGTGAACAAATGGGCTTGGCTTATCGACAGGTTCCCGCGCATATTGATTTTGATATGGAAGGTTTTGCGCAACGTTCATTTAAAATGCATCCCCTGCAATGGTTAAGAGCCTTGTTGGATGAGGCCTTTTTTCCTCATGAGGCGGATATTTATGCTGCAGCGCAACAGTTAGTTGCCGAAAACGATATTGTCATCGGACATCATTTTCTTTATCCCTTAAAGTTAGCGGCGTTGCAGCAGAATAAACCATTTGTCAGCGTGACCTTTTGTCATGCAGCAATTCCAAACCCTTCTGCTCCCCCTTTAGGTTTTCCAGACCTAGGCCCTTATTTTAATAAACTCAGTTGGGTATTATTGGATAGCTTATTTAATTGGGCGTTGAAGAAACCCTTGACGCGCTTATGGCTTAAGGAAGGTCGTACTCCTCCTAATAACTGTCTATCTGAGCTGCTGACCTCTCAAAAACTCAATCTGGTTGCTGTTGATCCTTCACTTTGTCGATCCTCTGAAGCATGGCCTTCTTATCATCAGGCTTGTGGCTTTTTGAATTTAACAGAAGATACGCAAAGTTGGTGTTTTCCAGAGGGCTTAATTGATTTTTTAGAGGAAGGTGCTGCACCTGTTTATCTAACCTTTGGTAGTTTGCAGCAAGCTGTGCCTGAGTGGAGTATGGCGTTATTTATTGAAGCAGTAACATTAGTGGGTTGTCGGGCGATTATTCAGACCAGTTCATTAAAGTATCCTGCTAATAGTCGGATGGAATCCATCTATTTTATGGGCCAGCATCCGCATCAACCGGTGTTTGAAAAATGTGCCGCTGTAGTCCATCATGGTGGAGCCGGAACCAGTCATGCGGCAACGCGTGCTGGTTGTCCATCCGTGGTGGTTCCATTTATGAATGAGCAATTGTTTTGGGCAAAGCAGCTTCAGGCATTGGGGTTAGCAGGGCGACCGTTACCAGCAAAACAAGTGACTGCTTTAGCATT
>Ga0194047_10001438_pt1 | contig 14583 bp, 1 predicted proteins | sample JunL225m_MetaG_2_FD_160070 | JGI IMG/M metagenome (GOLD analysis project Ga0194047, IMG submission 160070) | Anoxic zone freshwater microbial communities from boreal shield lake in IISD Experimental Lakes Area, Ontario, Canada - Jun2016-L221-5m | ecosystem: Environmental > Aquatic > Freshwater >...
CGCGCCGCTGGCACGAACGGCCACCACCGGCTTGCCCGTCAGCGCACCGAACGACCCGATCCCCACCGGCGCCGTGCTGGAGGTCGTGCTGTTGTTGCCGAGTTGACCGCGGTTGTTGTAGCCCCAGGCTAACAAGGTGCCGTCGGTGCAGAGTGCCAGCGTGTGGTATTGTCCGGCCGTTAGAGAAGCGATTTGTTTGCCGGCAAGCGCGCCGGACAGGTTCACTGCCACCGGCACCAGGTTGCCCGTGGTCGTCCCGTCGCCCAGCTCGCCGTCATCATTGAAGCCCCAGGCCGCCAACGTGCCATCGGCGCACAGCGCAAAGCTGTGATAGGCACCCGCTGCCACGCCCACCACCTGCTTGCCGGCCAGCGCACCGCTTGGTGCCACTAACACCGGCACCCGGTGCGTTGCCGTGTCGCCGGTGCCCAGCTGACCGGAGTTGTTATAGCCCCAACCCACCACGCTGCCATCCGCGCACAGCGCCAGATTGTGGAACGGCCCGGCGGCAATCGCGATGACCGTTTTGCCCGCCAGCACGCCCGAGCGATCCACTGCCACCGGCACGTTGCTGGGCGCGGCACTGTTGTTGCCTAACTGGCCATACACATTGTAGCCCCAGGCTGCCAGCGTTCCATCCGAGCACAAGGCCAGGCTGTGAAGATAGCCTTCCGCCACCGCTGTGATCGTCTTGCCGGCCAACACGCCCGTGGCATCAATCGCAGCCGGCAGCAGGCGGCGGGTGGTGGAATTGTCTCCCAACTGACCGTAACTGTTGGACCCCCAGGCCACCAGTTGGGTGTCCGCCCATTGCAGCACCAAATCATTGCCACTACCTCCATAGTAGTTGACCACAAAGTCGTAGGTGACGCCGTTGAATGTCAGCCAGATCCGTTGGCCCTGCGCCAGATTGGCGAACCTGCCATAGATGAAGGGGAGACCGGTGTTGTTCACTACTCTCAGGATGGTTCCCGGCACCGGCGCATAATCAAGGACGATGTTTGCCGGATAGCCGCCAGCGTCGAAGCCGTTGGCTGTCACCGGCACATCGCTGGCGGAGTTGAACACAAAGTTCTCCGGCAGCCGCGTCACGGTGATGACATAACTCTTGGTGGTGACGCCGTCTTCCGCCGTGACCCGCGCTGTGAGCGTGATGTTGCCCACCGGCAAACTGATAGGCGCGCTCGCCACGCCGCTCGCGACCGGCACCCCATTGACCTGCACCATCGCCGCCGCATGCTCGGTGTTGGGCGTTACCGTCACGCTGTTAGATCCGAAGGGGACGGTGGCAATGTAACCCGTCGTGAACTTGTCAAATGCCGGCAGCATCGCGCCGGCGCTCAGGCCGAGGGCGGTGAGGTTCGCGTTGTCGCTGAGCACGCGTGCGGTAAAGGTCATGTCGTCGCCTCGCGTCGTGCCATTGGCATTGGTGGCCACCACGCGGTAATGGTAGGTGGTGTTGAGGACCAGTCCGCTGAGCGGTTTGCTGACGGCTGTCAGCGTTGTCCCGCTTGCCGTGGCGGGTGTGGCGGCGACGCTCGTGCCATAGGATTGGGTGAGTCCATACTCGAAGGTCACCGTGGCGCTGGTGCCGTTGCCATGCACCTCGCCATTCAGGACCGCGCTGGTCGGATTGATTGCGGAGGCGGCGAGGGTGTTCGCCACCGGCGGCGACGGCATGGCGACCAGCGCCAGGTTGTGGTATAACGAGTTCGCCACCTTGATGACGCGTTCGCCGGCAGTCAACGCACTCGTGCTTATAAACGCCGGAGTAAAGACCGAGGTGGTGGTGTTATTGCCCAACTGGCCGTAATCATTGTATCCCCATGTGGCCATCGACCCATCCGCACACAACACAAGATCGTAATTGTAGCCGGCGCCGACGTTGCTGAGGGTTTTGGCGGCAAGCTGCCCCGTGATGTTGGGGAATTTCGGCACCTTGCTTGACGCTATATAGTAGCCGCCCCATGTCACCAACATGCCATCCGCAGTCAACGCGAGACAGTGACTGATCCCGGCGCTGATGGCGACGAGGGTCTTGCTGTAAAGGACGCCGGTCCGGTCCACCCACACCGGCACCGCACTGTTCGTGGTGCTGCCGTTGCCTAACTGACCGGTAGAATTGTCTCCCCATCCGGCCGCGCTGCCGTCCGAGCACAACGCCATGCTGAAATTTCCACCGGCGGCTATCGCAGTCACCGTCTGGCCGGAGAGCGCTCCGGACCTGTCCACCCACACCGGCACCGGACTGGCTGTCGTCCTGTTGTTACCTAACTGGCCAGAGCTGTTATTTCCCCACACTGCCAGGGTGCCATCCGCGCACAGCGCGAGGCTGTGAAAGCTGCCTGCGGCAATCGCCACCACGGATTTTCCCGCGAGCACACCGGTTCTATCCACCAGCACCGGAACCGAACTGTTGGTTGTCTTGTTATTTCCCAGCTGGCCATCGCTATTGACCCCCCATGCGGCGAGGGTTCCATCCGAGCACAAGGCCAGTGTGTGGGAGTCTCCCGCTGCAACCGCGACGACCATCCTGCCTGCGAGCACCCCCGTCCGGTTCACCCACAACGGCACCATGGCATCACTCGTGCCGCCGTTTCCTAACTGGCCATACGCATTGGATCCCCATGCGGCCACGGTCCCGTCCGAACACAGGGCCAGACTGTGGGACGCGCCTGTGACCACGGTGGTGGGCGTCTTGCCTGCAAGCACCCCTGTCATCATGACCGCCGCCGGCACCAGACCGGTTGCCAGACTGCCTCTGCCCAATTGGCCATTGTTGTTATTGCCCCATCCCAGCAAGCGGGTGTTCGCCCATTGCAGGACCAGATCATTGCCCGTGCCACCAAAAAAGTTGGCCACGAAAAAGTACGTGTACCCGCCATAGGCCAGCTTCACCAGCTGGCCTTGCGTCAGATTGTCAAAGGTGCCCTTGATCATGGCCTGGCCCGTGTTCTTCACCACGGTTAGGGTGGTTCCCACCGCCGGCGCGTAACTCAGCGCAAATGCCGCCGTGTTGCCAGTGGCCACAAAATCACTCGCGGTCACCGGCACGCTGGTGGCGGACTTGAACGTGAACACCGCCGGCAGGCGCGTGACTGTCACCGTATAGGTTCGGATGTTGATGCCATCCGCGGCGGTGACGACAGTGGTAATCACGTTGTTGCCCATCATCAGATTGATCGGGACACTGGCTTTCCCGGAGGCCGCTGTGATCCCGTTGATCTTCACCGCAGAGGTGGCGTGGGTGGTCACGGGTGTGAGGGTGATGATGCTTGTGCTGTAGGGCACGGTGGCAATGTAACCGGTATTGGCGCTCGAAAAGGCCGGGGTGAGCTGACCACTGCTCAACGTCAGATTGGACAGTGTGCCAAAGGTGCTCGTGGTGAATGTCTGATCCTCGCCCTTCACCGTCACCCCGCCTACATTTGCCACAAGCCGGTAGTGGTAAGTGGCACCCGGCGGCAAGCTGCTGAGTGTCGTGCTTACGACTGTGTCCGCAGTGCCTGTGACCGTCGCGGGCGTGGTCGGGGCGATGGCACCGTAGGATGGGGTCAGGCCATACTCAAAGGACACCGCAGTGCGGGTGCCTTGGGCATTGACGCTGCCATTGAGTGTGGCAGACGTGTCGGTAACCCGGCTGGCTGCCATCGTCGCCACCAGCGGCGCTGGTGGCGAGGCCACCAGCGCGAGGCTGTGATAGGAGCCGCACACAATTTTTATGATGCGCTCGCCCGTCTCCAAGGCCGTCGTGTCGACCAGTGCCGGGACGGCGCTATTTATCGCGCTATTAGTACCTAACATTCCATATTGGTTGCTTCCCCATGCGACCCACGCGTGCTCCGAAGTTTGGGCGAAGCTGTGGTACCACCCCGCGGACACAGCCGTCACCGTCTTGCCGGCAAGAACCCCGCTGCGGTCCACCAGCAGCGGTGAACTGCTCAGTGCGGTGCTGTTGTTGCCTGACCGCCCGCTACTATTCAGTCCCCAAGCGGCCAGCGTCCCGTCCGCGCATAACGCCAGACCATGGTCGTTGCCTGCGTCCATGGTGGTGACAGCCTTGCCGGAGAGCACTCCGCCCATGTCCACCATCACCGGCACATTGCTGTAGAACAAACTGTTGTTGCCCAATTGGCCGCTGGCATTGTAACCCCAAGTACTCAGCGTTCCGTCCTCACACAACGCCATGCTGAATGAGCCTCGCGTGGCTACCGCCGTAACCAACCGTCCAGCCAGCACACCTGATTGGCTCACCAGTACCGGCACCCAACTGGTAGTCGTGCTGTTGTTGCCGAGTTGGCCGCTATTATTGAGTCCCCATGAGGCGATGGAGCCATCCGCGCACAAGGCGAGGCTGTGTGGACTGCCGGCGCTCACCGCCACCACGGTTTTGCCTGCGAGCACTCCGGTTTGATTCACCAACACCGGCACTCTGCTGTCGGTTGAGCTGTTGTTTCCCAAGGCGCCACTGCTACTGCCTCCCCATGCGGCAACGGTTCCGTCCGAGCATAAGGCGAGACTATGCCCGCTGCCGGCGCTCACCGCCGCCACGGTTTTGCCTGCGAGCACCCCGGTACGGTCCACCAACACCGGCACATTGCTCTTGCTGAGCATTGGGTCTTTATTGCCCAGTTGGCCGTATATGTTGTCGCCCCATGCGGCCACCGTGCCATCCGCGCAGATTGCCAGATTATGATAGACTCCGGCGGCAATCGCCACCACGGTCTTGCCGGCAAGAACCCCGGTCATAGTCACCGGCACCGCCACCCTGCTTGCGGACGTCCCCCCGTTGCCGAGTTGGCCGGCGCTGTTTTCCCCCCAAGCCATCAGGCGTGTGTTGCCCCATTGCAGCACCAGGTCATTGCCCGTGCCCCCGGAGTAGTTCGCCACAAATGGGTAGCTCACCCCTTGATACGTTAGATTCACCCGTTGCCCTTGGACCAGATTGTCAAAGACACCCCGGATTGCGGCTTTCCCCGTGTTCCTAACAACTGTGAGTTCGGTCCCCGTCACCGGTGCGAAATTCAAGGCAAAAGCGACCGTCTTGCCTGAGGCCATGAAATCACTCACCGTGACCGGTATGTCCGTAGCGGAGTTGAACGCAAAAACTTCGGGCAGACGGGTCACCGTCACGGTGTAGACATGCGTGTAGCCGCCGCCCGCAGTGGTGACCACGGTGTGGACCTCATTGCTGCCCACCACGAGATCGATCGGGGCACTCGCTGAGCCGGACTCCACGGGCGCACCGTTGACCTGTATCGTGACATTGGGATAGGCCGCGACTGGGGTCACGCTGACACGGGTCGTGCCATTGGGCACCGCCACCGTGTAATCACTGATGGAACTGCTGAATACGGGGGCCGGCATGCCACTATCCAGGGTTAGGCTGGACAGGATGGCGTCACTGCGGGTCGTGAAGGTCATGTCAATGCCTTTCACCGTGCCACCACCACTGGCGGCAATGATCCGATAGTGATACAAAGTGCCTGAACGCAGCCCGCTGAGGGTGGCACTCGCATCCGCGCTTCCGGGCACCTCCGCCGGTGTTGCCGTGATTCTCGTGCCGTAGGTCGTCGTCAGTCCACATTCAAACGTGACTTCAGTGTTGGTGCCGTTGGCGTTCACGTTGCCGTTCAAAGTGGCACCCGTGTCAGTGATGCCGGTGGCAGCCAGGGTCGATGCCGTCGGCGCTTGCGGCGTGGCCACCAGCGCGAGACTGTGTGAGGCCCCAAGATCCACTGATACGAAGCGCACATCCAGCCCGAGTCCAGTGGTGTTGACCCGCACCGGCACCAAACTATTTGCCGCGCTGAAGTTGCCCAACTGGCCACTGGTATTGAGGCCCCATGAGGTCAAGGTGCCGTCCGCGCATAAGGCCATGCTGCAACTGGCCCCGGCGAAAATCGCCGCCACCGATTTCCCGGCGAGCACGCCCGTCATGTCCACCATCACAAGGTTGCTGGAAGAAGTGTTAGTGTTGTTGCCCAGTGCGCCCGCATAACAGCTGCCACATGCCGCCAAGGATCCGTCCGAGCACAAGACCAGGCTGTGACCGCTTCCTGCGGCAAACAGCGAGACCGTCTTGCCAGCGAGCACCCCCGTTCTATCCACCAGCACCGGGACCAAGCTGTTTTGTGTGCTCTTGTTGCCTAACTGTAGAGAGCCACCACTTCCCCATGCGGCCAAAGTGCCATCCGAACACTGCACCAGATTGTGCGATCCTTTGGTCGCAATCGCCACCACCGTCTTTCCCAGCAAAACTCCGGATTGATTCACTAAGACTGGATTCTCGATGATATACGTCGTGCTGCCATTGCCCAACTGACCGCAATCGTTGAACCCCCAGGTGACCAGCGTGCCATCCGAACACAACACCAGATTGTGACTGGAGCCGGCTGCAATGGCGATGACCGTCTTGCCGGCCAGCACCCCGAGTTGGTTCACCAGCACCGGCTTTGATTCACCATAGGCGGAGGCGAGTCCGCTGCCGAGTTGTTCCGTCCTGTTTTCACCCCAGGCGGCCAGTGTGCCGTCGGCACACAAGACCAGGCAGTGGTTGTCGCCGGCCGCGATATTGACCACCCGCTTGCCGGCGAGCACACCGGTTTGATCCACTGGCACGGCCACTTTGCTGCTGGAGCTCGTCGCGTTGTTGAGTTCCCCGGTGGTGCCTTTTCCCCACTGCATCAACAATCCATCCGCGCACAACACCAAGCTGCGGTCGCCCCCCGCAACGACCTTCAGGATCGTCTTGCCCGCGAGCGCGCCGTCCGCCTTCACCGGCACGGGCACGCCGCTGGCGGATGGGGTGTTGTTGCCGAGTTGCCCGTTGGTGTTATCGCCCCATGCCAGCAGCCAGCTATCGGCCCACTGCAAGACCAAGTCATTGCCGGTGCCGCCGTAGTAGTTGGCGACGAAGCGGTAGGTGAATCCGTTGTATGTCAGGTTGACCGTTTGCCCTTGAGCGAGATTGGAAAACGCCCCTTGGATCAGGGTGTTGCCGGTGTTGTTGAGCAATCGCAATGAGGTTCCAGGCTGCGGGGTGAAATTGAGAGAGATGGCACCGGCTTGGCCACCGACCGTCACGTTGTTGGCCGTCACCGGCACATCCGTGGTGGCATTGAATACGTAGGCTTCTGGCAAACGGTTCAGCGTCACGGTATATGTCTGGGTATCCTTGCCATCCGCACGGGTCACGGTAGTGGCGATGACATTGGCGCCCACGGCGAGCGGAATGGAAGCACTCGCCGTGCCGGTCGCCACGATATCGCCGTTGACGCGAATCGTCGCATCAGGGTAGGTAGCCGTGGGTGTCACGGTCAAATGGTCCAAAGCAAACGCCACCATAGCGGAATAGCTGTGGCTCAAATACGAAAATTCCGGGTCCAGCACACCCGCACTCAGGGCCAGACTGTCAAGAGTGGCGGAATCCGTGGTGGCAAAAGTCATATCACTCCCGGCACCGTTGCCGTTGGCACTGGTGGTCAGGATCCGGTAGTGATAGAGTTTGCTAGGTAACAAGTCGGTGACGGTCAGGCTGGCGCTGGTTGGAGTGGTGCCGGACGCCGCCGCAGGCGAGGCAGCCCTTCTGGTGCCATAGTCGGTGGTGAGCCCGTATTCGAAAAACACGGAAGCGGCATTGTTGTTGGGATTCACGCTGCCGTTGAGTGTGGCCCCTGTAACAGAGATGGCGGTGGCGGCCAAGGTGGTGGCATCCGCTGCCGGGGGCGTCGCGATCAGGGCAAAATTATGCGTCGCCATGGGACCCGTAAAGGCAACCGGGATCCGCTCGCCAGCCTTGAGCAGCGAGGTGTTGACCGGCGCGGCCGTGGCATAGCTGCCGGAGGGGACCCCATTCCCCAGGCGACCGTAGTTGGCATTGCCCCAGGCGACGAGAATCCCGTCACTGGAGAATGCCAGATTGTGATCGCGGGCTGCCATGACGCGACCAATGGTCTTGCCAGCGAGCGCCCCGCTGGTCGTGAGCACCGGCACCGGCACCAGGCTCGTCGTCACGGATCCGGTGCTGGGCACGGTGTTATTGCCTAACTGATTGGTCGCGTTGTTGCCCCACGCCACCACGGTGCCATCCGCGCAAAGCGCCAGACTGTGAACTTTCCCAGCCGCAATGCCCACGACCGTCTTGCCCGCCAGCGCACCCGTGCGGTTCACCCACACCGGCACGTCCGTATTGGTATTGGTTCCGATGCCCAATTGACCGTCTTGCCCGTTGCCCCAGGCCGCGATCGATCCGTCCGCGCAAAGCGCCAAGGCGTGGATGTAGCCCGCGGCAATGGCTACAACTTTCTTTCCTGACAGCACACCGGAACGGTTCACTTGCACGGGCACGGGGACTCCCGCGTTTAAGGATGAGGTTGCGTGTGAGCCGTTGCCCAACTGGCCGGAGTAGTTCTCGCCCCATGTGGCGAGTGTGCCGTCAGTGCACAGCGCCATGCTGAAATAGCCGCCTGTAGCGATGGCGGCGATCCGCTTGCCCGCGAGCACCCCCGTGGTGATCACCCGCACCGGCACGATGGAGTTGGTGGTGCTGCCGTTGCCCAACTGGCCATATTTATTATTTCCCCAGGCAACCAACGTGCCATCGTCACAGAGAGCGAGGTTGTGGTTAACGCCAGAGGCCACCAGTACCGCGGTCTTGCCAGCGAGCGCGCCACCGCGGTACACCGCCACCGGAACATTACTGTCGATCGTACTGTTGTTTCCGAGTTGGCCATAGGCGTTGCTACCCCAAGCGGCCAGTGTGCCGTCCGCGCACAGCGCCAGACTGTGTCCGATGACCTCGCTAGGATCATCATCGCCGGCAGACACCATCATGACCGACTTGTTGGCGAGCACGCCAGTGGCATCCACCGCAACCGGCACATTGCTGTTGCTGTTGGTGTTGATACCGAGTTGGCCGGTGTAATTGCTCCCCCAGGCAACCAACCGCGTGTTCGTCCATTGCAGAACCAAGTCATTGCCATCACCTCCATAGTAGTTTGCGAAAAAGGCATACACCACGCCGTTGTAGGCCAACTTGACGACCTGGCCTTGGGCCAGATTGGAGAAGGCACCCTCAATCGGCGCCAGTCCGGTGTTCTTAACCACCGTGAGAGAGGTGCCAGCCGCGGGCGCGAAATTGAGCGCGAACTGAATCTGACTGCCGCTGGCGGTGAATTGACTCAGCGTCATCGGCACGTCGCCAGCGGCATTGAAAGTGAAGACATCCGGGCGACGGATGACCGTGATTGAGTAAGCTTGGTTATTGCTGCCATCACCAACGGCAACCGTAATGGCCATGCTCTGGCTGCCCACGGCAAGTGCGACCGGATCACTGGCCGCCCCGGACGCCACCACCGCCCCATTCAACCGCACGGTGGCACCGGAATCGACCGCGGTGGCTGTGAAACGAATGCTATCCGCGGCGTAGGGCACCAACACCTCGTAATTATAAGTGCCGCTGGCAAAGGTTGGCCACATCGTTCCCTGATCCACCGCCAGCGCGGACAGGGCGGCATAAGAACTGGTGGTGAAGGTCATGTCCGCGCCCCTGACCGTGCCACCCGCGCTGGTGGCGACCAGACGATAGTGATAGGTGGTACCGGGTGTCAGGTTGGTTAGGCTCGCGCTGACGGCGGTGGTCTCCACTCCAGTTAGATTTGCCGGCGAGGCGGTTCCAAGGGAGCCATACCCGGTGGTGAGGCCGTATTCGAAGGCCAGGCTGGTGGCGCTGTTGTTGGCATTGGCACTGCCGTTGAGAGTGGCTCCAGTGTCGAGAATGGCGCTCGCCGCAGACGTGCCCGCCATGGCTGGCGGCGGCGATGCCACCAGGACCAGGTTGTGGCTGAATCCGCAGCGGCCGGCAACCATACGCTCGCCGGCGACCAGCCCGCTGGTGTTAACCAATACCGGCACGCTGCTACTCGTCTTCGTGTTATTCCCCAACCGGCCGTCAATATTGTTACCCCAAGTCGCCGTGGTGCCGTCAGTGCATATCGCCATGCTGTGTTGGTTGGAGCCGAAGATTGCCATGATGGTTTTGCCAGCCAACACCCCGATCCGATTCACCATGATTGGCACGTTGTTTTGCGTCGTGCTGTTGGTGCCTAACTGGCCATAACTGTTTTCCCCCCATGCAGCCAAGGCCCCGTCCCCGCACAAGGCAAGATTGTGATTCTGGCCGGCGGCAATGGCAGCGACGGTTTTGCCGGAGAGCGCGCTCGTCCGGCTCACCATGACCGGCACCGTGCTTTGCGTGATGCCAAGGTTGCCTGTGCCCAACTGGCCATATGTATTGTTTCCCCATGCAGCCACTGTGCCATCCGAACAGAGTGCCAGCGAATGGTAATAGCCCACCGCGATGGCGGTGACCACCTTGCCGGAAAGCACACCGGTCCGATCCACCAGGACCGGCACGTTGCTTTGCGTCGTGGTGGTGTTGCCCAGTTGGCCTTCGCCATTGCTACCCCACGCCACCAAGGTTCCGTCAGAGCAAAGGGCGAGACAGTGCGTGTTGCCGGCGGTGATTTTCGTTACCGTCTTGTTAGCCAGAGCGCCCGTCCGGTCCACCAAGACTGGCACGCTGCTTGGCGTCGTGCTGCCGTTGCCCAACTGGCCGTTTGTGCCATCCCCCCATGACGCCAGTGTCCCATCCATGCACAGTGCGAGCGAGTGACTTATGCCGGCGGCTACCGCAATCACCGTCTTACCGGCCAGCATGCCGGCCCGGTTGACGGCTATCGGCACAGCGGCCGCGTTTGTGGTGCCATCACCAAACTGACCGCTGGCATTGTTACCCCACGCCGCCAGGATTCCATCCGCGCAACAGGCGAGATTATGACTTCCGCCCGCAGCGAACTGGGTAATGGTCTTGCCGGCCAGCACGCCTGAGGTGTTCACTGCCACCGGGATCAGGCTGTCCCGTGTGATGCCGGTGCCCAACTGGTTGTACTGGCCGCTGCCCCAAGCGATAAGCCGCACATTCGCCCAACGCAGCACCAGGTCATTGCCGGTGTCGCCACAATAGTCCGCCACAAACGGATAGACAACTCCGGCATAAATCAAATCCACCCGCTGCCCCTGCAACAGATTATCAAACGTCCCCTGAATAAATCCCTGGCCGGTGTTATTCACAATTGTGAGATCAGTGCCCACCGGCGGCGCGAAGTTCAGCGACAAATCCACGGTGTTGCCCGTCGCCGTGTAGCCGGCGGCCGTCACCGCCACATCAGCGGCGCTGTTGAAACCGGCGGTGACCGTCGCCGCGGCCGCCGGTAACGCCGTCAGGATGAGCAACAGGATGATAACAAACAGGTCCAGGGTGTGACGCGTGGCTTTCATAATTGGCAGGTTATTGACCGGGGTCAACGGGTGACGTGCTGGGGGTGGGGGTGCTGCGTATGCGATAGAAGGCCGCCTTTACCTCCGGCACAATGGCCGGCGATGCGGACCACGTGGTGGAGGTCTCGCTGGTCGGGCAGGCCGTCTTCTGCCACGACCCGTCGGCAAGGGATAAACTGGTTTCGAGGGTGTGGCTGAGACCCGGGGTGGTCTTGATGAATGACAGGTTCAAGGATTGGGCGTCATGGGATAGGTTGCCAACCGGAGGGGCAAAGCCGAATTGGCTCAACAACGCGTAATAGCCGCCGGAGCGATCGCCATAGACGCCGGAGATGCCGGTGAGCGCCCGCATGGCCGACTGATAGGTCTGCATGTCACCGGTGAGCGCCGCCCCGCGCGCAGTGAAATAGAAAAAATTGTTCAGCATGTCACCCAGCCCGAGATCGGTCACATCCTGCGTTAGAAATTTCGGGTCATTCATCAATTCGTCCAGGATGGCTTGTGCTTGATAGGCAAACCAACTCCGGGGGTGGCTGGCCAGGGTATCGACGGCCTCGCGCAGGACGTCCTGGCGGGTGCCGGCCTGGATGCGCCCGCGCCAATTGGCGGCTTGCGTCTCGGCCGTGGCACGGTCATTCGTTCCCGCCAGGGTGCGGGTGTTCAGGATCCAGGTGAGGGCGGACGTCTTCTGGGCATCGGGGGAGACGACATGCCCACCCGTGAAATCCCAATCGGTGACCGGCGCGCCGCAGGACAGCAGGAAGTTTTTGTCTGCGGTTAGGTAGGCCTTGGCATTGGTATCGGTGGTGCCGGTGGACCGCGCGACCAACATGTTGCAGGGCACCCAATCGAGGATGCTGTAGGAACCGGGGCTGAGCACCCCCATCCAACTGCCCATGGCATACACACCTGCCACATGCTGCGGACGGAACCGGCTGAAATAGTAACTGGCCCACCCGCCGCCGGAAACGCCACTGGCCATCTCTGCGGTCGGATCGAACACCACCCGTTGCCGGACATCCCGCGTGACGGCGTACATTTCCCGGCAAATCGGGTCCCAACCCACGCCATTGGCGACACCGGTGACGCCCACCACGATGATTTTGAGGGTGCTGCAGACGTTGCGGAAGTCGCCCACCATGCCGCCACCGGATGGGTTGAAGGTGTAAAGAATCGGCAGCGGCGTGCCCTGCGCCGAATATCCGGCTGGCAGATAGATATCATAAGTGATCGCCGGATAATCCAAACAGGTCACCGTCCCGCGTTGGCCGGCGGTCACCGGAAATGGCGGCACCGGGTCATCTTCGGTGATGGTGGCCATCAGCCGTTGTGCAAGGTTCGCCGTGGCATGGATCACCGAGACAATGTCCACCACAATGGTCTCATCCTTCCTCTTGTAAACGGTATCCGGTATCGCCCTTAAGACGACACCATTGCTGAGGTTTCCCGCTGGTATCACAATGCTCGTGCCGGTGCGGGTGTAGTCACTATCCACCGTGGCAGTCCCGGAAAATGCCAGGTTCACCGTCACCGCATCGGTATAGGGTGTCGATAGCGTGGCGATGATGGCCGCCACGCCACCGGCTTCCGCCATCGGACTGCCGGCCACACTCAGCGTCACATCCGGCAGCGGGGTGGGCTCCGCGGCTAGCTGCAGGTTGTCAATGTTGCCGTTGCCGACACCGGTTAGGGAGTCAGCCGCCACCGCCAGATATCCGGTGGCGGCGTCTGTGAGTCCGGCATTGACGATCACTTGCAGCGGGGTGTAGTCGGCGGTGCTGCCGGAGAGGCTGATGTTGGAAAGCATGCCGGTCAGGAGGTTGACCGTGTACGTGAGGGTGTGCCAGCTGTCGGCCGTGAAAGCCGCCCCGCCGCTGCCTGCCCATGCGACTTGGCCGATCGGCGTTTGCGGATCGCCCGGCACTCCGTTCCATTCCTTGAGCGTGCCGTTTTGATCCACTGTTAGCCCGATAAATGCCAACGTCGAGTTCGCCGTGCCGGGGGACGCCGTGAATCCCACACCCACTCCCATGCGATTGAGGGTGCCCACCCGCAAGTCAACCTGCAGGGTCATCACCGGGGACTTGATATAGGTGCCGCTGGAGGCAATGGGATAGGCCAGCCCGTCCATGCATCGGACATTCATCGTGGCGCCCTGAATGTCCGATCTGCCGGAAGCGCCGCCGTTGCGTTGCCAGGTGCGCCCTGGTAGATTGAAGCCATCCGGCGTGCGGCCGTCCAGACCGGTGCCATCGCTGCCGCCAAAACCTTCGCTGACAACCAAGCCAGCTTGCACCGGAATGCCCGCCAATGCCCACCCTAACACGGCAATCCGGATAATATCCTTGAGACTCGTAACGCCTGTGTGCTTTTTCATTTTGATCTGCAATCGGTGGCTGTTCGCTATTCCGGAGGGTTGTTGGCAGGTCGCATGCCGCATCCGCCACCCACGCAGTTATGCCGGATGATTTTCTCCACCCGCCACATTTGGAAAGTGGCGGTTTTCATCCAGACCATCAATCGAAAAACCCTCCAGCTGACAATTATTAGCCGGCACGGCAGGATATGCCTAGCTTATGGCGGGATCCGCGGAGAATGGGATCGCGCTGTAGCGGCATTGATAGAACGCTCGATGAGTGGCACAAGACGCAACGGCACAAATTCGCCCGCCGCGTGCGATTGGCATTGACCTTGGTAGGTGGTGACGGCTATGCATGCCGCAACTGGTATCTAACCGGTAGAACAAAGCCTCACACCCTTGCCCTCATGAAAGCCCGATTTTCCCGTCGTCTGTTACCGCTGTGGGTTGTCACCGCGAGTGTCGCAGTTGTCAGCGTTTCCGGCCACGCCTTGGCCGCGAGCCTCCGCTATTGGAACCCGGGCGGCAGCGGCGGCGACGGCATCTGGGGCACCAGCCCGGGTGACAAAAATTGGAACACGACCGCCGGCGCTGCAACCGGTAACACCGTGTGGCCGGACACCGGCAACGAGGTGGCAGTGTTTCAGGATGCGCTGGGCGGCACGGTCACGGTGTTCACTCCGGTGCTTGCCGCCGGCATCCGCCAGCAAGTGGCCTACTACACGATCGACGCGGAAACCGTCACGCTGGTGCAAGACAACGCCGCGGCCGATCCCTTCATCCACGTGCAAACCGGCACCCTCACCCTCAACTCGATCCTTGCCGGCAGCCACGGCCTGATCAAGACCGGCGACGGCAACCTCGCCCTAAGCGTCGCCAACACC
>Ga0194047_10001441_pt1 | contig 14571 bp, 6 predicted proteins | sample JunL225m_MetaG_2_FD_160070 | JGI IMG/M metagenome (GOLD analysis project Ga0194047, IMG submission 160070) | Anoxic zone freshwater microbial communities from boreal shield lake in IISD Experimental Lakes Area, Ontario, Canada - Jun2016-L221-5m | ecosystem: Environmental > Aquatic > Freshwater >...
ATATAATCTCGAATAGAGGCAAGTGTGTTGAATATAAAATGAGGATTCATTTGAGAGCGCAGCGCCTGCGATTCAATGTTGGCAATCTTCTTGTTCAATTCTGTTTTTTGTTTCTCTCTCAGTTTAATATTGTGAATGCGTACTCTGAAATAAATGAAAATGGAAATAAACAGAGAGGCAAACAGAATGGTGTTAAACCACCATGTTTTCCAATACGGACGTTCGATGGTAAATGTAAATGTTGCCGGAGTTTTGTTCCATACATTTTCGTTGTTTGTACTGATTACTTTAAAAGTATATGTTCCGGGAGGGAGATTGGAATAATTGGTGGTGCGTTCGCCCGATGGTGGCGACCAGATTTTTTGTGAGCCTTCCAGAATATATGAGTACTTCACCTTTCCGGGGTTGGTCAGACATATTCCTGAAAAATTAAACGTAATGTTATTGTCACTGTATCCCAAATGAACATTGTTTTTTAAAACAGTGTCGTTGTAAAACAAACTGAAACCGGTAATACTGATTTTCGATTCCATTTTGTTTTCGATGTATTCATTCGGGTCGTATTTTATTAATCCGTAAACAGTGCCAAACCAAATGGAACCATCAGCGTCCACCCATGTTCCGTTCGAATTGCATTCCACTCCTGTAAAACCTTCCTGTTTGCCGAAAGGAATAATATTTTTCTGGCCGTTCTTTTTATACCCGGCAATGTCAATCTGATTCAACCCCTGATTGGTTCCTGCCCATATTACATCTTCTCTTTTTCCAAACGTAAGCGAGTACACCAAGTCAGAACTCATACCATCAGCCTTGCTGAAATTTATTGGTTTGTTAGCCGGAGCAGATGGGTTATACATCCACACCCCATTTAAACAGCCGAAATAAATGTTACCTTCTTTGTCAATAATTGAAGTAAGGAAAGAATCGTTTCCAAAACCTAATTGTTCAGAACATTCGGTAAAAGTTTTCCCGTCATATTTTATCAAACCTCCCAGATAAGTGCCAATCCAGATGTTTCCCTGTCTGTCCTCCACAAAGCACCAAGCCTGATAGTTTTCGCTCCTGCTTTTAAATGTATAGTGGATAAATTCTTTCCCGTCATATTTATACACTTCATTATTGCCCGCTATCCATATATTCGACTTCGAATCTTTAAAAAATGTGTTGATTGGATTTTTATAAACTCCTTCTCCTTTTGGTTTTAGTTTACGAATAAAAAAGCCATCGTCATAAGTCATTAAACCTTTGTTAGTGGCTAGCCATAGCGTTTTCGAATCCACCTCCAGAATGTCATTAATGTTTGTTCCTTTTTTTACATCTACTTCATCGTAATTAGTAAACTGATGATTGCTGTATTTAAACAAACCACTTTGAGAACCTACCCATAAATTGCCATGTGAATCTCGTTTTAAACCATGAATAAAATTATTGGTTAAACCATCATTAAGCCCAAAGCTGATAAATGGATTTCCTCTGTACTTAAATAATCCTGCAGAAGTACCAATCCATAAATTGTTCTCATAATCCTGAAACAAACAATGAACAATGTTACTGTTTTGTGTTATGCGTATAGATAATTTCGAAATAGTATTGCGGTCATATTTTATTAGTCCTTTTTCTGTACCCAGCCAAATCGTATTTCTTGCATCCACAAGTGCCGAACTTAAACTTTTGTTCCAACATTGTTCTATGGAAGTATATTTTTTTATCCCCGTTGCATCTGTCACACATTTCAGCAATCCCTTTTCAGTTGCTATCCACATGGCCTGCTCGTCTTCCGAAAACCCATTAATTATATTGGCTTCATTACTTTCGGAAGATTTAAAAAAGGAAACAACGGCATCATTACTTTCAAACTTATTTCCATTGTAATAGCTGATTCCGCAAGAAGTCCCAATCCAAATAGTGCCTTTTTTATCTTGATAAAGCGAACGGATATCAGCATTTTCCAATCCGTTTTTTACTGAATAATTTGTAAACACCTCCTCACTGAAACGGCTTAACCCTTTGTCTGTACCAATCCACAAATCTCCGTTTATGGCCTTGAGAATACAAGAAATGGTGTTACTAGGCAATCCATCTTTGGTGGTATAACTGGTAAATTTATTACCATCAAATTTATTGATACCGCTTATGGTTCCTATCCATAAATTTCCTGAATTGTCTTCGTTTATGGTTGTTACAAGGTGGTTTAATAAGCCGTCTTTAGGAGAGTAATTAGTAAACTGAACTCCGTCAAATTTACTCAATCCCCCATAACCTCCCGACCACAAGTTACCATTCATATCCTGAAAAATTACGGAAGCCTCAATGAAAGGCAAGCCATCTTCAACAGAATAATTTCTGAAATAATAAGATTGGGCAAATGTTTTAGGAACACACAATAGGAGAGTGAAAGCACAAAAAAGTAATAGAATAATTCTTTGTTTTTTCATCATTGTGTTTGCACAGAAAGTGAGTAAAGTTACTGCTCATGCATTTTCAAATCTATAGCAGTAACAGGTCTCAAAATTAATTTTAATTTCGATACAACCTAATTTTTATTCAGCAACGAATCCCAACCTTGGGCAGTAAGCGGATGCGAAGAGCCTCCTTTTGTAATTAAATTTACTCCATCTTTTTTATTAGTCATATGTCCTATTACCGAAATGTCAGGATTGGCTTTTACTTTAGGAAAATCAGATTGTTTGATGGTAAACAATAATTCATAATCTTCTCCTCCGCTCAAAGCACAAACAGTTGGGTCGAGGTTAAATTCACGCGCCATGTTATACGTTTGCGGATCAATTGGGATTTTTTCTTCATATAAATTACACCCTACATCCGATTGAGTTGACAGATGAAGTATTTCGGATGCCAGTCCGTCCGAAATATCAATCATGGAAGTGGGTTTTACTTCCAGTTTTTTTAATAAAACAGGAATATCTTTTCGTGCTTCAGGTTTAAGTTGACGTTCTAGGATGTAATCATTACCTCCTAAATCAGGTTGAACATTTGGTGTTTCCAAAAAAATTCTTTTTTCTCTTTCCAGCAGTTGTAATCCTACATAAGCTCCTCCCAAATCACCGGTTACACACAACAAATCTCCTTCACCTGCACCATTGCGATACACAACATCTTCGGGGGAGATTTCTCCCAATGCTGTTATGCTTATTACCAATCCCGATTTGTTTGTGGTTGTATCACCTCCAACAATATCTACTTTATGTTTTTCACATGCCAGCATCATCCCTGCATACAATTCTTCCATGGCTTCAACAGAAAATCTGTTGGAGATGGCAAGCGATACAGTAATCTGCTTCGGTGTTGCATTCATTGCATAAATGTCAGATAGGTTTACCGAAACGGCTTTAAATCCTAAATGTTTAAGCGGAACATACGAAAGGTCGAAATGAACTCCTTCCACTAACATATCTGTAGACACTACCATCTGTTTACCTTTATAGTCTATCACAGCTCCGTCATCACCCACACCTTTTATGGTGCTTTCATTTTTTATTTCAATAAACTCAGTAAGGTGTTTTATCAATCCAAATTCTCCAAGAGAACTTAATTCGGTACGTTCTGTATTTTCTAGCATGATTTAATGGTTAAGTATTGTTGCAAAATTAAAACAAAAAAGGGAAAGAAGCTATTCTAAGCTTTCCTTCCCTTTAGTGGGCCCACTTGGAATCGAACCAAGCACCCACAGATTATGAGTCTGTTGCTCTAACCGAATGAGCTATAGGCCCAATTTGCATACGGGTTGGATTTGAATATCATCAAAGCAATACGTTTAATAGCAAATTTGGAGCGCGAAATTATATATTTGCATCCAATTAACAAACACTTATTCGATTTTATTATGAGTTTTCCTTACAAAAAGTACAAAAACATTATTTTCGACCTTGGTGGAGTTATTTTAAATATTGATTTTTCTCTTACTATTGCTGCTTTTCAGGAATTAGGTATAAGCAATTTCGAAAATCAATTCTCCAAGGCACAGCAAAGCCATATTTTCGATTTAATGGATAAAGGACTGATTTTACCTGCCGATTTCAGATCACAAATCAGAAAACTGATAGAAAAGCCGGTTACGGATACTCAAATAGATGATGCATGGAACAAAATGCTACTAAATCTTCCTAAATCTCGTCTTGATGTGTTAAAGAAAATGCAACAATCTCATCGCACATTTTTATTTAGTAATACAAATCAAATTCATATCGAGGCTTTCTATAAATATCTAAATGCAGAGTATAGAATGAATGATTTGTCGGAATATTTCGAAAAGGTGTATTTATCTAATGAAACAGGAATGAGGAAACCTGAGCCTGAAATTTTCAATCTGGTTCTCCAACAAAATAGTTTGCTTCCGCATGAAACCCTATTTATTGATGATACCATTCAGTATATCGAAGCTGCCAAAAGTTTAGGTATTCAAACTTATTGGCTCGATACTTCGAAAGAAAGTATTACAGACATTTTTATTTAGACTGAACATTCTATCTTACTATCGTATTTCCTGACACAATTCAATCAACACTCCATTGGTGCCTTTGGGATGAAGAAAGCAGATTAATTTATTGTCTGCACCTCTTTTAGGTTCTTCCGACAGTAGTATAAAGCCTTCCGATTTCAGGCGTTTCATTTCGCCATAAATATCTTCTACATCAAATGCAATGTGATGAATTCCTTCTCCTTTTTTCTCAATAAATTTAGCAATTGCACTATCTGGATTTGTTGCCTGCAGCAACTCTATTTTGTTTTCACCAACTTTAAAGAATGATGTAGACACGTTTTCGCTTTCTACCTTTTCTGTTTTGTATGCAGGCTCACCGAAAATTTTTGCAAAGAGGGCATTGGATTGTTCGATATCCCGCACTGCTATACCAATGTGTTCTATTTTTTTCATATGCAATGGTTTTAAATTGATATAAAAAACTAATCCCGATGTTTAGGTCGGGATTAGTTTTTATTAGAATAAAGTTGTAATATTATTTTTTAGAGAAATCTCCCATTTTATTATCGTAAAGCAGATAATAAGAACCTTTAGGTAAGTTAGAAACATCAACTGACGATGCAAAACCACGTTTCACAATGTTACCATATTGGTCATATACTTCAAACATGGTTTCTGTAGGAGTACTGCCTGCTAAAAAGGTAATGTCCTTAGTAGGTTTAGCCGGGCTAAATGTTATTTCAGGTAAACTGGCACTGTAGTCGCACGATTTAGAAATACGAGGTTGACCGGAGTAATCAATTTGTTTTACACGGAAAGTGTTTTTTCCTGAATGAGGAACAATTTTAAATGAATAACTATTTGGCTCTGCAGTTCCCTTTCCATCCACTTCACCAACTTTTACCAATTTGTTCCAGCGAAACTGTTCAACTATATAAGTTAATTTTCCACTTTCATTTTTTGTTGACCATTTTAATATTAAATCCTTGTCAACACCTATTGTTTGAATTTCAAATGTGCTTTTTGGTTTCAATACTTCCGGGTTAAGCACTTTTGGTTTGCAGCCATCCTTATGAGTTATTTTCACTTCCACTTTATCACCAATATTCAGATGCAAAGCTTTTAAATCAATTTCAAATGCTGATGAACCAATTTCGTCTGTTGTTACCTTTCCGTTCACTTTTACTTCTTGTACACAAAAACCAACTCCTGAAGCAGAAAAAGGATTTTGAACATATATATTTTTTCCCTGATAATTGCCTTCTAAAACAATTACACTCACAGAAAATCCTGCGGTGGATATGATTAAACCAATCAGTGCCAAATAAACTTTTTTCATATTTTTTTAATTAAAAATAAAAATTAATCAACAATCTCCTCAATTAAGGACACAATATTAGAATCTTATTTTGCCATTTCAAAATAAAATGGGATATTTTTTTATTGTCGTAAAATTAAACAAATTTATATTACGACAAATATTTTTATTTTTTTATTCCGGAAATCGAGGTTCTTTACTGCATTAAACAGTAATATTTAATACTTTTACTTCCGTTTTGTCGAGTGTAGGATTCTAATCATATTTTTATTCTTCATTTGTTTACAAGTCAAATTCTAAATCTATAATCTTAGTTTATTATGAAAAATATTTTTTTCACACTTATCTCAGCTGCAATAGTGGTATCACAGGCCCAAGGTCAGACCAACGAAACTGTTCAGGAAATATCCGTACCGGTTCAGTCTGCCATTGTTTATTTATATGGAGCAGAAATGGCCCATAGCAAGCAAATAACGCTGAATGCAGGTAGAAACAAGATTGTGTTTTTAGGATTATCTTCTAAATTGAATTCAAAAAGTATTCAGGTGAGTACCTCCGGAGATGCTTCTATTCTTGCTATTTCGGACGCCATCAATTATATGGCCAATCAAAAAGAAAGCAGTAAAATTAAACAGCTGAAAGATTCTGTAGTACTTCTGAACGATGCCCTTGGTCAAATAAATATAGATAAAGACGCCTTTGCCACCGAAAAATCCATGTTGTTAAAAAATGAAGAAATAGGGAGTAAAGAAAAAGGTGTTGCCATATCCGAACTCAAACTGGCTGCCGATTTTTACAGGAGTCGTATCAAAGAAATAAATGCAGAGACTTATAAATTAGATTATCGATGGAAACAGTTGAATGATTTGCTTGTTAAAAGTAACAATCAATTGATGGAATTGAATGCAAAAAACAATCAACCTACTGCCGAAATTACTGTTCTGCTCTCGTCCAATATCAAAACTGCCACTACTATCAATTTAAAATACATTGTTTCCGATTGCGGTTGGAGCCCTAGTTACGACCTGAAAGCGGAGGACATCAATCAACCCATAGAACTTAAATATAGAGCTAAAGTATTTAATAATACAGGCATTGATTGGAATGATATTAAAATAAAACTTTCTTCTGCCGACCCTTCTCAATCGGCTGCAAAACCTATATTTTCTACCTGGACAATGAATTACGACAACAGAGCTTATAACGAGAATGGTTATATGGATTTAAATAAAAATGCAGAAGGGCGAATCGGGAATTCGATGAGCCGAGATAATAATATACCTTCGGCTTCTATTCCTCAGGCAATGGACAAAATGCAGAAAACAAATATTCAGCAACCCGTACAAATGGTAGAAATTCAGGTTTCGGAATTGAGTGCTGAATTCGAAATTAAAAACACTTACACTATTCCTGCTGATTCGAAACCTTATCTGGTTGATGTTACCGAATACAAATTGCCGGCTACCTATCAGCATTTCAGCGTTCCTAAATTAGATAAAAATGCATTTCTGCTTGCACGAATTAATGGGTGGGAAGATTTGAATCTGGTAGAAGGGCCTGCTAATGTTTATTATTCGGGAACCTATGTTGGGCAGTCGTATATCTATACACGAAGCACAGATGACACCCTTGATTTATCATTAGGGCGCGATAACAAAGTGCTGGTTACACGAAGTAAAGTGAAAGAATATTGCAATAAAAAAGTGTTTGGTAATTTTACAAAAGAAACATTTGCTTACGAAATGGTGGTAAAAAACAACCGAAAAACACCTATTCAAATTGAAGTAGATGATCAGTTACCGGTTTCGGGACAAAGCGATATTACTGTGGAAGCTATTGAAACATCAAAAGGAGAATACGACAGCAAGACCGGTAAATACAGCTGGAATTGCAACCTTCAACCCGGTGAAATGAAGAAAATTCAATTTTCGTTTTCAGTAAAATACCCTAAAAACACTAGGCTTCCGATGGAGAAAATGAAAAAAGCATATCGGGCAGATTTTTAATTAAAGACAAGCTATCTTAAGAATTAAATTATTTAGCATATAATTCCGTTATTGATATAGTTCTATCCTAACAATTTTATTCTTTTACGTGCCTCTAATCTTTATTTCCAATTCCGAGCAAAACATACGTGGATTGGGTGTTTAATTGGTTAAATAAATTCATATGGAGAGTTGGATTTACTTTTGCAATTCCAAAACGATACTTTTTTATCCGTTCTTATAAATCATGCACAACTAAAAATATGAGACTACAACTCTACTTTAAATTCCCAAACAGGCGGCATTATTGCACACTCTAAGGGAATAATCACAACAAACAGTTGAACGAGATTTTAAAACTTTCGTTAATTGACTTCAAACCACAACACTTCGCATCTCAACAATTATCATTGAGTCATATTTCACGGGAGTTTGCAATCAAACTGTCAACTTGCGTCACATTCCAGTGGAGTTGATTTACACTCCAATGGAAATGCGTCACACTCCTGCGGGAATGCGTCACACTCCCATGGAAATGCGTCACACTCCTGTGGAAATGCGTCACACTCCCGCGGAAATGCGTCACATTCCTGTGGAAATGCGTCACACTCCTGTGGAAATGCGTCACACTCCCGTGGAAATGCGTCACATTACTGTGGAAATGCGTCACATTCCTGTGGAAATGCGTCATACTCCCGTGGAAATGCGTCACATTCCCATGGAAATGCGTCACACTCCTGTGGGAATGCATCACATTCCTGTGGGAATGCGTCCTATTCTCACAGAAATGAGTAAAACCTCCATGAAATATGGGGTAATTCCATGAGGAATGAGATTAAACTCTCTTGAACTTAAGAAAACTTGCTCTACTTAATGAAACAAAAAAAGCCGGAATATTTCTACTCCGGCTTTTTTATAGTTCGATTTAACTTTATCTTACTAAAGTAATATTACCTATGTAATCGTGCTTTTCTTTGTTCGTATCTTTAATATGAATTATGTACACATAAACGTCTTCCTGAGCTACAATACGATTTTCATTGGTATCTCCATCCCAATGCTTATTCAAATCATCAGTATAAAACACTTTATTTCCCCAACGATCGTAAATATACATTTCGAAGGTTAGTACATTATTTGCTTTACAGTAGAAATCATCATTAATTCCATCGTGATTTGGAGAGAATGCATTTGGAATGAAACAAGTGAATTCCGGTGTAATCTCAACACATATTAATGTAGTGTCATAACATAAGCCTGCATTACCTGCTGTCAACAATACGCAATAATTACCCACCTGAGAGAAGGTGTGAGTAGGATTACGTTCTGTACTGGTATTGGTTGACGGATTAAAACTATCGCCAAAGTCCCATAACCAAGATGTTGCTCCTGTCGAGAAATCTGTGAATGTAACCATAGGTGAATAAATACTGGATGATGCAGGACATTCGAAGTTGGCCACGGGATATGCTGTTACGTCAATCAAGTTAATATTATTAGTGTCAGCCGTACAACCTGCTGCTGATACTATAGTCAAATGTACACTGTATAATCCTGCCTGATTAAAGCAATGTGTGTTCGGGGTCTGAGAGTTATCTGTAGAGCCATCTCCAAAATCCCAAGCCCAGCTTGCAATACTTCCGGATGAAACAGTAGAGTTATTGGTAAATGTTACACAAACTGGTGCACATCCCGAAACGATATCCGGAGTAAGAGCCGCCACCGGAATCGGATTAATAACTACAATAGCCGTTCCTGTTGAGGTTCCTGTACAGTTGATGTCAGAAATTGATGTTACAGTGTAATTTCCTGTAGTAGGCGATGCAATTACATAAGGAGTTACGGCAGTGTTAATGGTGGTGGTACTCGTTCCATCCGAATAAACTAATACCCATGGTCCATTTCCGGTTAATGCAAAACTTACCGGAACTGGCGGTATACCGGCACATACTATACTTCCACCTGATACAGTAGCCGTTGGTAATACATTTACCACAACATTAGTACTGTCAGTTCCCGGACAACCAAGAACAGTTACCAACAAATGGTATGTTCCAGCCATGGCAAGAGTAGAAACCGTATTTACAGTTGGATCTTCAACAGCGGACACAAATCCGTTAGGTCCAGTCCATGAGTAAACTCCACCTGCAAAGGTATTGGCTGTTAAATCCAGTTGCGAACCTGCGCAAACAGGGCCATTATTACCTACCACTGGTATCGGGTTTGGATTAATAGTTACATCAAAATGAACGGTATCACCTACGCAAGAAGCTGTAGGAGGACTAGTCGGTGTAATAATATATGTAACTGTTCCCGGAGTGCCACTATTTGCTATTGCATCCGAAATGTTGCCTGTACCGCTTGCCGAAAATCCTGTAATGGTAACTGCAGAAGCTGTCGCTGTCCAGGCAAAAGTAGTTCCGGTAACAATCGATGTTGGGTTCAATATTGCCGTTGAGCCGGAACAGATAGTTTGTGTTAACGGAGAGTTTGTTACTGTCGGTGTTGGATTAACGGTAACAACAAAGTTGACAGGAATAACATTGCAGGATAATCCTGGTCCCACAGGAGTTACAGCATAGGTAACTGTTTCGGGTTGAGCACCGGTATTGGTGAGTACTTCCGAAATGTTTCCACTTCCGTTTCCTGAAAAGCCTGCAACGCTTCCTGAAGAAGCTGTGGCTGTCCATGTAAAAGTAGTTCCGGTTACATTAGATGTAGGAATAAACGAAGCTGTTCCTCCTGAACAGAATGATTGAGTTAAAACGGCATTGGTTACAGCCGGTATTGGATCTACAGTTACAACAAAGCTAACAGTTGGTCCTGTACAGGCATTAGCGGTATTTCCGGTAGGAGTAATCACGTACGTTACTGTTCCCGATGCAGCACCTGTATTGGTAATTACATCACTAATATTTCCATTTCCAATTGCAGAAAATCCGGTGATGGTTCCAGCAGTAGCTGTGGCTGTCCAACTAAACAAAGTATTTGGTACATTCGATGTTGGATTAAACGAAGCAGTACCTCCCGAACAGAATGCTTGAGTTAATGTAGCGTTAGTAATAGTAGGAATCGGATCTACAGTTACCACATAATTTACAGCAGTACCCGGACAAGCAATGCCCGGACCTGTAGGAGTAATTGCATAAGTTGTAGTTTCTGTTGTTGTACCCGAATTGGTCAAAACATCATTAATATTTGCTGAACCGATTAGTGTATTACCTGAAATATTTACACTCGAATTAGTACTGGTCCATGCAAAAGTAGTTCCTGCCACATTCGAAGTAGGATTTAGTAATGCATTTCCTCCCGAACAGAATGATTGAGTTAATGGGTTGTTGGTTACAGTTGGAGTAGGGTCTATGGTCACTACAAAATTGGATGTAGGTCCAAAGCAGAACGAAGGTGCAGGTCCTATCGGTGTGATAATATAAATCACGGTGCCTTGCGTATTACCTGTATTGGTGATGGCTTCATTTATATTTCCTGAACCGCTTGCACTAAATCCTGTAATGGTTCCTGCAGATGCAGATGCTGTCCAAGTATAGGTTGTATTCAGCACATTCGATGTTGGCGCAAATGTAGCTGAACTTCCTGAACAAAAGTTTTGAGTCAATGAAGCATTCGTTACTGTTGGAATAGGGTCTACCGTAACAATAAAATTGGTAGTATTTCCTAAACAGTTTGTAGTTGCAGGTCCGGTTGGTGTGACTGCATAAGTTACCGTTTCAGGCACACTACCGGAGTTGGTCAATATTTCATTGATGTTTCCGGTACCATTCAAACTAAATCCGCTAACATTAAGGGAAGAACCTATAGCTGTGTAAGCAAATGTTGAGTTGGCAACAGAAGACGTTGGAGTTATTGACGCTGTGCCATTCGAACAAATGGTTTGAGTTAGGTTAACATTGTTAACAGCTGGTATAGGGTCAACAGATACAACGTAGCTAACGGGTGCTCCGGGACAGAATAGCGGAGCCGGACCGGTAGGAGTTACCACATAAGTAATTGTTTCGGTCACTGTACCTGAATTAGAAACTATGTCATTTATATTTCCATTACCTATTGGACTGTACCCTGTAACCGTCACTGATGAAGCAGTAGCTGTCCAGCTAAAAGTAGCTCCTCCTGGATTTGAAACAGGCGTAAAACTTGCTATTCCTGCCGAACAAACTACTTGAGTTAATGTTGCATTAGTAATAGTTGGTACCGGATCAATTGTAACCACAAAGCTTACCGTACTTCCAACACATAATGTAGGGGCTGGTCCGGTAGGGGTAATAACGTAAGTAACCGTTTCGGAAGTTGTTCCCGAGTTGGTAATAACTTCGTTAATATTTCCAGAACCATTAGCGCTGAAGCCTCCTAAATTCAAAGAAGACGAGGTGGCAGTCCAGGTGTAAGTTGTTCCTATCACATTCGACATAGGATTAAAAGTTGCAGCAGTGCTTGCGCATATTTCCTGTGTTAATGTTACGTTGGTGACAGCAGGAATCGGATCTACTGTAACAACAAAGTTGGCTGGTGTTCCCGGACAACCTAATATTGGACTGGATGCGGTGATGATATAAGTTACAAGACCTGCAGTATTACCGGTGTTTGTGAGAACATCATTAATGTTTCCTGCTCCTCCGGCTGTGTTACCAGTTGTTGTTCCTGCTGAAGAAGAAGATGTCCATGCAAAAGTTGCACCTGTAACGTTAGAGGTAGATGTTAATGTTCCATTACTTCCGGAACAAATTTCTTGAGTAAGCGGGTTATTAGTAACCGAAGGTGCTGGATCAACTGTAACAACAAAATTGACAGGAGAACCAACACAAGACGAACTTGGAGGACCTGTAGGTGTTACTACATATGTAACCGTACCTTGAGCAGCACCACTATTTGTAATTACTTCGTTAATATTTCCTGTTCCGCTCGCACTAAAACCAGTTATAGTTCCCGCAGATGATGTTGCTGTCCAGCTAAAAGAAGAGCCCACAACATCTGCTACAGGTGAGAAAAATGCTGCAGTACCCGAACAGAATGATTGAGTAAGTACGGCATTTGTAATGTTAGGAATAGGGTCAACTGTTACCACAAAACTGGATGGAGTTCCAGGACAGAATGAGGGACCAGGGCCTGTCGGTGTTACTACATAAGTTACCGTTTCAGAAGTTGTTCCCGAATTGGTAAGTGTTTCGTTAATGTTTCCGGTTCCCGCGGGGCTAAATCCTGTAACCGAAACTGATGATGAAGTTGCAGTCCATGCAAATGTCGAACCTGCTACTCCTGATGTTGGAGTGAAGGTGGCATTGGTGGTAGAACAAATTATTTGAGTTAAAACAGGATTGGTTATTGTTGGCACCGGATCTTGTGTGATAGTTACAATGCTGGTTGAAATAGGACAAGGAGCATTAGTAATTACCCATTCAAAATCATTTGCTCCTAATGACAATCCGTTAACGCCTGAGTTATTCTGAGAAATATTGGTTACAACACCTCCACCGGAAATGGATGTCCAAGTTCCAACACCTACTGTTGGTATGTTTCCTGCCAAAGTAGCTGTTGTTCCGCAAACATTTTGATTGGGTCCCGCGCTTGCAATTGTAGGAGGAGGATAAACGTTAACAATTAAATTAACTGGTGCTCCCGGACAATTAGAAGGGGGTGAGCCAATCGGAGTAATTTGATAAATTACTGTTCCTGCTGCAGTGCCTGGATTAATCAACACATCATTAATACTGCCACCTGCGGTTAAAGTTCCGGCAGGAGTAAATCCGGTAATTCCACTAGCAGAGGATGCGGTATAGGTGAATGTTGCGGTACCTGTATTTGATGTTGGTGCGTATGTTGCCGCCGATCCTGAACAAATAAACTGCTGTGCAGGGGTGTTGTTAATACTAGGAGGTGGGTTAACAGTAACAACATAATTAGAAGTTAGCCCTGGGCATGAGGTAGGAGGTGAACCTATTGGAGTAATAACAAAAGTTACAGTTCCGGCAGCAGAGCCTGTATTTGCAAGTGCCATATTAATGGGTCCTGTACCAGCACCCGGAAAACCAACTACACTTCCGACTGGATTTGCACTTGCTGTCCAGCTATAAGTACCTGCTGGTGATATTAAAGGTGTGTAATTAGGCGCACTTCCTGAACAAATAGACGCAGGTGCAGGAAGGTTATTAACTACAGGAAGTGGATTTACCACTACAGTAACTGTTGATGTACAAGTGGAGCCAGCTGCAGTAACTGTGACTGTATAGACACCTGCAGCAGCGATGGTGGGAGAAGTTATCGTTTGATTCTGCCCATTTGCAACAAATCCATTAGGTCCTGTCCAATGATATAATGTGGCTCCAGTTACTGCGGTACAAGTTAAATTTAATGATGAGCCTGCACAAACAGGACTGTTACTGCCTGCTGTGGCAGAGCAAGTACTTGTACAACCTATCGAACCCGCTGGACTGACAGGCCAATTAACTGTGGTGCCTACAGTTTGTGAATAATTTGTTGTTAACAAAATATAGTATTGCCCAGCAATCGCTGAAAAAGAGAATGAATTTAACCCTGCGGTGGAATAACTGCAACTCAGCACATTTCCGGCTGAAATGCCTGCACAACCTGCAGCAGGACTTGAAAAAGGACCCCATAATACGTAATCAATATCAGGATTGCCACCAGATGTGCCTGTAGAATTGGCCCCCAAAGTAATTGTTCCCGATATGGTTGCCTGAAATACATTCCAGATTGGATTGGGTGTTGACCAAAGGCAACCATAAATTCCTCCGCTACCCAATGAAGCTACGCCACTGCACATTGTATTTGTAGGGTTGGTTGTAATACAATTT
>Ga0194047_10001442_pt1 | contig 14558 bp, 10 predicted proteins | sample JunL225m_MetaG_2_FD_160070 | JGI IMG/M metagenome (GOLD analysis project Ga0194047, IMG submission 160070) | Anoxic zone freshwater microbial communities from boreal shield lake in IISD Experimental Lakes Area, Ontario, Canada - Jun2016-L221-5m | ecosystem: Environmental > Aquatic > Freshwater...
CCAGCGTTTTGACCTCCTCTTCGCTCAGCGTTGGATATTTGGCATAAGCGAGCTGATCAAGGTTGGCCTCCGCCTCCTTGTGCGTTTTCTTGAGGTCGGCTTCGTCGCCTGAAAGTTTCAGCCACTCCCGAAGCAGATCGGCCTCTTCTTTGCTCTCCCTCTCCCCTTTAATCTCTTTCAGCCGCACCGTAACATTGGCCTTGTTCACCTTGTCCAATCCTGAAAAAACTCCCTCCTCCCCGCCGTGCTCCTCTTCCATTTCACCCATACGCGCCGTGAGGGTTTCCAGTTCAGCCTCCAGCCGGGTGATGGCATCCTGCTCTTCGGCTAAATAGCGAGCGATAATGAGCGGATTGGCAACGACATAGTCAAAGGTTTTGAGATCGCCCTGATCGGCATCAAAAAAGAGGGGATTGGCCAGCGTGTTACTCTGCTTGATTTCCGCTGTAGGATTGTTGTGCAGAATCATGTTCATGCGGGCAAGGCCGGAGGTGGCGGCATCCTTTTCCTGACCGTAGAGCGTTACCCTTGCGCTGGCTTCATCACCCACCTTCAGAAGGAGCGATCCCGAGCCGCAGGTGGGATCGTACACCGTGGTGTTATTGGTTGTGGGGGCATCGTGAATACCGACAATTCTGGCCATGATGCGGCTCACCTCGGCAGGGGTGTAGAACTGCCCTTTGCTTTTGCCGCTCTCTGTGGCAAAGTGGCGCATCAAATACTCGTAGGCATCGCCGAGAATATCGTCGCCCTCTGCCCGATTTTTGGAGAAATCAAGTGCCGGATTTTCAAAAATGGCGATGAGGTTGGTGAGCGTATCGACCTTGTCCTTGCCGCTGCCAAGCTTGGTGTCGTCGTTGAAGTCGGGCATGTCGGAGAGCTTGTTGGCGCTCGCCAGCGGCCCGAGAATACGCTTGTTGATCTGGTCGCCAATGTCGGTTTTACCTTTGAGGGCAACCATATCCCTGAAGCTTGCGCCTTCGGGAATGGTTATGGGAGCATAGAGCACACCGGCATATTTGTCGCTGATATACTTGACAAAAAGCAGGACGAGCACATAGTCTTTATACTGGCTGGCATCCATGCCGCCGCGCAGTTCGTCACAGCTTTGCCACAGGGAGGAGTAGAGTTCAGATTTTTTGAGGGGCATGGGTTATCGCAAGTACTGTTATCATCAATTGAGATTTCCGGAGCTGCTCTACCAAGAGAGGGAAAAGAGACGTAACAGAATATAAGCACAAACGTTCAGGAAAGGAAAAGCGTGAGGTGAAGTGTTGCTCAAGGTTAAACAAGTGGGTCAATGCAATAGCTGCAATCTGAAGATCATGCCACCCTTTAACGCAAAGAGGTTCTCTTGGGCCATAAGCAACATCTTTTCACAGGCAGGAGTATTATTAATTATCACGAAACAGAAAAATGCGAGCTTTGGTGTCGCTTCAAAATTCGAAAAAAATCGCAGGCCAAGAAATTCGACAGGGCTATAACCAGTAGACGTTAATGCGAAATTTTACACCTGGAGAAATCTTTACCGAACGCTTTGTCAAGAATGTGCATAAACGGATGTACGGTAATGTTTGGCGATGGGCTTTAAGAAAAATGGTTGAGAAGTGTAATTTTGCTTATTCCCTGATTCCACGCTTGACGTTTTGGCGAAATCTGCATATTTTGGTCAATGCTTGTCATGTAGCAAATTGACAACCGCACGGTTTCCGAAAATATCCAGAAAAAGGATGAGTGAAATAATGACGACAAAAGAGCTTATCTATGGGGAGATTGACCAGATTGAAGAGGTCTGGCTCAAAGATCTTCACCAGATCATCACTCTGTTTATTCAGTCAAAACAGCCACAAAAAAAGCAGGGATTAATGACAAAACTCCGACAGATTCAGATTGATGCTCCAGAAGATTTTGCAGCAAATCTTGATAGAAAGAGGGATCATGCAAGCGTTAACGTTTGACAAACATTTTGCACAAGCAGGATTTCAGGTTTTGATGCGGGAAATTCCCTGAAGATTAAAGGGCCCCTTGCCATGTCACCTCTTCACCGGGCCGTTTCAGCGCTCCGGTGCCAACAGATTCCATCCAGCCACTCTTGCGGAAACGCTTCAGGAGGTCATGGGATATGCCACGTTGCTCGAGCCATGATGCCAAATCAACAGTGCCCTGAGTGTGGCTGGCAAGTGTTGATTTAAATTTTATTCGATTATTGGTAGTCATGCTCTATTAAAAAAGGTAACAGGGAATCACCACTATACTGGCTTTTGCATCAGCGTTCCGTCAGACAGCACTACCGGATCAGGAAATTGATACTTCAGATATTCGTTTTGGTTAAGTGTAAAAGAACCGCTAACAAGTGATTTCAGCTCTTTTGAGGTCATGGATGACGGAAACGCGAAAACGATCTTTTTTTGGGGGAACAATTTCTTTCCTGTTTTCACCGCAGGTATTAAATCTGAATCACCGGTAACAAGAACAATGGTATCACAACTATCGGTATCTTAACGAGTGATAGAGGTTAAACCCATCCACGATAAAAACAACTCTGTTCATGGCATCTGGTCAGATAGAATAAAAAAAAACGCCAGATCGTAACCTGGCGGGGTTCCGCAAGCCGAAGCCTAACGGGGGATGATTTCTTGATTCGAATCTAAAACAAAAGTCAAAATAATTCAAACAGTTATTTCCTTTTTCTGTCTATTCGCTATCAGTCGGACAGCTCAATTGAGCACTCTGGAGTAATGTATCAGGTATTCCGGGCGAATGTGTACCACACAATCAAGTCAGATTTGTAACATCATAAACAAAGATACTCCTTTACCACAGTCGCAACCACTCTCAGCACCTCACCATTTCCCCCGACAACATCAGTTATCCCCTCCGAATCAGCGTTCAGGCAGACCGCTTTTACCTGCACGGGCCCATCTGAGTGGTACGCACGCTCAAGCAGCAGCAGAATCTCCTTGCATTCACGGTCAACCGACACAACAACAATCGTGTGCAGAGCAGGCAACAGCTTTTTCAGCCCGCTGATTTCGAGAGCCGGAGAGACCTTGATGCAGACCCGCTCATGGCAGAGCAGCAGATCGTGCGAGGCAAAAACATCTGGACTTGCCGTCTCCAGTGCTATGGAGCGGTGCCCCTCTTCACATCGTTCAGGATCAACAAAAATCCAGTCAAAAAAGTCATCCGGGTACTCCGCAAGCATACTGATGCTGTCGCCGTATTTTACCACAACATTGGCAACTTCGCTCACCTTCAGATTATGCTCAACCACCGCACACAGCAGCGGATCATGCTCGCAAGAAACCGCCTCATGAAACGTCCGTACCAGAAACATTGTATCGACACCAAGCTCGCCTGTCAAATCGAGCACCCTCTTGCCCGACATAAACGATGCCTTGTATGCCGCTGTGCGCTCCCCGGAGGATTGCTCAAGTGCCAACGGGGTATAGTGTAACTGAATGGCAAAGCTTGCCGGATCGTCGGAGTGGTGCGACGCACGCAACGCCTGAATATCCGGGTTCGCAAGTCTTTAAGTTCTGCGCAGGTCATTCAGCTCTCATACAAAATAAATAATAAATGCAGATTCAGAAATAAGCACAGAACAGATATTGATACCTAAATTGAGCGATGAGGGTCCAGCCTGCCATTTCCGACGATAAAAAACACCCACGCCTGCTGCTCTATGATATTTGCCGCGTCTTGATCATACACTTGCCATCAACAGATCCGCGTTGGCACTCTGGCTGCGACAATATTACACCAGAAACACACAGCACTCTTCCGACAGGACGTACCTATCCCATCATTTTTTGGTGTTTTTTTTGATCAATCCCGTTGTTTAGCAGAGCAGTGGCACACTGTTCTGACATTTCTCGAAGAGCCGGTCAAGCTGCAGACTCTCAAAAGCTGCTCTGGGGACTTTCATACTCAGTTTCCCCGAATGTCGAACCATTTTTCCTGCCGTTTTGATGAACCGACGGCGGAACGTATTGGCATAAACTGATACAGGGATGACTGCTTCCGTAACATCTTCTTTGAAAGACTCAAAGAGGTTATTTCCCAGTAGCATCATGTAATACCACGCTGCGTTTGCCGTAAAACGTTTGAAGGGCAACTGTTCATGACCAAAAGTTTTCAGCGCTCGGTTGGTGAGTTCATCCGTGCCCCGGTCGTGATAATGAGCCAGAAGCCCTTCTGCTTCCAACCATTGTTCTTCACCAATTGCTCTGAGTTGTGCATCAATTGGCTCTCCCTTGCCAAGGTTGGTGACGATGACCATGTCTCGGCATAATCCGTCGAGGAAGTACTGTCCATTATCTTCCCAGAGTGTGCTGAAGATTGTTCGCCTTTCTTTCCGCCATTTCTTTTGTTTGCACAAAAAATCCGTATACATCCAGCTTTTCCGAGCATCAGTATTTTTCTTGAAGGGCTGCCAATCGGTGGCATCCGCTGCTAAATCAAGCACATTGGCGTATTGCTTTCCGCCGCACAAGTACCCAATCTGTAGCCACTCACACGTCTCGAACAGATCATCATCGTAAAATCCGGCATCCATGCGCACGATGATCGGGACATCTTTTTGATACTCCTTCCGGATTTTTTCGACTACACGCCATATCATTGTATCAACGGTATCTGAATGATTTGAGTGCTTCTTACCTCCACGGAACACCGCATCAACCACATAACGACCCCAGTTCATCTGCAAAGGTTGGAAGCCCTTGACTTTTTTGTACGTCGGTTGCACTCCATGACGTTTGGGAGCATCGTCGTTGTCAAAGACTGTTGTATCGATACCCAAGATAATAACCCGTGGTTTGGTCAGCTTCAACCGCCAGATAAACAAATCCTGTAACAACCGCCGGAACAGGTAAACCCGACAAAATGAAAAAGCCCCAAAGAAACGCTTTATCGCATGAGACGAAGCCAATCTCTCGCTACCGACGACATCAAGATAACTCTCCTCCTTCTTGAGCTGATCAAACCCTGTCAAATGACGACTTGTTCCATCCATGAAAAATCTCAGTACCTGCACGAACAGCTCTGGAATTGGCAGCCCCTTGTTGTTTTTCCGCAGTTTGCCGAACATGCGTTCTATTATTGGAAGGAGCTGAATGCTTCGCAGATAGATGGCAAAAAAGCTTAAGCATGCCCTGGTCGTTAACTGGTCATCTGTTGCTTCGATTGCCTGAATTTGTTCTTTCTTTTTCGCCGAAATGCTGGTATCTTTTGCCATAAAGCTCTCCACCTGATGGGTTGTGTGATATTGAAATGGTAATTGCAACTTTACTCATTGTAATATAACACTTTATCCTCTTAGATGAGAGCTTTTTTTATGCAAAATCGATCAGGCTAGGTGATAGATTTAGTCCTTACGTAGAACATAATCTCGTTAATAACGCTTATCCAATTTTATAAGCCAAATTCTTAGCAACCCAAAGAACCTCTATATTTCTAAGGAGTCTGTTCTGTTCATATATTCTTGGTTAGGCTTGTAATAAATTCCCTCAATAGTTTTAAGATGTTCTTTAGTTGAAATCAAGCTCCATTGTTTATTTAAATACTTTGTGATATTTTCTGATTCTGGAAACATTGACGCATGATGAATATTCATAATACCAAGTTGCCATCGAATTCTTTCAGCAGGATTAGTATTGTCTTTGCTTAATTCATCATTTATAATGATCTTGAGCAACTTATCATTTGATCGTAGCTTTCCTTCTATAGGTTCGCAATCTGGATGTATTGTGAATTTACCAGACTGTCTAATCATTCTTGGAACAATTTGTGCAAATGGTGGAGGATGAACTATTTTCCAAATATCTATGTCCATGGGATTAATGTTCCCATTCGGTGTAAAGACTCGGCTATCACCGGCATTCAATGCCCATACAGCACCAATTTTATCTTGATTATTTGAAGATGAAAGTACATTTTCTACAGCAAAATAAAGTGCAACAAGAGGATTACTTGTCCAATCTAGTAACATTGTTTTTAAACCATAATGTTGTGCATAAAATTGCCACATCCACTCATCACTTTTATTTTGAAGCGTCTGAAACTCAAACGATTCACTGAAATAACGCTTAAACATATTAACACTTCGCTTGACTTTACTTCGATATTTCACATGTATATCTTCCTGATTTAATAATGAAAGATCGCCATCTGAATCATCAAAAATATGAGGGCCTAAATCCCATTGGTAATCACGCTGGCCTCGAAAAGACCAAAACTGTTTGCTACGCAGTTTCATGCAAAGGTTGATATATGACTCAATATCCCCAATCACAATTTCCTGAACAGTATTTTCCATTTTACCTCCGTTACCAGATTTAGCAGCTTTTCTGAAAAAGAAATAATTTCATATTTCTAAGCACTACTTTCTTGTTAAGAATTAAATAAATCTAAGATACCATAAGTGTACCACAGTGTACAGTAGCATTTATCAGTGTATTATCTTGCCCTTATTCTATGAAATTATTTGATGTGGGGCACTTCTCATATTTCAACTTTTGTTCTAGTTTAATATTATCTTCCCAATCTTGTAAAATAGATTTAGAAAGATTCTCATATTTATTAAGAATTTCATCAAGAATTTTTTTGTGTAAATCCAATTCAACAAGTTGTCTTTGATTTTCTTTTTCTTTTGTTATTTGTATTTCAGCACGATTTTTAATATCTGCAATTTGCTCGTCCTGCTTCACTATGAGTTCAAATTCCTTAATTCGCGTTTTTCTGATTATATCCAATTTAACATCATATTCGGTTGGCTTTCCCATAATTTTCATCCAAGTTGGTATAATTTCAATAAGTAAAAAAACAAGAAATATAAACCAACGTAAAAACTGAACGCCAAAGTTTGGGTGAGTTAACAAAGTCATAAATTTTGTATCGAAGCCTTGCATTTCACCTAAAAATTTTCTTTTATTATTAACGTCGTTTGCTACAGTTGCATTATCATTTTCTATCTTTTTGGTTAATTTGAATATTATGGTGTCTTGCCGTTGTATTTTTTCATTTAATTCTTTTTCGTACTTTTGTCGTTCTTCTATCATAATCTTTGCATAGTTATTTACTTCTTTTTCTTTGCGCACATAATCTGTTATTGCGTTCGTATATGCTCTTTTTTTGGTCAAATAAGTTTCATATTCAGAAGTTTTTATTATTTTCACTGACTTATTGGTTATTTCATCATATCGTTCAGGTATTCTGTTCCATGATTGATTCATTTCGGCCCGGCTATTGGCTCTGATTCTGGCTAATTGCGATAATTTTGGATTTTCAATATCATAATTTGTTATTGCATCATGAAAGGCAATTGTCGTTGGATTTTTACTTCTTAATTTGGAAAGATTCTCACGACTTAATTGATTATTGTTTTGCCTGTTTTTCGTACCTTCTATGTCCATTGCATTATTAAGTTCATTTTGATATGACATCCACTCTTTGTCTGCGTTTTTCTGCCTTTGATGTTCAATTTGTCCACTAAACAAATAGTGATCTAACGGACTTGACATAAACATAGCTAGAAGACAACCCAAAAACATTCGGGGAAATATGTACTTTAAAAACTTTGATTTTGTGCTGATAGTATCAACATAAACTTTGTCTATAGTTTGTATCATCATTTGATCTATCGAATACACTAAAAGCCCCCATATAAACCCAATCAATAGTGTCATTATAGCGCTACCACCAAAGTCCTCTCCCGCAAATGCACCGCAAAACGCTGCAAAGAAAAATGTCATTACAAACAATAAACCTTGTCGGGAATAGTATTTGTGAGCTGTAGGACAATCTTTGATAATCCAAACCTCATTACCTGAAATAGACCAAAATATTTTTTGAATTAATGTTCCGTTGTTATTCATTTTTTTATTGCCTTTATAATATTGAATAATCTTTTATTTAAATCAGATAAAATATTATCAATCAGAATATACATTGGTTTAAATTGCATAGAAAACAGATTATTGTACCAACTTGCTTTTTGTAATTGCTTTAAGATAGAAGATATATATGGTGCCCCAATATTAAGATTAGGCAAATCAATATTGAAAGCAGGAATTTCAAGTAACGATATTTTACTTATTATAGGTAATTTATGCACATAAATCAATACGCTTTTTTCTTCAGTAAATAATTCATTTGAAACCTGTAAGGTATATTTTTCAGATTGTGTCGATAAAATTTCTATTTGTCTCAACTTTGTTACATCTTTTTGTAATGGCAACAGAAGAATCTTTCTAGCATTAGTCACTTCCCAGGTTAATAATATTTTATCTGATTCAAATACCCTTTCCTTATTTGAGCGAAAATAAAGTATTTGAGCGGGCTTTATTACAATGACTTGTATTTTCATGCTTTTCGAATACGAGTTGCCCATAGTATAAGCAACTAATTCGTATTGTGTGGTATTTGTTTGTGGAATTATTACATCACAAATATGTCTAACATCTATTTCTTGATTATCATATTTTATTGTAATGCGACTTGCATTCACTACACTCCAGGACAACACTACATCTTCTCCGGACTTTATATATGTCTCATTTGCCATAAACCCATAAATTTGAGGCAATTTAATGGGTTGGACTTCTAACGTTTGTGTTTCTTTGTAATGTTCATTTTCAACAGTCAAAACAAATTGCCTGTAACCTGATATTTGTGTCCTATACTCACTTTTGCTTATAGGTATTTCTTCATTGTTGATATAAGCACGATTAGCATTTAGCGTTTTGTATTGGATATCAAATGGTATATTTTCAATTATCTTATCGTCAACTATACTGAATTCTACAATTTTAACAGGTTTTACTGTTGCATATATAGAAAAGTTGGACTTGCGTGAATTATCTGCAAACCAATCACTTATCAATTTTGACAAATCAATACAATCTACATTACCAAGTGCATACGCAAATGAATCAACAATATAATCGGCTATTTCTTTGTAAAGAAAATTTTGTATTGAAAAGAAATACTTAATAGATTCAATCTTAATAATATCATTGTTCGAATTGTTGATCAGTTTTTCATGAATATTATCGTGAATAGCCAATAATATGATTTTTCGTAATATTTTATTCAATACTAAATCCGCCAATAATCCTTGCATTCGCGTTTTATCAGATAACACCCGTACACCACAAGCCCCAATAATGTCTTGCAATATCTCATGGGGCATCTTTCTTGTAGAAGACGGACTGATATTCACTTGTTCACAAATAGGGCATTTACAGATCGCATTTCCCGAAGTTGTCCATTCATGAGAACAATACAAACATTTAATTTCCATTGGTTGTAACACTGGAGAATACCGTTTATGCTTTAGAGCTTGTTCGTAAATAAGCAGAGTTTGACCACATCTACTAATTTTGCTCTTTTTAAACAAGAATAACCGTATCCAAATGAGCAATAATTGGCACAACTGATGCTATTTGTATCCGTCGAGTACCATTTGATTTATTTACGAATAAGTTCTTAGACTATACAACAATTGATTTCTGTCTTACATTGGTACCATGGGAAAATTTACGTACGCACAAGGGAGATGTTAAGATGCAATATATCATCAAATTATGAGTTAATATCCCGTCTCCATGGCTATTACCAATAGCAAGTATCATGATATAGATATCATATCCTTGATGAGCTTATGATTGAACCGGGCTATTTTTACTTTATGTTCCATGGATATCGATTTTGAACGTCTATAATCATATCCATAAATCATAAGATTGTTTGTCAATAGAGAGGAATTCGAGTTATAACAAAGAATATTCAAACTCATTGTTTTATTTACCAATAACCTTTTGCCACATTCTGAGGTCATAGCACAGCTCTATAAAAGCAGATGGCAGATTAAACTTAGCAAAACAGCATTTATGAATTAAGAATTATTATGGCACTTCTGAAAATCCAGTCAATATTTAAATCAGGAAAATAATATCAACTTATACCTTTGTTTAAAAAGTGCATTAATTTTGATATCTCACCCCACACATCCCTACTTCAATGTTCTCAATAAAATCCATATTTAACAATTAGTTATTAATTCCTTTAACTGGATCCCGGATACCTACACCTGTAACCATCCGGATTTTATTACATATAACCTGACACGCTTGATGTTTTATTTTTATTTTGAATTCAACATTTTCACAATGAATTCACTTATTTTAGCTGCATGAGATTCGATTATTTCTATAGCTGCCTCGATTGATTTATATTTAGAGGTTGTGTTAGATTGATCTTTTTCTATATCATTTTTTGGTTGTAAGTACGTTAACTTTAATTTTGATACTACACTTTCAATGGCATCTTCATCAACTATCCATGCAACAGAAACATCATCCCCACTCCCATTTTTACTTAAATCAGGTAGTGAATCTCTCAGGCTCTTCTTAGCATTTTCAATTCCTTCAGTTGATATATCTTCCAAAATTGAGGTGTAGTATGCAGATAACTTGTCGCCCCATGAATCATCAATGCCGTCAGTTCCCAACATAACGGCTAAAGGAAAATCTTCTTTGCCTGAAAATGAGTATCTAAATCTTTTATAGGCCTCGTTATTGCAAAGCGATGTTGTTGTATTTAAAAAACAATCTGAATCCCAAAGTATAGGTTCGCTCCATCTTCCTTGCTCATCGCATGTTAAACATTTACCATCACCAATATGTAAACCAAACCAATAATTTGGTGTTCTTACGAACGCAAGTAACGTTGCGCCATATGCTTTTACAGCATCGTTATCTCCTAATAATTGTAATTCATCCTTGGTTGGCGGATTTTCTTTCCAATCGGTTTCTGCCTTTTTATACCATTGAAAGTAAATATGTTTAAACAAATGCTCAAAGATTTGGTCAATATCCTTAATTTTAAGATATACATTCTCAAATTTAGGAATTGACAAATCTTCGTTAAAATTGCTATTTTGCTTCCTTGCCGGTACTTGTGCCGCTTTACCTTTGATAAAATCATTCAAGTTTATTTCTTTTATTGCTTCCATTGCTATTTCACAAGCAAATCGTGAACCTCTATCGCTTCGACAATAATTTTCACTCCCATGACCATCACTCACAATAGCAACAAAAAGGGAGCCATCAGGTGCAGAATAATTGAGCGAATGATCCTGACAGACTTTGTTTTCTATAATATGACTAAAGCCCAATTCGGTTACAGAGTACGTTGATATCCTCATTTAATTGCCGATTATTATTGATATATTAGAGAAATACCAGCTAATGCCTTAACCACTAATGTCAAGACATTAGCAAAAAATGATTATTATTCACAATCATCATCAACAGAGTTACCACCAGTTGCTGGTGTTATTGTTCCATTTTTAATATCTTCGTTTAAATCTTTTCCGATCTGTTTTTCAATTTGTACCTGTTTTGAATCATTTGAAATATCTGACGATTTAGATGCCACCATAGAAGACGTAACCGTAACACAACGAATTAATTTTTTCAAGGCCTCCACATTATGCACTGTATATACAGATTCATTGCTACCAGTAAATTCTGTTAAAACAATAATATTTGCATCATCCCCAATTGCAATAGCTATTTTGATACCTGCTTTAAACCAATTTATTTCCTTTAAATTTTTTAGTGGTCCTTGATAAATGTCTGTCGGCTCTCCATCTGATAGAAGAATAAATACAGGTACAAAAGATCCGCTTGCACTTTGCATAAACCCACCAGTTTTTTTTGTTAATTTTGAGGATAATTCCGAACATGCAGCTCCAAAATCAGTAGACCCGTCAACGGTTAATGTTCGCCATAAAAAACTTTCGGCAGATATAGGATTAGAATATGACCATTTTACGCCTGAAGAGAATTGTAAAACAGCAATTTCAATATCAGCATCATTGTTGTTTTTAGAAATTTCTCCAACCATAGGAAGAATTTCTTCTACTGCATGGTTCAACGCTCCAATTTTGGCACCATCCATACTATAGGAAGTGTCAACGACAAAAAATATAACTAATTTTTTAGCTGGCATTGGGTCCATAGAAATAGGCATAATTCATATATTTAAAATTATTACTAAAAAAAATTTATATTATCGTTGCTGTAATTTCGTTAGAAAAAGTAATTTTTATATCTTTATTGAGAATAACAATACCTCCTTTTTTTATTCTTTCTATCTTCCCTGAATCCCAGATTGCCCATTCGGTAATCGAATTATTTCTTATTCCAAATTGACCCGTTTTTTTATTTACTATAACTTGCCCTGCTTCTTCAAATACATTTCCCCCAGTTATTATATTAGACGCATAAATGAACTTGCCTGAAGCAATTGGGATTTTGTGACCATTAATTTGTAATCCAAAAGGAATATTTAATGATTTGTTGCAAAAATAGCACCCTTCTTTACGCGCAAAAGTTTCTTCACCACAACTGACACACTTTACTAATAAGTCGCGAGTTCTGCATAACGAATTTATCCATTCTGTGCCTCTTATTCGATCCTGCGATTGTGTTATTGCTTCTTTGTTAAAAGCCTTAACAAATGCTTCGTTTAAGGTTTTAGGATAGAAATCCCACAATGTTAGGACATTAGTATGGATATTTTTTACAGGTCGATTGCTATCATTTAAGGGATCACAAATAAAAACTGCATTTTGGCCATAAACCTCTTTTTCAACAATACAAGTACAGGCAGGATAACTTAATGCTTTTGCTCCTTCAAATGGGTGGTTACCATAAAGCAACAAAAATAGAATTATTGATAATGAAAAATAATCTGTTTTTTTACTGGGCTGAAATTTTCCCATTACAATTTCTGGTGCCATATAACGCATTTTTCCAGAAATGGGCGACTGTTCGCCTTCTGGGGTAACATTATCGCAATCACAAATCAATACTTTTCCATTTGCAGGATTTATAAAAAAACCGCCATCATTTATGTCATGAAAGCATAATCCATTTGCATGTATTTTTTTTAGTGCGTCACAAATTTTAATTGCAACCGAAATCCTTGTAAGAACTGAATTACTAAATTGATTGAAATCAACAACCATTTTACCTTTAATAATATCTTTATACTCAGCAGGTCTAAGGTCCATTACATATCCAAAATAGCCATCTCTTTTAGTTGTCAGCATTTTAGGCCAAATAAAATCGTCAGATGGCGCACCTTTTAATATAAGATTTTCAATATTGGAGAACATCCAATTATCAGGTGATTTATACCATTTTAACGCATATTCTTTCCCGAGATTATGCTTAACTCTGTAAACATATCCTTGACCACCTTCGCCAATTTCTTGTAAAACTGTTAAACTGCCGCCTGATTGTAACTGGACATTTTCTCCTATTGTTAGTTGTGCCATATTAATTCTGGTATTTGAATATATATATATTTGTGTTTTTCATTTTTTTTACGAGATTCAATGAACTACCCTGCAGCAGAGTTACGGGGTATACATTCATGTTCTATATTTTCTTCCCGAATCATAGCTTCAAGAAATATGTCCTACCCTATAGCGATTTAATATGTTAAGTGCTAAAAAAAAGCCATTCCGTAATCCTTGCTGAAACCAGTCAGTATTTTCTATTCATAAGCGGTCTGCATAAGACCCTGATTTTTGTTTATACCAAGACCACAAGTAGCAGCCCTGCAGCTACTCTATTTCGGTCTGAGTTTTACCAACGCTTTTCATGCATAATGGTAACAGTCTACTGGTTGCTGAACTCTCCTGAAATATATTTCATCAAGTTTTCCTAAACGGGATCATAAGAAATGATGTCGCCACTGCCGAATCCGCAGAAAACCCCATAGCAAGTTATACAACGAGGTAAATACCACCAAAGTCAAATCGGTCACTCCCTCCAGCTCATTGATAAATACTCCGGAGTTTAAAGAGGGGTCTTCCTGAATTGTTACAATCGACCTTTACCGTTGCATACTCCGCACTTCACCACGCCAGAACCGTTACAGTTCTTGCACTGGTGTGAACCACCCAAAAAGTCTTGAACCCGACCACTGCCTTTGCATTTAGGGCATTTGACTGATCCTTTGCCGTTACAGGTTTTACAGGTTGATGTTGCCATTGTCGTAATTTTTTTTGTTAGTGAGAATCACGAAAGATAATATCTCCTCCAAAAAACAACACCCCGGCGTAATAATGCCCAAAAACCACCATCATCACCGCCGGGCATAAAACATCGATAAAAAAAATGTCACGTCAACCTCACTCTCAACTCGAAGTTTTAGACAAATTATTTACAGGGCCACTATTTTCAAAAATTAGCAAAAGATTACATAAAAATACCATTGCGCATAAATTTTTGTGAATTTTTTTGTGTAGAAATGGGTTTTTATTGCACTCATTATCCAGACTGTAACCGCCCGGCTGCTTCAGCATTGGCGGCTTCACCCGATCAACAGTGCAAAAAGTTTACCCGTGGATTCATGATTGTCACTCCCAGCCTGACCATCCGCGACCGGATGCGGGTGAGTCAGCCAAACAATCCTGACAGTAATTTACGGTCGGCAAAAAGGGGCGGCTTGGCCAGTCGATCCGCTGCGTAGTCTCG
>Ga0194047_10001446_pt1 | contig 14536 bp, 14 predicted proteins | sample JunL225m_MetaG_2_FD_160070 | JGI IMG/M metagenome (GOLD analysis project Ga0194047, IMG submission 160070) | Anoxic zone freshwater microbial communities from boreal shield lake in IISD Experimental Lakes Area, Ontario, Canada - Jun2016-L221-5m | ecosystem: Environmental > Aquatic > Freshwater...
CCAAGACCCTAGCTCCGGGCGTATTTCTAACCACTGGATTACCCTGCACGAAGATGGCAACCCCGCCGGTTATAAGCCGATTCTGGTTATGGACGTGTGGGAACATGCTTTCCTGTTAGATTATAAGCCTGTCGAACGCCCCAAATATATTGAAGCCTTCTTTAGCAATATTGATTGGGCTGCCGTAGAAGGTCGCTTACTGTAAATTATGCCGCAAGAGAATCAGCCGCTGCCGGATAATACGCTTGTTTCTGAAAATAGCGAGAACCGCCAATCCGGGGCGGCTGTTTCGATTAATGAAGAATCCTATGCCGAGCATTATGAATATACTCGGCGACATCTCCGTAAGGATGAGCTAAGTACCCGCTATACTCAGGTAGTGAATGAGATGGAAAATGCCGGTTGGGAGTTTGCTTCTCTCAAGGCTACTTATGGTTATGTTCGTACTTTTTGGGAGCAGGAAGGGCGCGGTCCCTTTCAAGGCTGCTATCTGATTTTCCGCCGTAGAGTCTCAAGAACATTGCCAAATCCCTGAGCAATCGGGGGATTGGTGGCAATAAAAGAAGGGCGACTCCAGCGTCGCTCCTACGGGTTAATTCTCATGGTATGGTAAGAGGGCTTCAATCCAAAATCGGCAATCCAAAATCCAAAATGGAAGGCGCCCTCGTTCGGTGGCGCAATTCTCATAGGTTGGGGGAAGGAACTATTAATATTCTGTTAAGGTAGTAAAGTTCTAACTATTGTACAGTTAATTACAGCAAAAAACCTGTTCATGACAGCCTCAAACACGCTAAAGTGCAAGTGTCGTAGAGCATATTCGGATAAATGCCGGTACAAGGAGCAGGAACAAAGCTGTAGCGGGGTTTGCAAAAAATGTGACCCATAGCTACCAGATTCTGAGAACTAATTTAACCCTGTTCGATTCTCCGGTAAAACAAGTATTCCCAGAGAAAAGAGGTACACTATGCACAGTATCAGTACAGGCAGTTCGAGTATTACCACCCCTCCCTCGAATGTTCCATTCCGTTTCATGAATTACATCTGGATTTCGACATACTGGTTTGCGCTTTCATTTTTATGGGGTGGCTTCCTAAGTGTAGTATTGCCGGCTTTAAACAAGCCGCTGGCAGAACCTATTTTTGGCAATAACTATGAAACGGCGCGTGGCATCCTCAGTTCAATCGGATTAATTATCGCGATGTTCGTACAGCCTTTATCGGGCGCAATCAGCGATAATTCTTCTCACCCGATGGGGCGGCGGCGACCTTTCATTATCGTGGGTAGCCTTGGCGGGTTAGCCGCGTTAGCTCTTTGCGCGTTAGCTTTTAACTGGTGGATTTTATTAATCGGTTATTGTATCTTGCAATTTACCGATAACACGGCGCAAGGCGCATATCAAGGTTTGATGCCGGATACTGTGCCGGAGAATAAAAGAGGGCGAGCTTCCGCTTCTCTGGCAATCGCGCAGCTTTCAGGTACGCTATTCGGCGCGGTTGTGCCGGGCATTTTACAGGGAATAATGGGCGAGATAGATGGCTCGCGCATGATGTTGTTGCTCAACGCGGTGATATTTGTTATTGCTATGCTGCTGACTGTAATCTTTGTTAAGGAAAAGCCCTACCACCCAACGGTTAAAATCTCGCCGATGCGTGCCGGTTTCAATATGTTTGGCGGGTTGCGAAAATATCCAGACTTTTTAATCCTAATGGTGGCGCGTTTCTTGTTCTTAACTGCGCCTGCCACGATTTCGCTTTTCGCCAAGTCTTTTCTGGAGCGCGAGGGCTTCATCAAGCCTAAAGTGAACGCTGCCGGTCTTCCGGTAGATGCCAATGGCTTAGCGCTGCTTGACCCTTCCAAGTATGTGATAGAAGCCGGCTTCACTTTGAGCATCTTGCTAGGTTTGGTGATTATCGGGGCGGTGGTGGCTTCGTTTCCTGCTTCGCTGCTCTCCGATAAAATCGGGCGCAAGAAGGTAATTTATCTGGCTTCTGTGTTTGGTCTGATAGGCGGTTTGGGGCTGTTCATTCCGCGTATGATAATGGCTAACGCAGTACAAGAGAGCCTGAAGCTTTCCGGCTTTGTCGCGCAACAAGACTATCTCGATACGGTACGCCCCGGCGCAACTATTATGGTAATTATTTTTGGGGCTTTGGTAGGTACTTCGTGGGGTTCGTTTATGTCGGTGGACTGGGCTTTCGCCACAGACCTGATACCGCTTTCCGAAGCCGGGCGTTTTATGGGCTTGAGCAATCTTGCCACCGCCGGTTGCCAAGCGTTTGGCGCATTTGTGGGCGGGTTTATCGTAGATAGCGCGTTGGGCTATAGCGGTTTGTTCGTGGTAGTGGGTTTGTACTACCTGATAAGTATTGCCATCCTGACGAAAGTAAGGGAAACTCGTGGGCGAGGGGCGCACCCTCTGAACGAGGGCGAAGTGTTAGCCTGAAATTAGAAAAGCGGGGCTTTTACACCCCGCTCTTTTTTTACTTGCCGACAACTTCCAGCATATCTGGTACACGATAGAATTTAACTCGTGGGCTGCCTTTTTGCTCACCTCGCGCTATTTCGGCTTTGTTAATTAAATGCCAATCAGCGTAAGTGACATATTTAATGCTGCGTTCTTGTAGTAGCTTTTCTATTAGCGCAACATCGCGGTTTTCGTCAGAGATACCGGCAAGCTCCGGCACATCCTGTACCGCCGAAACGACAGTAGCAGCCGAGTCAGGCTTGTTAGTGCCGATGATGCCGGAGGGTCCGCGTTTCGCCCAACCAACTACATACTCGCCCACAACAACCGCGCCGCCTGCGCTATCGGTTACGCGCCCGGCAACATTGGGGATAACGCCGCTTTTCGAGTCGAAAGGAACATCCGCCAACGGTGCGCCTTTGTAGCCTACCGAGCGGAAAATCATGCCAACTTCCAGCGTTTCATATTCGCCGGTGCCGATTGCCTTGATGCTGCCGTCCGCGCCTTTTTCAAGGCGGTTCTTCTCAATCTTGACTGCCGATACCTTGCCATCCGTGCCGATAACTTCTACCGGAGAAACGAGATAACGGAAATCAACCTTGCGGTCGCCTTTTACTTGCGGGTTGGCGGCGTATTGGCGCATAGTTTCCACGTTTTTAGTGGCAGCCTTATCGCCGGGAAGAGCCGCCGCGCTGTTTTCGTCTAGTTCGAGGGAAGCCGGGTCAATCACTACGGTCACGTTCGGGAGTTCGCCAAATTCCTTGAGTTCAGGGTTGGTGAAAGCAGCTTGCACGGGACCACGCCGCCCCAACAAAATAACCTCTTTTACTTTGCTTTGGCGCAATTTTTCGATGGTGTAATCGGCAATATCGGTTTTTGCCAATTCGTCCGGTTCGGTAACAAGGATACGGGCTACGTCCATTGCTACGTTACCGTTACCAACTACCGCGACCCGCTCGCATGAGAGGTCAAATTCGAGGTCACAATAATCAGGGTGAGCATTGTACCAGCCTACAAAGATGGTGGCGGGATAGCTATTTTCTAAATCCTCGCCGGGAATACCCATTTTACGGTCAGATTGCGCCCCAACCGCATAGATAATCTGGTCGTAATATTTTTTCAAATCGGCGTGGGTAACATCTTTACCTAAGGTTACGTTGCCAAAATAGCGGAAGTTAGGGTTTTCCGCCGTTTTGTCGTAAATACGGGTGACGGCTTTAATGGATTGGTGGTCGGGCGCAACGCCTTCCCGCACTAACCCATAGGGAGTGGGAAATCGGTTGAACATGTCGATTTGAACAACTAATCCGGTTGTTTTGAAAAGCGCTTCGGCTGCGTAAAAGCCTGCCGGACCTGCCCCAATGATAGCAACCCGCAACGGGCGCGATTCTGTACCAAGCTTGTGTTCCATTGGCTAATCCTCAATTTTCTTCCTTGTAGGTGCAAATTATAGTCAAAAAGCTCTTTGTTAAGGATATAATACCATATTGTGAGAAATTGCACTTTATGGTTTTTTGGAATTAATGATAGAAAAATAAGGGCTTTAATGCTCGGAAAAACCCGGCAATTGCCCTCTTTAAATAATCTTAGCAATTGGAAGGAAGGCGTTAATTCTGGTTGTTGCTACGCAAAAATTCGGTGGTAGGGTCTGGGTACGCGGTGTAAAAGTCAATCGCGCGTAACAATAGGTGCATGTTATGGTCGTAAATCATGTGCTGACGCAAGGCAATTTTGCGCCCATCCTCTGCTTTAATTACCAGCAAGCCGCGTTTACCGCCGGAAGTAGTTTGCGGCAGCATTATGTAATAGGTAATTAGCAATTCAAGACCGGGCAGGGCTTCGCGCAACTCGTCTGCTTTATTCTGAGTCTCGTACACGTCCACTATTTCAAACCAATTTATTTTGGTTTCGCCGCGTTTGTGGCTGTAAACGGAGAGATATTGCGGGGTAATAGTTACGCGCTGGCGGGTACTGTACGAGTACCAGCTATAGTAAATCAAGCCTATTTCGAGCAACGCTACCAGCAGGGCGGGGAAAACCCACCAGAAATTATCGGCGACTTTGAGGAAAAGGGCGACAGTTACTGCCCCGCCCATTAGGATGAAGAAGCCGGAGAAAAGGATACGCGCCAGCAGAGTTTCGCTGAAAGTGCTAGTTTCCATTGGTTATGCCACCGTAAGCTGACCGTTAAGCCGGGTTATTTCCAGCACGATTGAGGCAGCGCGGTACAAATCGCGCACATCTAGCCACTCGTTGACGGTGTGGATAGAGCGCATTCCCGTACCTAGATTAGCGCAGGACAAGCCTTTTTTGTTGAAAATATTAGCGTCACAGCCCCCCATCATTTCCATCGGTTGCACCTGATATTCCAGATTACGGGCAGCGCGTATCACCAACTGCACAATGGGCGAATCTTCGCTGAGGTTCATGCTGTCATAGCTACGCTCGATGTGAGACTCCACGCTGGCGTTGAGTAGCTTGCCATCCACCTCAACCTGATAACGTGCCGCCGCCGCTTTAAAACACTCGTCCATATGCGCCACTTGCTCATCGAGTTTCGCTTCGTTTAGGCTTCGCGCTTCGCCATGCAATACCGTTTTATTGGGGATAATATTGGTGGGACCGCCACCCTGTATAAAGCCGATGTTGGCAGTGGTTTCGCGGTCTATTTTCCCAAGCTTCATATTAGCTAATGCTTCGCCGGCAATTTTGATTGTGCTGATACCCTTTTCAGGAGCCATCCCCGCATGCGCCGCCACCCCGTTAATTGTCCATTCCATATGGGCGCTGGCGGGGGCTTTGATGAATAGATAGCCCACGTCATCGCTATCTAGCACAATGCCGTATTTAGAGTTAAGCCGGGTTGCATCCAGAAATTTCGCGCCTAGCAAGCCCACTTCCTCGCAAATAGTAAAGACTGCTTCGATTTCGCCATGCGGTATATTTTTTTCGACTAGCGTACGGATAACTTCCACGATGATAGCGCATCCGCTCTTGTCGTCCCCGCCTAGAATAGTTGTGCCATCGGTGCGAATGATGTTGCCCTCAATAACAGGCTTGACCCCTTCTCCCGGTACAACCGTATCCATATGCGCGGCGAGAAAAAAAGCCGGAGCAGCGGGATTATTGGCAGCTAGGCGACAAATCACATTCCCGGTATTTCCGCCCGCAAACTCACCGGCAGCGTCAATTTCTACGCTTGCGCCCAATTCTTCCATCACCGCTTTAAGTTTCAAAGCTACTTCGCGCTCTTTGCGGCTGTGGCTATCGGTGGTAATTAAATCAAGAAAATGTTCTTTAAGGCGGGCTTCGTTTATCATCGTAATCGTTTTCCTCGCTAGGACGTATTTATTATCGGTTTTTAGACAGGCGTAACCCAGATTTTGCTGGCAATTTTGATACCTATTGTCACTTCATGCCCATCATCGGTCATAGCTGAGAGTGTTTCGCGAAAGGGCGAACTGCTTTTGATGGTGAGTAGCGCTCCGGGCATCAAATGGTGTTCTTGTAAATAGCGCAATAAGCCCGGTTCATGTTCGGCTTCTTCGGTTATACGCAATAGCGCTACTTTTACGCCGATGCGCGTTTGGTCGAGCGGATGCGCTTCTTCCGGCAGTATAAAGCCGCTACCGGGAATTGGGTTGCCATGCGGGCAGGTTTTGGGATTGCCCAAAAAGCGGGTTAGGGCTTTTTCTACACTTGGCGAAATAGCATGTTCAAGGCGGCAGGCTTCTTCATGGGCGGCTTCCCAATCAAATTCTAGCACATCCACCAACAAGCGTTCCAGCAAACGATGGCGGCGCGAGAGTGACAGCGCCACTTCTTCGCCCATTTTGGTTAGGCGAATACCCTTATTTTTCTCATCCAACATTATAAAGCCATGTTCTCTGAGGCGGTTTATGGTAGCGTTTACGGTGGGCGGCGATACATTCATGCGCTCGGCAAGACGCGCCGCAATTACGGGCTTGCCTTCTTCCAGCGTCATATTATGGATTGATTCGCAATATTCTTCTACTACTTCTGTGACCTTGTGGTCTTTATTTTGGTCGTGTTGTGCGTGTAATGTCATTATTTTCTCCTGAACAACCTGAGAGATACAAACCCAGCCTTATTTTAACAAATCTGGCAAGGTTTATAAAGAAAAAAGCGGGGCGGGATTCGGGTTCGTAGGGGCGTGTCCAGCCACCCTCATTCGGTGGCGCAAATTCTGGGGATTTGTAGGAGCAACCTCCGTGTTGCGACAAGAACCGCCCCTACGGGTTAATTCTCTTGTCTTGGATTGGGCGAGAGGGCTTCAATCCAAAATCGGCAATCCAAAATCCAAAATGGAATGCGCCCTCTTTGTTTGGCGCAAATCTCATGGGATTGGGGCTTAATTAAGAATATCCCTTTTCCAGAAGCGGACGGTGGCAATCGCAACAAATCCGGCACAGATAAGCAGCAGCAGACTTTGCGCCGTCCAATCCGCGCCATTGATTATTGGTCGTCCGTATTGGCGGAAGATGGACATTTGCGCCACCCAATTTGGCAATTTGAAAAGGTCGGAGAGCAAATCGGCTAAGAAGCTCAATAATATTAAACCGCTCAAAATTCCAACCGCTACCTCTGCTTTTATGGCTGATAGCAAATAGCCCGCCCCTGCCACCACCGCGCAAATTACCCAAAGCCCAAAGAAAGCCCCTGCCGCCTTGCCTACGTTGACCGGAACATTGCTAACCAACGTTACAAGCCCGAAAATTACCGCCTGTATGAGTACATAAAGGGTTGCGGCTACCAACGTTGCCGCGAAACGCTCTAGCAATAGGCGCGGGCGCGACTTCGGCGTACTGAGCAGCAACTCTAAGTGTCCCTCGTTTTCCTCGCCCGACCAAACCGCAACTTGTGTGATGGCGTAAATCGCTGCCAATACCGAGAGAATCAGGAAAAGCGAAATTGCCAGAATCCCTTCGTTGGTCATTTCAACGTTAAAACCGATGTTTTGAAGTATATCCGAGCTTTTAAGAAGGTCGGCAAATATTTGGCGATAGCTGTCGGTGGCGGGTACAATTAGCAGGATATAAGCGGTTATAGACAAGCCCCAAATTATCGTTCCCGGCAACAATTCCCCTAGCATGAAGGTAAAATTATTGCGTAGCCAAAGCGAGCGCGTGGCGGTTGTGTTTTGATAGCTTTCTGATTTGACCGCAGCGCGGCTTCTGAAAAGCTCAAAATATGCGCCGTGGTCGCGCTTAATGTAGCTTACTACTGTCGGAACGAGTAGCACAAGGTTTAGCCCTATCAATACCGCTAGAGCTACCGCGCTAGTTCCAACGCTTCGGGCGAGCGGTTTGCTCTCGTCATAATAATAGAAGGGCGAAATATATTTCAGCCATTCAAAGGTTGGTAGCTGATACGCGATATTTTTTATAAAGTAGGTGAATGCCATAATGCCGATTGTCCAGCTTGAAGCGGCTTTGCGCGACATAAAATTGCCTAGCAGCAACCCCAACGTGCCGAATACCATCGCGGTAATGCCAACATTAAAGGCAGTCAGCATGGCAGAGGCAGCGTTAACCCCTGAGTTCGCCGCAGTTGCGCCGCCGCCTAGCGTTCCCAAGCCCCACAACGCTACTATAATAAAGAGCGATACCAGCATCCCGCCCCATTTTTGGAGGATGACCGAGACTCGCGTTTTAGGGGTAGAGAGCAACACATCTAGCGAACCGCGCTCCTCCTCGCCCCGAATAAGCATTGTTCCCATGAGCAGCATAAAGAAACCGAGCAGCGCGGGAACCATATAAAGATATTTGGAATGAGCGTAGCCACCCGCCGTATCCACATCGGCGGCTTTGCCCGTCAGAATAATAAAAGAGTTAAAAGCTTTATAGGCTTCATCTATTAACTGAGCTTTGTTAGCTCCATTCGGGAACACGCCGTCATACGCCTTTATTACGCCGAGCATCAGCAACCCGCCGAGAATGCCCCAAATCAGGATGGCGCGGGTGTTGTCCCGGATAGTTTTCAGGAAGATATTGCGTAACATCATTCCCACCCCCTACTTCTGTTCGCGATAATAATCGAGAAAGGTTTCTTCCAGCGAAGGCTCACGGCTGACGAAGTTTAGCACCGTATAGCCCGCTAACACTTTCAAAACCTTATCCAGAGATTCGGCGCGTGCCACACAGCGGACAGTCTGGAGGTGGTCGTTGGGCGCAACCTCGAAACGGCTCAAGCCGGGAATTGCGTTCAAGGCTTCCAGCGGTACTTGCCCGTTAAAGGTAATTTCAAGGCTATGGGCTTTAATATCGGTGAGTTCGCTAATCAGCCCTATTTTTACCAACTTACCCTCGCGGATGATGGCTACCCGGTCACAGACCTTTTCCACCTCGCTCATGATGTGTGAGCTTAAAAAGATGGTGGAGCCGCTCGCTTTTGTCTCTTGGATGAGCTTGTAAAATTCTTGCTGATTGAGGGGGTCAAGCCCGCTGGTGGGTTCGTCCAGTACCAATAGGCGCGGTTTGTGCATCAACGCTTGGATTACGCCCACTTTTTGTTTATTGCCCCGCGAATATTGCTTGAACTTTTTACTCATATCGAGGTCAAGGCGTTGCGCCAATTCCTGCACATATTTCCAATCCACGCCGCCGCGCAAATTGGCGAAATATTCCAGCGTTTTTACGCCTGTGAGGTTGCTATACAGCGTGAACTCTCCGGGCAAATAGCCGATATGCTTGCGGATTTCCACAGTATCGCTTTGGCTGTCTAGCCCAAAGATACGGGCTTTCCCGGAAGTTGGGTAGATAAGGTTCAGGAGCAAACGGATAGTAGTGGTTTTGCCCGCGCCGTTTGGTCCGAGAAAGCCGAATATTTCGCCCTGCTCAACCGTCAAATCGAGTTCAGTAATGCCCCGACTCGAACCGTAGTTTTTGGTGAGTTGGTTGAGTTCGAGGGCGTACCTGCTTTGCTTTATATTAACCGGGCTTTCTGCTTGCTGTGTTGTGCTACTATTTACCATTTTCTTTCCTTCTGATTTTCAAATCTTGTTATCGCTATTCATAAGCCTTCTTAGCCTAACAATAACACAGAAAATGCCTTATAAACCGTTATAACTCTTTTTGCGATTATTGTAAATACTGAAGCGTATTTGAATACGCCCTTCCCAATTTCCCCCAAATTTACCCACCCATCGAGGGCAATAGCAACCTCCCACAGAACCCGAACCCTCCGAACCCGTTCCCGTAGGGGCGACGCTGGAGTCGCCTTTCCCCCGATTGCTCTGTCTTGCAACCGCCTTGATTTACATCTGCGGCAAGTGCGGTTATTATTATGAGGCTTAGAATCAGGAAAGAAGGAGTAATAAATGGCTTCAAGCTACGAGTATATAGAACCGATTGAAATTGAACTTAAACGCGCTGATAGCTGTATGGTGGTGCAGTGGAATGACGGTCATGTCGGGCGTAACACCTTTTTGACCTTGCGCTGGAATTGCCCATGCGCCGGATGCGCTGGGGAAATGGGGTCTAAGGGTCGGCTTGATATTGTGCAGGAGCTAAAAGCTGATGAATATGTTTTAGAGAGCCTTGCCCCAATCGGACTCTATGCGTTGCGCCCTGTCTGGAAAGATGGGCATGATACGGGGTTATATACCTACGATTGGCTACGCGCTTTGTGCGAATGTGACAAATGTATGGCGGAAAATCCCGGAAAGTTCCAGAAGCGCCGCTTGTTGCGTGGCTAAGCTGAACTAACGATTGAGCATTGTTTCGAGGGTGGCTTTGACTGCCGCCCATTCACTATCCAGAATGCTGTAATAGACCGAATCTCTGATATAGCCGTTATATAGTACGCTATGATTTCTCAAGATGCCCTCTTTTACTCCGCCAATCCGTTCAATTGCGGCTTGCGAAATCAGGTTGCGTTTATCGGTTTTTAGGCAAACGCGGATGGCTTGCTGCACTTCAAAAGCATGCTGCAATAATAGATACTTGCATTCGGTATTGCGGGGACTGCGCCAGTAATCCCGCCCTATCCATGTCCAGCCTATTTCCAGATTGCGGTTAGAGGGCTGAATATCGAGGTAGCGGGTGCTGCCGATTGCTCGATTAGAAGCGCAGTCAATGATGGCGAAGGGCATTTGTGCGCCGCCAACTTTTAGGGCAAACGCGCTCTCGATTAGGCTGTTTATTTCCTCCAAACGGGTTGGGCGTGGCGAGGGCAAATATCGCCAGACTTCATCGCTTTGCGCTGCCTCGAACAAATCCGCCGCATGAGCATGCGTCAACGGTTCTAGCCTTACATGCTTTCCTTCAAGGATAACGGGCAAAATCTTCAAAATAACCTCTTCTAAGAATAAATTAATCGGTGATTAATATAACATGAGGTTCTTTTGAGATGCAAGCGCAATCGAGGGCAAAAGCAACCTCCCACAGAATTAAAACCCTCTCACCCAAACCAACGCCCCGAACCCCGTTCCCGTAGGGGCGTATTTGAATACGCCCTTCCCCATGATTGCCCCCATCAAACGAAAAACGCCACCGAACGAGGGCGCTTGCCCTCGATAAAATAGTTACAAAGCCAATTCAATTGTTATATTTTGCGCCCCTTGCCATAGGATTATTTGACCCATTTCTTTTAGCCATTGGCGACCTTCTATTATAGAAGCAAAATGATTCCCGGCAAGCTGACCGAGTTTACTGGAAAACATACAAGCGCCATAGGGAAATAAAATCTCGGTTTCGCTCAAATTGCCGGTATAAATCAGAAGTTCGCCGGGCATGGGGTGGCTGGTATGGTTCTCGTAGCCCACCCCAACCGGAAACGCGCCCATCGGAACCCATGCCGCTTCCCCGCTCCACCGCGCCTGAATCAGTTTACTGCTGAATGGCAACATTTTACGTAGGGCTGCACAGGTCTGAGGGGCGTTTTCTTCTTCCAACGTAGCGGTAAAGTTGAAAGAACCGACCTTGATATTGAGCAAAGTGTTCGCCATAAATCCCCTTTTATCTTATTGCGACCATTCGGTAGTCGGGCGCTTCCAACGATGCGCTTTTAGCTGTGTCATTAGCGCGTCAGGGAGTGGGGCGGTGCCGCTGGCGGCAAAGTTGGCGCGTACATAGGCAGGGCGGCGCATTCCCGGAATGATGGTATGCACATCGGAATTGGCGAGGATGAAACGCAACGCCATATCAGTCATGGAAGAACCATTCGGCACGAGGAGGCGAAGGGCTTCGGCACGCGCCACGCTTGGAATCAGGTTTTCAGGCACAAAATAGGTGTTACGCCAATCGCCTTGGGGCCAGTGCGATTCGGTGGTAAGCATGCCGGTGAGCGTGCCTTCATCAAAGGGTACTCGCGCAATTACGCCGATGTTAAGCTCACGGCACAGCGGGAAAAGCTCATCTTCTGGGTTTTGGTCGAAAATGTTATAGATTACCTGTACCGCATCTATGAAGCCTGTACGCAAAGTACGCAGCGCGTTCCACGGCTCCCAACGGTTGATGCTGATTCCAAAGTTGGAAACCAACCCTTCGCGCTTGAGGTCATCCACAGCGCGTTGCCAGCGTTCGTCCTCCGCCCATGCGTCTTCCCAGACATGGAATTGCATGAGGTCGAGATGGGACAAGCCAAGATTGGTTAGGGTTTTTTCGGTGTACTCACGGATGTGTTCGGGCGGGAAGCAATCTTCCAGAAGGTAGTCCCGCTGCGAGGGCCACTTAAAGTTTTTGGGCGGGATTTTAGAGGCGGTATAAAGCCGCTTGCTGGGGTTAGAGCGTACCAAATCGCCAAGAACACGCTCGCTTGCGCCTGCTCCGTAGCCCCATGCGGTATCAAAGAAGTTACAGCCCAGTTCCACGGAGAGTTCCAGAGCAGCGCGGGTTTCGTCTTTATCAGAGCCGGTCCAACCTGCCAGCCCCCACATGCCGTAGCCGATTTCGCTAACTTCCCAGCCCGTTCTGCCAAAAGTACGGTATTGCATATGCTATATTTCCTTCTATTTTGTATGGTCTTCCCGACCACTCTTTTTTGGTATTACATAACAGAATAATACAAAAGAGGTAAATATGCCAATACGTTCGATTATTGGCAATCGGGCAAAGGGCGTATTCAAATACGCCCCTACGGGAATGGGTTCGGATTGGTAGGAGCAACCTCCGTGTTGCGACAAGAAGCGCCCTCGTTCGGTGGCTTTTAAATTTAAGTTGACAATACCCCCAAATGCTGGCAGGATGCGCCCATCGGGTTTTAAGCAAAGCGCCGGAAATTTGGATAAACCCCCCGACAACTGCTGAATATTGAAAAAGAGCGTGCTTGGAGAAAAGAAAGGCAATGAGTAAGTGACCGATAAACAACTGAGCGAACCTACCGTCGCAATCCCCAAACCGCATAACGCTTACGCTACAAGCAAAGTAAACTTTTGGGAGATTTTACGGATTTGGCTATTAATTGGGGTACAATCTTTTGGCGGCGGTTCAGCCACCATGTTTTTAATCCGGCGGGAACATATCACCAAACGCAATTGGCTCACTGAAGATGATGTTAACGAATTTTGGGCTTTATGCCAGCTAACGCCGGGAATGAGTATCATAGCGCTCTCTATTCTTATCGGGCGAAAACTTAAAGGCTGGAAAGGTATAGTGGCAGTATTGACTGGCTTGCTCTTCCCTAGCGTTATAATTACCACGATATTAGCGGCAGGCTTTAACGCAGTGGGAAGTTTGGCTCCGGCGCAAGCTATGCTCAAGGGCGTAATTCCCGCCACCGCCGGGCTAAGTCTTGCCGTCGCCCTGCAATTTGCTATCCCGCTACTCAAGAAAGGCTGGAACGAAAAAGTCGCCAGCTTTAGCTTTAGCCTGTTAGTAATCGGGGCTTGCGCTACGCTGTCCGGTATTTTCAAATTTTCGGCAAGTTTTCTCCTAATCGGTTCGGGAACGCTGGCAGCGTTAATTTTCCCGCGCATCTGGTGGAGCATTCAGCAGACACAGGAGCAAAGCAAATAGATGAACCCCCTAGAGTTTTTCCTAACCTTTCTCAAAGCGTCCCTCTTTTCTACCGATGGTCTTGGCAACTTGCCGAGTCTGCATCAAGATTTGCTGGCGAATGGCATTGCCACCGATACCGATTTTAGTCGTTCGGTTGCGTTGGGTCAGATTAGTCCCGGTCCGAACGGACTGTGGGCGTTGGCTCTCGGCTATTTCACCTACGGCATATTGGGTGTAATCCTTGCCTTTATCGCGATTATCATCCCTCCCTTCATCGTTCTGCTATTGGCAACGGTGCATCGGCGAATCGAACATCTAACGTGGGTAAAAGGTCTGATGCGCGGCGTATCATTGGCTGTGGTCGGGCTTTTTATTATTGTCATAATTTCACTGGTTACTAGTGTTGGGCTAGAATGGAAAACCGTAATTGTTATGATAGGCACGTTTGGTCTGAGCTTCAGCCGTAGAGTAAACATCCTGCTCATTCTCGGTCTCGCTGCTCTGGGAGGTTACCTGCTGTACTAGCTTTGGGAAGGGCATATCGCGTTCGGAGGGGTTCGGGGGTTCTAGTAGGAGGCTGCTCTTGCCCTCGATGTTGCGCCCTCGTTCGGTGGCGCAATTCCCATGGGATGGGGGCAACACACAAAGGGCGACTCCAGCGCCCCTACGGGTTAATTTTCTTGGCGTGTTGACATTGGAATACCGACCTGGGTTGCTGTTTCACAAAGTTGCAAAAAGGAGAAAAACTTAGTAAACTTAGAGCATTAGAGAACCAAGGCTGCCAACCGAAATAATCAAGGAATTGCCATTTAACAGAGTTTATGGCGCAAGCTCTACGCGCTAAATAGTTTGGTCTAAATTCAAGCTTGAACCTAGAATTTACGTTTACGTCAAACTACTTGTAAAAGAACATACTCATGTTTTATTATCGCTATGGCTTAATCCTTAAAACAACAATAATCGTACTTGTCGTATTTGTTCTGGTAGCTATTCCTTCCAGACCTGCTGTTCACTCTGCAAAAACACTACCTTGCGCGGAATTTATCGGCTTTACCGGACCGGAAACCACCTCCGCTAATATTCCCTTTACATGGGCTAAACCTGCAGCATCTCT
>Ga0194047_10001447_pt1 | contig 14518 bp, 11 predicted proteins | sample JunL225m_MetaG_2_FD_160070 | JGI IMG/M metagenome (GOLD analysis project Ga0194047, IMG submission 160070) | Anoxic zone freshwater microbial communities from boreal shield lake in IISD Experimental Lakes Area, Ontario, Canada - Jun2016-L221-5m | ecosystem: Environmental > Aquatic > Freshwater...
CCCTGGTTCTACAGGCTATCGTTCGGGCGGAGGAGGCGGCTATGGTTCCGCAGGACAAAGCGGCGGAAACAGTGGTGGTGCAGGAGGTGGAACATGTGGAGAACCAACACTGCAAACGCTTATATTGGGCAGTGGTGGTGGCGGTGGATCCAGTGGTGCATCAGGTGGCAAAGGGGGTGGAGTAATCGCAATTTCGGCCGCAAGACTACGGGTGGCGGGTCTTATCGACGCCAGCGGGACAGGTGGTTCTATGGAATACTATGGTGGATCTGGCGGTGGCAGCGGCGGTTCAATTCTATTGAGAGTTGTATCGGCAACTTTGAGTAGTGTTACTGCTACAGGAGGAGGTGGAGGATGGTCATACTACACAAACACCGGAGGAGGATCCGGTGGTGCGGGGCGTATTCGTATCGAGTCATGCATTGCGATTGGCGACACGACGAATCCTCCGGCGTCCTCTGTCATCGTGATGAATGATGTGGATGGAGACGGGATACCAGACGGAGTCGAGTGGGGTAATGATCCAGATGTTCCTCGTGACACAGACGGGGACGGCATTCCTGATTACCTGGATACGGATAGCGACAATGATGGGATTCCCGACAGTGTTGAACGGGGTGCGGATGGCTTGCACCCTAAAGATACGGATGGAGATGGCATACCAGATTATATTGACACGGACAGTGACAACGACGGAATTCCCGACAGCGTAGAATGTGGGCCGGACGGATTGCATCCGAGAGACAGTGACGGAGACGGAATTCCGGACTACATGGACCCGGACAGTGATAATGACGGCATTCCTGATAGTATCGAAAAAGGCCCGGATGGCCTGCACCCGCGTGATACTGATGGTGACGGTTTGCCCGACTACCGTGATCCAGATAGCAACAATAATGGTATCCCCGATTCCGCGGAAATGGGAACGAATGGAGTCCTAAGAACGCTCGACACTAATGGAGACGGCTTGCCTGACTATTGGGAGGTTTTTGCCGGATTAAATCCGAACAATCCGAACAACGCGAGCAAACTTGTGCCAAGCGGACAATTTACGTATTTGCAGAAATTCCGCTACGGTTTGAATCCTCTGGTGGCCGACACAGATGGCGATGGAGTCAGTGATTATGATGAACTGTTTGTCTACGGTACCAATCCGCTGCTTCGCGACACAGACGGCGACGGTATGGACGACGCCTGGGAAATTGCCAATGGTCTGAACCCATTGGTCAATGATGCGGCAGGGGATCTGGATATGGACGGATTGACCAACAAGGAGGAATACGATCACCGAGCGGAAGGCTACAAGGCCAATGCCTGGAATTCCAAGGCCGGCGCACCAGGGGACGACCACATCAGCGATTACCGGCGTTTAAAGGGACAAGGCTGGACCCGCAGAACCTACGACAAACTAAACCGGTTGATCAGCACTGAGCGGGACAACGGTTCCGTCGAACTCTATGCCTATGACGGGAACGGCAACAAAACTCGGGATATGATTCTGGCATCTGTGGACGCGAGCGGATTGCCAGTTGCATGGAAATTTGCCCATGGTCTAAATCCGTATTCCGCCATCGGAGTCAATGGCGCGGCAGGAGATCCTGATGGCGACGGTTGGACGAATATGCAGGAGTATCTTGCGAATTCAGACCCAATGGCAGGGAGTGCCAAACCAGGGTTGAATGGCTCTCCTCTCACTTCCGTCGGAATGCCTTTTACCCCGACCCGCTTTGTAATCGGATCAGGCCAACTCGCATACGGGGGGGCGGATGAAATTGTCATTGGAGCGGATGGCAATCCAGGCAGTCAGACAGGTTTCATACGAGTGCTGGGTCAAACATCCGCTGGCTGGTCAGGTGAGGACGTGCCGATTGGAAGTTACGGAGTTACGTCGATAGTCGTGGGACAGGTATCAAATAGGTCACCGTCGATATATTTGGGCCTGCGGAAAGTTGGAGATCACGGTCGTGTTGTAGAACTGTCCAAAGGAGCGACGGGATGGCAGACTTCCGTGGTCGCAGAATCCGTGTCCGAAAGCGGGGAAGTTCTCGGCATTCGATCTTCTTCTAATGGTGGAGAATTGGTTATGATCCTCGCGCCACGCTTTGGACCTGACGGAAGCCTTTGTAGGGCCTATTTTGATAATTCCGTGTGGAAAACCACCCTCTTGAGCGGCACTGCCGGACACCGCAGTTCCGGTATTGTGGCATCGAAATCCAACGCAGCAGGTGATGATTGCCTCCTGCGACTGCTTGACGCCGGTGGCATTGAGCGAGCAACACCTAAAGGGACTCTTCCCCAAGCAATCGACGAATTTAATGATAGTTATATTAACTTGAACACATGGATGATTGGTGGCACACACGGGTTCAACGGTAACCACACGATCCAAGAGGCTGATGGATGCGCTAAATTAGATGCATCATTAAATACATTGAGCGACACTACGGGTGGACGCGATGCGTCATCGTGGCTACAGGCAGAGAACTTATGGAGCAAAGGGCAACAGGGGTTGGTGATCTCAATTACTTCCACAGGCAACAATAGTCTGAGTAATGATTATACCAGCGGTGGATCCTATGTCACTGTAGGCGGTGGTGTGGTTTATAGTATTGGTACTGGAATGAACAATCAAAACATTGTTTTACATTTGCTACGAATAGATGGAGTAGTCTACTACAGAAGTAGCATTGGCGGAGCGGCTTGGAGCACATGGAATTCTGTCGTGCCAACATCAAATACATTATGTTTTGGTACGTGGGTGTCAACAAACGCCATGAACAGAATTCAGAGCGCTTACATGCGGATTGACTATGTCAGATATGTTGGAATGAATGATTTGTTGACTGCTGGGACATCCCCGGATTTTACGAATGCCGACGCTGCGTATCGTTCTTCAGCAAGCACATGGTATTTCAAAACCCCCGCTTCGTTATCATGGAGGGATGCCCAGGGTTACGCGTTCGGTCATGGTGGAAACCTTGTGACACTCGACAGTGCCGATACAAACACATGGCTGCAGGGGAAATTTTCCGGTGATTTCTGGACCGGCTATTACCGGGACTTCTCGACGGGACCATGGAAATGGATAAGCGGTTCGTCCGCAGTTACTACACCGATACCTTGGGCCTCGGGACAACCGGGTGCCACGACCGACCAATGGTTTGCCACCTCAAACGGCGGAACATGGTCTTCAGGCACGGAAAGCCAAACCAAACCGGGCGTGTTCGAGGTGAAACCGCAATTAGTCGAGGTCAATACCGTGGTTGATCAGGAACCGACGGCTACGCACCGCCTTCAGTTTCCTGGGCAAGCACTAGCATACGGATTCTTTAACAGTACCAACCCCACACAGGCATCGGTTGTAGAAATGTTCATTGATGACAAGGACTCCACCAACACGGTGACCGGTGGGGATGAATTGGTGCTTGCAGAACTTGTGCTCGACAACTCTCCGGCACAAGTGCGAACGCTTGTCAGGCGCACTTTGACTGGGACCGGCCTTTCGGCAAACTACAGTGTCGCGGCCGTGCGAGGCCGTTTCGGAACCAGTGACTTTTTGGTGACCGGCGAAAATGATGGGCTGGTTTGTGCTTGGCTTTCTCCGGCCGGGGGTGGCGCATTACAACGCAACGTCCTCAGTGTCGATCACATTGGCAAGTCTTGGCATGGCATGGCCCGCGTGGCCATGGGAGGTGGAGTCGACGGACTTGCAGGTCTGCGAGTCACCCCGGGAGCACCACAAACCGTAGACTTGATTTTTTGGTCACCCTACGACCTCGGGTTCACTTCTGCGCCAACAATCCAGCAGTCCGCTCCGACAGCGCGCATTCTTCCTACTACGGCTTCCGGCACGGCATATTCTCCCGTGTCAATCATGCTTTGGGACAACGAAGCCAACCAGTCTCGGATTGAGTTACAATTTCAAAATCCACAAAGCGGCCAGTGGCAGGATGCCACACTGTCCACAATTGATGGTCTGGCAGCGTCACCTTCTCCTGCAGTGGCGGCCTTGCCTCAAGGCTCATCCCACCGGGTTGTCTGGAATGCGGCTGCCAACCTTGGCACCACATTCACGGGTACTGTCCTCCTGCGCACCCGTGCCACCGACAGCCAGACCGGCAATTGGTCTCCAGTCATGTCCTATGCCGTGAACACCGACACTACAGCCGACAGCGATGGCGACGGGATGCCGGACGCTTGGGAAACCGCACATTCACTCAATCCAAGCGACCCGACCGATGGTGCATCGGACACCGATCACGACGGCGTCTCCGCCTTCCTCGAATATGCCTTGGCGATGAATCCGAACGTGCCGGACGTGCAGCTAATGCCCCGCCTTGGCACCCGCACGGAAGCCGACGGGAAGCACCTTACTCTGAATTACCAACGACCGAAAAACAGCGGAATCACCTACACTGCGGAACGCTCGGTCACCCTGACACCTGGAAACTGGCAATCGGGCACCTCGGTATTCCTGGAACTTCCCCCTGTCGATCAAGGTGACGGCACCGAGGCGGTAACCGTGGAAGACCTCAACCCCATGTCCGTATCACCGCATGCCTGGTTGCGCCTGAAAGTGACGAAATGAGGTCAAGGTGTTCCGGCCCCGCCTGGATCGGGCCGGGATGTGCTTCACCTCTGGTCCAAGTCTACGCCCGTGCAGAACAGTTCGCTTATCGCCGACCTAACCCGACTTGCACTGTTAGATTGTAAGCGATCTACTGCCAGGCACTAGCCCGGTTGGCATAGATAGCCATGACCCTCTCAGCGAGATGCGTAGAGGTGTTGTCGAAATCCGCTACATTAGACCTGAGCGGTTAGTGCCAGGCTCATTGGTCCACCATTTTCGGCGCGAAAAAGTTGCCAAGACCGGGGTGATGGCTGGGGATCCCCCTGAAAAACCTGCCTACCATTAACGGCCCGGCCCGTTCGCTTGCGCGACCGGCCTGCGGGCTTGTTGGACCAGATGACAGTATGGAAGCTCTTCAAATTTCCAATACGAACCAAACCAACCAACCCAACAATGACAATCCATGAATTATCACCTATTACCTGGTCTTCATATCGCAATCGTTACCAACATCTCCGGTGGATACGGAGGCTCAATGTTCTCACTCGAATCCTACTCAATCTGCAAGAAAGCTGGCATTCCCGCAATTCTTGCAACCTTCGATCTTCGCCGGGCCTATCCAACGATTGGAGGTGACCTGCGCCGGCTGAAAATGCCTGGAGTGCCCCTGCTTAAAGACCAACCCTATCACTCCGAGGATCTCTCGCAAGTATTTGACGAAGCACGAGCCAACCACAAATTCGTAATCATCGACGTCCACGCCGGGTTTAGTGCTAACCACCCGATGCTTGGCGTCCTCATGAATAGCGGCATCCTGGATGCGACATCAATTGCCGCACTTGTCCCAATCATGGCTGAGGACTATGGAACCTGTGGGGCTGAAATGGCCATGCGGACATTCACGAATTCCGGGATTCGCTTCGCCCGGGGACTTTTCCGCCGCTGGGCGCTGCACGTGGCTTCCTCATCTGCGAATATCTCGAGACTGCCGAATTACCCGGTCTGGCGGGCCAACTGCCTGTCGGGACGCGCAATTGATCTGGTTATCCAAGAAGCGCAGCGAGTTGGCAATCCATCCCTCAATCACCTGACCCGACTGGTAGAACTTCAAGCTAACAGTAATTCGCAGGGTATGGACCAAGGACCTCTGGAGGAAGCCATCACGCACCTCGAAGGAGCCAGAAAAGCCATTTTCAAAACCATCCTGGCGCCAATATCAACGCCTGTTTCATAGGCCGTTTACCGTACTGCCCAATTGGGCTGCCAACATCTGAGTAAATCCGCACGCGCCCACCTATTTGGCTGCACCGTGGGTTCAGCGCCGAGGTTGTTCCTCATTAGTCCGTGTCATCACTTTCGGATTCATCACCTCTGCGGAGACCCGGAAAAGTTTGGGAGTCTCCATCGATCTTTCCAAAGGCAATAGGCCCGGGGCCGTCCGCTTGCGCGTCCGGCCTGCGGCAGGCGGGAGAATTGGGAATGAAAACAATTCAAAACAACAACACCTGCAACCCAATGAAACGCAAACTGATTCCCGGACTCCACCTTGCCATGATCACCAATCCCTCTGGAGGATCCGGAGGCTCCATGTTTGCATGGGAAACCTATTCGACCTGCATCTCGATGGGCATTCCGGCAATTCTGGCCACATTTGACCAATGGCATATCTATCCGGAAATTGGACCGGCACTGAGACGACTCTCGGTGACGGAAACCTCGTCCCAATACCACGACTCACCACAGCATCTCGAAGATCTTGCGGATGTTTGCAACGAGGCTCGTTCGAAGAGCCAGTTTCTGATCATTGATTTCAAGGCTGGCTTTTCCTCGGACCCTTCGGTGCTTGAAGTGCTAAAGAGGAGTGCCATCCGCGACGCCACATCGAAGGCGGGCCTCATTGCGATTCAACCAGGATATCCTGGTGCTTCAGCAATTGCTGTGGGATCATTTTTGGAATCAGGAATATACCTTGACCGAGGGCTTTTCCGATACTGGGAATTCACTCGGTATCCAATCGCGCCTCGCGTTCCCAAGCATCCGAATTTCCCGTTATGGAATGCCTCCTGGCTCTCAGATGGTGCCATTACGCTGATCCATCATGGCTTGCGGCGTCCCGGACAACCAACCATCCATCACCTCCCGGATCTTCTAACACCACAGTTTCGCCCAAGCTTATCGGCTTTTGTCAGAAGAACGGTCGAGGAGGCAATCGACCACATGGAAGCCGCACGAAAAGCAATCTATCAAACGATTCTGGCACCCATCACCACACAAATTACACAAACCACATGAAACACATGAAACAAATCAAAGATCGACTCATTCCTGGTCTCCACCTTGCCATAGTCGCCAACTTCTCCGGTGGATGTGGCGGATCCATGCTGGCTCTCGAAACCTATGCGACTTGCAAAAGTCATGGAATCTCAGCACTTCTGGCGACAAACGATCACAGCCACGTATATCAGAATCTGGGTTCCGATTTGTACCGCCTGCCGGTGATTACGGGAGAACAAGGCCAGGACCAAATGCATCATCTCGACGACATCAAACAACTAATCGCCGAAGCCAGAGCCCAAAACAAATTCCTGATTATAGACATCAAAGCAGGCTATGCGTCGGCCCACCAAATGCTGAGTGCGTTGCGAGATAGTGGAGCCTTCGAGTCATCCACCATTGCTGCACTCTTGCCTGTCATCTCCGGCGACCATGGCGTCTGCGGTGCAGCCATCGCGTTGAAAACTATGGAAGACATGGGAATCAAGGTGGACAGTGGCTTCATTCGGATGTGGACACTTCCAGGAAATGCTACAAGGCCCGACATTTCCGAACTGCCGCAGTTCCCCATCTGGTCGGTGGCGCAGTTGCCTCAGCACGCACGAGTCATGATCAATGGCGGGTATTGGAATGTCAAGCTAGCCAAGATCCAACTGATCTTTCAATGTCCTGACCTGGACCGAAGAACGCTTCACAAGCTGATTGCTCACTTCGAAACTACGGAGAAAGCTATTTACGATGCAATCATTGCACCAATCACACGGTCGGATCCAGGACCTATTCCGTATTGCATTGCAAATCTTATACCAAAACCGGCGTCATCCAATTTACACCTTCTAGCGAAAACTATTTTGCATAGAGTGGAAGCGATTTCTAAATCTGCCAATGAAAAAGCGCAGATGATCATTGTGACAATGATCGCCGGAAAACTCAAGCGTTGGCATCATTCAGGTCAATGGATACCGTATTCCCTGAAACCAGGTGATATCTTGAAGGTTTGGAATCCTCAAGATTAGTCGCATAGTCATGCATAAGTGGGGATCCTAGCTGATCCCCAACCTCGCGGGCAAAAGATCGCCTGGTTGTGGTGCGAGGCAACACGCATGGCGGAGACTATCAGCAACGACGCCGCCTGAGGTCAGACAGAATAACCAGCCGCGCCTGCGGGCGAATCACCCCCTGATGGTTCTATCAGCTACGCCTGCCAGACGCCATTGCCGCCGGCTCTCAGTTCACGAGCGAAGCGCGATTCCTTTTTGATCGCCCACTCGCGACGGATTGGTTTTTGATCAGGAACCAGGTCCATACGGAGAGCCCTACCAAACTGATGGGCAATCTTCGACGGATTTCTTGATCCGCTGATATGTTCAGCATATCTCTCTTCTGGAAGCTGGGAGGTAGACCCGGCATAGTAGCACGGCATTCCAGGTCTATAACGAGGATTTGCCTTGGCAAACGCGGGGACACTGACTACCTCCGGATGGAGTTCGATCAGGTAAATGAGTCTGACAAGGGACGTGTGGCTGACGCGCTTAACCGCGCAATGATTTGACTTGAACATATGTGGATTGATTTGGTTTCTGATGTCGGGGCCCGGCCCCTTCCGTTTCCGCCATGCGCTCCATTTGCCCCTCCGGGAAAACAGGCACATTGCGTCTTGCGGGGAACCAGTGTTCGTAACCTCCTACGAACGGTCAAGCGAAAAACGCAATTTTTTTAATCGACGCTCCAAACAGGGGACCACATCATCCTGCATTCTACGGATTTCCATCGCTAGCGGACAACGGCTGGTATTTTCCAAAATCCGGATCATTTCCCCACCCCGAGCTTTTCCAAAAGTTCCAGCGGAGTCAGCCTTCCATTCAAGCCGGACTCCGCGAGCTTCTTGAAGACCGGGCCCCAGCCGGGATCAGAATTCAGAAGAATTCTGAGGTCCGCCAGATGGGGACGGTTGTCAAGCTTCCTCAATGCGGAAGCCTTCACGCCGAGTTCAACGGCGAGGCGCTCGAGAAACGGTTCAGCGGGGTAACTGCGGCATGATTCGATTTCGCACAGGAACGATGCCGACACATCGGCCCGGCGGGCAAGCTCACGAAGTGAGATCCCTTTCGCCACTCTGAGCTTCTTGATCCGCTCTCCTAGAGCTTCTGTTCGCACAGGCATGCGAACAGCCTGTGAATGGTGGACCGGCGGTCAAGTTGGAAATCCTCTCGTGGTCCTGATCGTCCCACGACCTGACCACCGCGATCACCCTTCCATTCGGCAATCGGCGATCCGGCCTCAAGATCACAGAGAAAGTACGGCGACACGCCGACTTGACGGCCGAGTTCACGCAACGTGATACCCGCAGATTCCCTATGTGCGCGTACCTCATCACCGTGCGGGGGTTGCTTCATTTCGCAAGCACAATCTGCCACCGCTGCCGGGCGGGCCAGGCCGAAACCGTGAGGAAACGCGGGACCTGACGGCCGAACCATAAGATCTGGGGATTCTCTAAGTGAGTTGAGCGCGGGTCCTTTCGTGCCCGCTTGTCCTCACCCTCCATTTCTGGGTCAAAAGATCCTCAAACACACATGAACTCGAACCACAACCACCGCCGTATCAACCGAGACACCATCCGTCTCGCCTTCCAAATCCAGGGATCTTACGATCTCAAACCCGCCAAAATCTGGAGAATCCGCCCCGAAGCCGGCGTCCATGATTTTCGCATCGAAGGATTCATCCTCGATGATCCGAAAACACGATCACGAACCGCCGTCACCCATGTCAGGGAGGGAGACGTGGTAATGGTCACCTTCGCGGCTACCGAGGAAATCCAACCGTCTCCCGTGGGTTTCCGGGTCAATGCAAAAGGCGTTCCCGTACCGGTCGGAGATCACTCGGCCTTCAACGTGAACCAGATTGTTTCTCAAGGCCCCCTGATTGATTTCGACGGGCGAGGGTTCCTCCATATCAGAGAGGAGGATCTGCGTGCATTCATGCGGGCTCAACATCCACGATGGTTGCAAAATCAGGTGGACGCGACTCTCCGCACCTGGCGGACCCAAGCCCCCGACCTTTTCATCAGGGTGGCTCCAGCTTCTTGGCTGGGGAGAAAAACCTGGCTGTTGGCAAGCCTCGACCCACGGAAGGCTCTGGAGGTCCACTACCGGGATCTTGGAGACAATCTCCGCCAATATTGCATCCGCCGCCTCCTTCCTATCAGGACCCGGGTTCTCAACAGCTCGTTTCCATCCGCACTGAAGTCTCCAAACCACTATCCAAACGCGGCATACCTGCTAGATCGACATCTTCAGGAACTCGACGACCGGCAGATCCGCATCTGCGCTTTCGTCAACCCCACGGCCGCCCTCGCCCGGTATCGGCAGGTGCCGGACTCACGACTCAGAGCGCTGTTGTTGTCGTGCGCCTTCCGACATGCGTGGCCGAACCGAACTCTGATGGGGGACCCGGCATTCCATCGGGACGTCATTGAATCCCTTACCGAACACAGCAAGGAATGGATGATCTCTCACCCGGAAGGCCTGTTGGCAGTGCTTCGGTTGATATCGGATCGGATTCCCTTCCACCCCACTCCCGCCGAACTGATCCGAATGATGGAGCGGCTGGACCCACATTCGCGCCAGCGCGTCGCCGATTTCATCTCATCCCGGATCTGACCCACAATAACCAAACTCCTTCATCAAATGGGATTCTATCAAATACAGCCGTTGTTTGAACCCGGCGAATTACTTATATCGCCGGGTGTCCTGGACTCGGCGCTCGACTACAACCGGTTCCTTCGCCGCCACCTGTCGGGCGACTGGGGGGATGTCTGCGAATATGACAGGATGTATAACCTCCGGGCCATGGAGGCTGACGAGGCGATCTTATCCCAATACTGCGTCACCCTGTCCGGCGGCGAGTCCGCCATTCTGTGCATCATGACCGAGCAACGAAGGATTCATACCGTGGTCTTATTCATTAACGAAACCATCATCCCACATGAATCCGCATAGAACAGCACACCCAAGAAAGCATCATGCCATCCCTATGGAGGACGGCACCGCGCTGCTGATCTTTGAATCGCATTGCGGAGACCGTTCCCGGATTGCGGATGTCGTCAGATTCTACAAGGCCCGTTCCGAGTTCACCCCCATGGACCGGGGGCGAATGTTTGCCGCAGGTGCTCAACGGAATTGCTGTCTCGTGACCAAGGTGACACCTGGAGACCTCATCGTAATCGCCGAACCACGCTATCGGGGAGCGAGCCTCGACTGGTTTTTACTCACGGTCGGCGAGGACTTTGTTCCTCAGACTATCGGAAAGGGCAGGAAACCGACCTACTCGGAAATCCATGAAATTCTATCGAACACCCAAGGCGGACCGCATGAATCCCTGTTGCTAACAAATGGCGATCTCAGGCGTTTGTTCCAAGCTCATGTGCCATCATGGCTGGAATCAATCCTATCGGCGCAACTTGATCGATGGAGAGTGCTGGATCCTGCGGCTTTTGTGAACTTCACTCCATCAGCCCCCGACCCGGGCGATCTCGACCGCTGCATCACGGCCTCACCCGACACCATGCTCGAACGGTGGAAGGATGTGCTCGACAAGCGCTTGTTAGCCCGCTGTATCGCTCTATCGCCGGAAGGTGCTGTCCGGTATGCACTCGACCAAATTCCGGACCACTTGCGTAACGATTACCTCTTTGAAAACGCCTCGATCGCATTGGAACATTGGCAAGCGGAGCTTTCGGAAACGGATTGGTGCATCTGTGCGCAGGCTCTCCCAAAGGAGACCTACGACCTCAGGATGTCGCTGAACACGCGCAAGCGGGCATGCATCCTCGCAACGGTTTACAAGATTCTGTGGATGCTCCCATTCAGGAATCCCAGTGCTGCGGAACGAAAGGAAATTCTCGAATCCATCCTGGCACATCCGGACGTCTGGCTGTCCCTCCATCAGTCGAGCTTCAGCCGGATGTTCGGAAAACTCGGACTGCTGGCTTCGATCCGTCCCGGCACCCATGATATCCACTTGCTGATGAACCACTCCAACGAGGAGGTCAGAAACAGGCTACACGAATACATCGCCGCTCATCTCTAAAGGAAAAACGACTGCCACTCCTCAATCAAAAATGAAAACATCAAAAAGCCCGCAGATACCCGACTCCCATTTGCCATGTCGAGCACCGCTTTGAATCTGAAACACACCCGCCGATCTCGTTCGCGGAAAATCACCTCAACTTTCCGCATGCCCTGTCTTTTTGGCGGTGGAAAAGCCTTTCCCCCCACCGCTACTCCGTCTCTCCGTCTCTCCGAGCCTCCGTTTCTTCATGCGCGGTGCCCCCATTCTACCAGGGAGGAACCTTCCTCCCCGGACCCCTCCTCTACCACTCCGGCGGACCGTCCGGCTGCGCCAACGGACCGCCAGCCCCCACCAGAATTCCTGCCGCAGCCCCACCGATCACGTCTCCGACGTCATCGGCGGAGCAGCGGGAAAGCTAATTCCACTTTGACGAACCAGCTTGCAAGTTGCGTTGCAACGCCCACGCGGGTTTCCCCAACTTTCGACCTTCGGTCTGCCAAGCCGGGTGATCCCTCTCCCACGTGGTCTTACCTCCAGCCGCTCACTCGGCCTCCGGATCCGCCACACAATCTATCGGAGCGGCGAGGAAAAAAGGTTGCAGGACCGCTTGGAGATGGGTCCCGAGATCTAGGCCGCCCGCGGCGTCCTTCCAAAACAATAGCTTTGGAAGGCCTTGGGGAGGCTTTCACGGATCTCCCCTTCTCAAAGCGTTGTCTTCACCTCTAGCGGGCATTGCCCTCTTATGCATGGCACTTGGTTGCATCCGGGAGGGACCCCGGACTCCTAACACCAATGGCGGCTGACGGCCACGGTGCTTTCGCCCCGCACCCCTCCCGCGCCCTGATCACGGCGATTCCGGATGTCTTCCGGCTCATGGGGAAAAACCCCGCCAAACAAATCATACCACCACCACCAACCCAAACACCCGACTCACCAATGGAACCCGGTCAGAAGAAATCAAAGTTACAGAACCCAAGCGCGGACGCGAAGCCGGTTATCCCAGTTTGCCCTGACGAACGATTCGCACGCGCCCCGTTATTGCCGACACCCGGCGAGATCATCGCCATGCTGGATAAGAAGGTCATCGGCCAAATCGAGGCGAAGCGGACTCTCGCGGTGGCCGCCTACAATCACTTCCTATTTTGCGCTCTTGGCGAACTTTCGAGCTGGCCGGTCGAACCCACCTCTGTTTTGCTGTTAGGCCCGACGGGAAGCGGGAAATCCCACCTACTGAAAACGCTGGGAGACTGTCTCAATATTCCGATTATCTATCTGAGCTGCACCAGTCTAACACAAAACGGATATAAAGGAATCAACGTCAACGAGGTGTTGGAACGGCTGGAGAGCGAACTTCTTGATGACAATCGAACCCAGCCGGCAATCGTTGTCTGGGACGAAGTGGACAAGCTAAGGGAGCGCCCCTTTCTCAACCAGCATCCCATAGCGTCACGCGGGGTACAGCAGGATCTTCTAACATATTTGGACGGCGCCCGATGCGGTAAATCTGGCCTGCTCGACAGCACACGCTTTCTAAATGTGGCGTGCGGCGCGTTCGTCGGCCTCGAAGATCTCCGCAGACGGCGGGACTCCGCACCCCGGATCGGATTCGGCCAACAAGCGGCCCATCCAGATTCAGAGGAATCCCTTGAGCCGCTTTCAACTCAACATCTCCTCGACTATGGATTGATTCCGGAGTTCGTCGGGCGTTTCTCATCCGTCACCGAACTGGTTCCTCTCGACTCCATCACTCTCCGCAGGATTTTAACGGAAGCGGAGGGGAATCCCCTCGCCGTGAAAAGGCGGATGTTCGAAATCCATGGAATTGAACTTAGGGTCACCGACTGCGCTCTGGACGAGATGATCTCCCGCGCCGCGAAACTGGGAACCGGAGCGCGGAGCCTAAAGCGGGTTATTCACAACACCCTGGCTCGCTACGACCGGCACCTGCCGGAAATGGCGGCGAAGGGGGTGACGTCACTCACCATCACCGGCGAAACGGTCCGGTGCGAGAAACCAGCCTTACAAACGACAACCCATGATTTACAGGAACTAGTGCAACTGTTATTGCTCCGAAAACACGCGGGGGCCTACGCAGCCTGGAGAAAGAAAACGAAGGAGGAATCTGTTTGGTAGTCCTGCCATCGGACCTCCGGGACAGCCTGGCTGAGGTGATCCGACCCACAGCTACCGCATCTCCGATACGTTTGAACCCATCCGAGGTAATTGGCATGCCCTATTCTAACCCAATCTCTCACCTAGGTTTTGTTCTCTCCGACGAGCTGCCTGCGGGCCCATTCTCGATAACAAAACCAACGGGTGAGACCTTCCCGAAGGACCACGCCCTCACCTTGATTTTAAACTGCGGGATCATTTGGAACCGCCAACGTCCCAATGGTGATGGACAGTGAATAGAGTGTCGGCAACCCCGGCACCCGGAGCCCATGGATCCAACCGCGCGCGTATCTGTTAGAATGCATGTCAACGGTATCCACGGTGATGCCGTGGCGTGAAGGCGGTACCAGGCGCGGAGCCGCTGTTGGGGCATGTTGAAAAATGTCGAAAGACCGTCGGCAGGACGGTTCAAGGCTATGGTGTGGTAACGAT
>Ga0194047_10001448_pt1 | contig 14511 bp, 14 predicted proteins | sample JunL225m_MetaG_2_FD_160070 | JGI IMG/M metagenome (GOLD analysis project Ga0194047, IMG submission 160070) | Anoxic zone freshwater microbial communities from boreal shield lake in IISD Experimental Lakes Area, Ontario, Canada - Jun2016-L221-5m | ecosystem: Environmental > Aquatic > Freshwater...
GCTGCCTTCTTAGTGCGGCGGGCTTTGACCGGCGCATCCTTTGCAGGTGACGCGATTTGCAAGGGGGCGCTGTCGCTCACGTCTTTGTGATTAGCGGCACGGAAGGAGTCAATCCGTTCAATCACTTGAGCGGAGGACATCTTAGAGACTCCATCAACACCCATGACAGAAAGAAGTTTCCTTGCAAGTTCCATGTCGTATCGGATAAAGTATCCGTCAAACTCTACCACGGAAGTAATAATGTTTCCTTCTTTATCCTTGTTAGAGGCGCAAGGCTTCATGATGCTTGTGGGCATCTTGCCTTTCACAAGCTTGTCATGTGCTGACATAATAGCCTCACCTCTAAGCCAATGGATCAAGTGACCGATAGGAGTGTCATCAATGACAGAAAGAACACTCGCACGCTCTTGAGTGAATCCATGTCCCTTAATGCTGGCAAGGTTGCCAGAATACAGTCCAGCTTGCTTTGCTTCATTCAGCGCAGAAAACAGCGCCCCCTGCTCCCGCCGCGCCTTGTCTTCGAGTTCCTGCGATGGGTCGATTTTCTCGCCATTCGCCCAATTCGCCCAATTATACAAAAGCACAAGCTGCTTGCCAGTAACCTTGTCTTCGGGCTTAACAGCTAAGAACGTAACCGTTAGCCTATTCATGTCCGAATCCTTAACGGCCAGCATCATTTTTTCAACGGCTTTTTTCTTCGCGTCTTTGAGTTCAGAAATCTTGGCTTCATGGAACTTTACCTTTGCTTGGATGGTAAGTAGGGTTGTCTTCATAATACTTCTTTCTTAACGTGTGTTTTATCGCTGCTACAAGACGCACCTCAAATGCGCCTTTATCAAATAGCAGAAATCAGTCCGCCCCTTAAGGTGAATTGAATTCTGTCATTCTTAGAATTTAGGTTGAATTATTTGACCCTTGCCCTTCCATAGGCTTTAGCTTTTATGTTTCTTACCCATCTATCTGTTATAGACTCTGCTTTATTCGCTTTTCTATATTCGCGAATAAGTGATGCTACTATCTGTCTGGCAGTCTTCATAATATTAGGTATTCAGTTAACTGATTAGCAGTATTTGATAAACAGGGCCACAAGGGCAACTACTATCTGAACTGCCACATGGAACAAAATTTCGTTTTTCATATTGATTGTGATTGTGATTGATTCCCAAGCAGCGCCGCCACCAAATAAGACAGCACTAACTCTACTCTACTAAACCACTAGCAGTTATTCATAAACTGTCAGTAGCTTAAGAGAGTAGAGACAGCCTAGCCTTGTTATCAGCCAAGCTATTCTCTACACTTCCATTTCCCACATAGCCAAGCGAAGGCCAGCAATCAAAGCTGTTTAGTATGTGGGATACTCTAAAGCTTATTCAATGGATAAGCTTTAGAGGCTATAGCAGCTTTAACGATGGAGGGTTGTTATTCCATTCGTTAGCAGCGTAAAGGACCTTAGCCTTCTGCGCTCGTTGCTCTATAGCGTGACAAAATACTTTAGCCGTAACAAGCTAAGAAGCGTTAGCCTCCACCTTGCCTAAAGGGCTTCACTACACCTTGTCATGGTGCATACTACCTCACCTTTTCCGTTGCCATGCCTTGCGAGCCTAGCGACCTAATCGGGCTTAATATTCCAAGGTATCCCTTGCGGCTTGTTCAACCGTGTTATTTGCGACCTTGCTTCAAACTTGCTCACTAGGAGCATTTGATTGAATCAAGTTCGCTTTCACGATCATACCTTCGCACCTATTTTTCCCTTTTCAAGCTGTTTTTTAAACTTTTGAAAAGATTTTTCGATTTTTCACTTCTTTTAAATCTTCAACTAGTCGCCCGCGCGTATTTATAGGCATTCAGTTGCCTGAAAACAATCCATACTGAAACAGTGTGAATTGAAATCAATCCATACTAGGCCAATCTATATTAAATCAATAGTAGATTCCTTTTATAGGAATTCAGCGAACCACTCCCCCACCGGGGGTGCCCACACACCCCAGAGCGCGTGCGATTTTTTTCACTCTCCCCAAAATGAAAAACGCACATTTTAGTGTGTATTAATTTGTATTAATTGAAACATGACCCGACAAGAGACCCGACAAGTTTATTCAGTTAACTGAAAGACGCTCACCCGACATAAAACTAAAATAAAAATCTTCATTGACGAATGGGTAGTATACTGCTCTAGTGAACATGCTACCCTAGACAACATAAACAAACAACACAATGAATAAACTAATCGCACTATTCACATCGGTACTCTCGTTCATCGGCTTTCAAAAGGCCAAGATCACGGATCAGGCAAAAGCAATCGCTGATGCACAGAACGCAAACACGGCGCTTCAAGGACAGGTCAATGCGCTGCAAGACGCAGTAACAAACTTGAATGCAAAACTCGGCACGGAGGATGAGGAAATCAATCGCCTCATTGGACGGGCAAAGCTGGCAGAGGTAGAGGCTCAAAGAGCTAAAGAAGATGCGGTCAATTCAATTGAAACCGCACTAGCAGGAAACACTACATTGAACCTTCTGCAAGAGAAGCTGGTGAGTGAGGTTAATGCAAATCCTGATGTCCCGAATATCCATGCTGAGACACTTGGGATTTTGGCGTCTGGGACTGAGAATCCTACGCCTAGTATTGAGGTGGGTGACTCAGTTGGGGTTTTTGATTCCGGCGTTGTTCGCGTTGGTGTCGCTGGCGCTGTTGGCAATGCTAGCGATGCTGGCGATGAAAAGGCTCAGTCAACTCAGTACGGCAAAGAGGTTGTGAATCCCACGGCAGATGATCTGACGGTTGCTGACAAGACTCCTGGCGAGGCTCCCGGCAAGGATGCGTAATCGACCTATATTACCGCAGTAACCGAGCGCAGAGAGGTTTTAATCATTCGGCAATGTGATCATACCTGAATGACTTGTAAAGCCTCCTGCGCTTAATACTGCGGTAACAATAACTTAACAACTGATTCTCATGAATACGAGCAGAGTTTTAAAATCTACCCTGGTTTGGATGTGGATGGCGTGCATATTGATTGCGGCTATTCTATGCAGCATTGCTAAATGCAACGGGCAGTATGTTCTTTGTCCTGCATATTCGGCTCAAGCCGGAAAGGATGCTGTTAGTCAGTGTCCTCTCAGTCAACTGAGGAATCTATGGGTTATTGTCAACCCTAACTCAGGCCCTGGCGCTTCGGTAGATTCAGGGTATCGCGGGCTTATCAAGCTTTGCAATGATAAAAAGGTTAAGGTAGTCTACTACATTGACACTGTAGCGGAACCGGGAGATGGTCTTTATTCAAAAACGATCAAAAAACACGACAAAACACCGTCGGAATTGATGGATGAAAGGGGTAAGTACAGTAAGATTTACGGCGATTTGCAGTGGGATGGGTGGTTTTTTGACATGATAAATCCCTCGCAGAAGGAGATTTTCTCCTGTATCTCGAATTGGCCGGGAATAAAGTTCCTAAACCCCGGCTCTAAATTCAACCCACCGGCAGGATTAGAATCCGCAATCGTCGTTATATCCGAGCAGGCTGGCGCGTGGCCTAGGCCTTTAACGGATTGGGAATCAAAGCATAAATCTCAATGCGCTGTTATAGGGTTGAAGATTAATGATCTGAAAGACTTTTTGAGAACAACATCTGGACTTGGGTTTAGATGCGCGTATCCTGGTAATGACAACTGGACTAAGGGGCAATCAGTCTATAATGTCCTGACTCCTTATTTCACCTCATTGTTTTAACCTCAGTTAACTGAATTATTATGATCAAAGGACTTGCATCATCATTCGCTGACGCTAAAGACATAGCCGCTTACAGAAATGCGGTTGTGACTTTTCTTCAAGCAGGGTTCTCTCAGCACGATGCTGAACAAAAAGCTCTGGCAGTAGGGGACCCCGGAAAAGGGTGGATGGATAATGACCTTTCAAATGACACTCCTTGGGTAGCGTTACCTGTTGAGGATTGGAAGGCAAAGTTTGGCCCTAATAATGCTAAGTCAAAAGCGCATAGAGCAAAAGTAAATGTCACCATCAACGGTAAGACCGTTACCTGTATTCTTGGAGACACGATGCCTCATAAAGAAGACATTCACAATGGCGCTGTTGTTGATCTTGCGCCGGGAGCGCAGAAGGCGTTTAACCTTAAGCCACCTTTTATGGTTCCTTGCATGTGGGAGTGGGCTCAATGACTATTGAACAATTGATTAATTATCAGGCCGGAAGGCTTGGCGCTGTTCCTGGTATACTTGCCGTTTTCACAAAGGGAAATGCAGGACCTGTTTATAATGGACAAATTTTTGACGGAAACTCAAGCGATGCTGTGCTACTGCATGAATACCTAACAGGGTTAAGTATTCTCATCACATCAGGCGAACATGAATGGGCGGTGAGTCTTGCAAAAGACCTTGTGCCCTCCGCTTTTACTGATGATGATATACCTTCTTTCCCCGACAATAAAGGAGGGGCGTTTTATCAGTCAACTGAGAGGTTCGGTCACATTCATATGAGAACCCCCTCTTTCAATGTCCTCGCCCACGAATCATACCACGCCCTAGGCTGGGTGTCGGATCAAATGGGAATGCCTAAGACAGAGCAAACTGAAGAGTTCTTTTGTTACTATGAGCAATTTATTGTGAGGTCTTACGAGACCGTCGTTAATGATTACGATAGAAACAATCTTATTGTTAAACTTTTCTCTTGACACTCCGAAATGAATATGATATACCTGCGGAAGGTCAATGAATTCCCGTGGTTAGGGGTTGTTGATGATTAGCGTGTGTGAGAGGGTCGGGTCAAGTCGGATTTTTCCGTTGCTAGGCCCGGCCCTTTTTCGTAAAATTATGAGACTTAAAAATCCGAATCAAGTTCCTGTGGGTGGCTTTACGTTTTTCTACAAAGCCTCATCAGGCAGAGTGTCCGAGGTAAGCGCAAACTCCTTACCTCAGTTGACTGAGAAAGTGCGCCTGACTTTCCTCGCTCAAAGCATCTCATATACCGGAGAACTCTCTGACATCATTCAACATCAAATCTGCCTAAACCAACCCGCACCGGCAGATTGCTGCGACTCATCTGGATTAGGCGATGACCTTCACGTTAAATTCGTCGCACCCTTTCTTAGGGCTGTAGGCAAGGCAATAGAAGATTCAGGCATAAGTACTATTCAATCTATTGGCAGGATGGCAATTCAAGCATCTAATTGCGAAGATTGCGGAGGGTCGAAAGTATATGATCCTGAAATCAACAATCAAGGCAGGGCAGGAAACCTTAACTCAATATTTCCGAAATGAAAATTAAACGCAAAACACAAGACACTGAACAAACAACGCCGCTAAACATTGGAGCAGGTAGAGACTATCGCTCCCCGTACCGATTTAAGAATGTATGGGAACTCAGGTCTAAGTACATGAGGGTGAGGGCAATCAGGGGCACTTGGGTTGCTTTTAGCAACATCATTAAGCAGTACGAAAGACAGCCTTATGTCAATAAGGAAGGTCGCCTCCTTCCTAATTTCGGAACTCTTCGCGGAAAAGTGGACAAAGCCATGTCCACTTACATCGACTTTACTACAGAAAGAGAGCGATGGGCCACAGTCAAGACAGATTATGGTGATGATCAAGCGACAATGGGGATGTGGAATGATCACATCTCGTATGCATTTCAAAAGTATTGCCTAGACCGATGGCCGAACAGCTTTGCTGAAAATATGCTTGCGGTAAGAGATATGCTGTTGATGTCTAAGGGTGCATTCCTTTTCGATAACGATAGCTCATGTTATCCTAAGCGAATCTCTATTCAGCATGTGATGCCCGACAGCAACGCAAGTATGTTCGCTGATTCATTCGACACTCTTTTTGTTCACAAGAGAATGTCGGCTGTTGATCTTTATCGTAAGATCAAAAACGAAGAGGATGTCGATCCTGGATGGAATAGAGAAGCTGTCTTGGAGCTTCTGCGATCTTCCGTGTCTGCATGGAAGAGTCACACCCATGAGAGTCTATTCCTTTTGTTTGGCTCCGGTTCTATTCAAGCATCTCAGCAAGATGCTCAGATTGATTTGGTCTATGCCTACGTAAGGGAGTATGATGAAGACTCTGATGGTAATTCTATTTCTCAATACATCTTTCCTGTTCTAAGGAATATTCACACCGAACAAGGTAGTGAGGACGTTCAGTTGACTGAGAAAGAAATTAAAGGAATCACTCAGGCTGGATTCCTTTATTACAAAAGAGGCGCTAAGTCTTGCATGGATGAAGTTGTTTCGCTTGTTGCGCACGGTGTTTGTGAAAACTTCTACGAAGAGCCAAGCTTGGCTCAGATGATTTACACCGTATCGAAGACATACGATCAAGTAATGAATCGTGTGCTTGATGGTATCGAAGACAATATGCGAGTGTACCTTCGCTCTGACTCTCCTGATACAATGCAAAAGCTCCAGCGTATGCGCCACGGTAATTATCAAGTGCTGATGCCGGGGGTTACATTGCAGCAAGACAGAATCAATCGGCCCATTCAAGAGTCGATGGCTGTGCTTCAAAAGCTGATGCTTGATACAAATCAATCATTTGGCGATTACTCTGTAGGAGAGCAGCAAACATCATCGACTCCGAAAACCGCAAGGCAGGCATCGCTTGATTATGATGAATCAAAGACAATCTCTACCGGAATGGTAAAGATTTTTAATTGCTTCCATGATATTCTGGTGCGAGCCATCTATAAAAGGTGGGTTGAAATGGGTTTTGACTCTCAGTTGACTGAGAAGCAGCAAAAGAATTTCAAGCTATTCACTAAGTATCTCACAAAGAAACAAGTCCCTAAAGAGGCTTATCTTTTCGAGAATGTTACTGTAGCTAGCGTTGCTTTGCAGGGCGCGGGCTCTACATCCGGTAAGCTTCAAGGGTTGCAGGTTGTTCAGCAGGCGCTTAGTATCGCCGCAGCAACCCCTGGGGAGCAGTTGGTAAAGCGTCAAATGATTGGCGCTGCGATGGGCACTAGCAATATTGATGCCTATCTACCACCTGACTCAACAATGGTTATCCAGGAAGATTCTTTGATTGGGCTTGAGAATGACGCCCTTTCCGCGCCTGACTGCAATCCTGGAAATGTACAGGTCATTGATAACCAGCTTCACATGCGTCATATACCGAAGCATCTAGCTGATGCTAATCTCTCGATGCAAATGGCGATGAGGCTATACCAGTCCTTAGCCGGTATGCCTAAAGATGACGCTGGCGTTTACCTGTTGAAGATTCAAGACATCTTACTTGGTATTGACAACAAGCTCTCTCACTCTCAAGCCCACGCCCACATAGCTTCGAGGGACAAAAATCCCCATGTTCAAGCCGCACTAGCACAGGCTGGACAGCAAATGCAGGCGATACAGCAATCGCAAGCCCAGCTAGAGCGTGCAATATCTCAAGCGCAAAAGGCTAGGGCTGATGAAAGTCAGCAAAAGGAACAGGGTATGCAGGCAAGCCCTGAAATGCAGCACGCTCTTGTTATGTACAAGATGAAGGAGGAGCACGCTCAGAATATGCTGAATCTTGAAATGCAAACATTTGCTGCAAATCAAGCAGCAAGAATCCAGGCGCACGGAGAGAACGCTTTGCATAAGCAGGCTATTGAGTCCACTCTTGCGCAAGAGCAGCTTAAGACTCAGCAATTGTCAGATTCAATCAAGCTTGGGGTTGAGGCGACTAAGGCCGCAATCAAGAAATCTGTTATGATCCAACCAAGGAAAACAAAATGAAAGACACGTTTAACATAAGCCCCGTTCAAAGAGAGTGGTGGTATTCTGTCGTTAGCAATCCTAACTTTGCGGCTATTATGCTGGCAGCAAAGTCGAGAGCTAAAGAACACAACACTCCGCAGGCTCTTGAGCACATTCAGCATCGAGTTGGAGGGTATTCCCAAGGATTTATTGACTTTCAAGAAATTCTGTCTAATGAAATCCTTTATCAAGAAGACTCACCTCAAGAATTTGAGGGCTACCGCTCTGATCCAGATCTAATAGAACCACAAACACAAAAAAATGAAACCAAGAAAATCATCAGTCGTCGTCAAGGGAACTAGACTCAGGGGTCATTCCCTGCTTGATGCTGTTATCTCAGAAACTTCTCAACAAAAGGTTGAGACAGTAGAAGTAAAAGCCGAAGTCGATCCCGGCAAATCTGGTCAGTTGTCAAATACTGACGACGGCGGCAATGGTGATGATGAGATTCTGTCTCTTAAAGATGCGGTTCAATCATCTCTCGGTGTCAAGAAAACTAAAAAGACAGAGGCGAATATTGATCCTAACGATCTTGATCCTACTGTTATTCCTACAGGCAAAGGGATTGCAGCAAAGTTTGAAAGGTATGACACGGCGCTCAAGGCAAAGGATGCGGAAATCAATGAGCTTAAGAAAAAGCTTTCAGAAGCTCCTGCTGAAAGCGACCCGAAGGAACATCCTGAGTTCAAGAAAATTCTTGAGGAAAATAATCGCCTCCTTGATATTGTTCAGCAAGTTCAGTTAACTGAACATCCAAGATTCAAGGAAAAGTATGAAACTCCGAAAAAGAAAATCTACGATGAAATCGTGCCGATACTCGAAGAGATTCCTGATGACGCCAAAAGGCTCCAGGTAGGCATTCGCCTTGATCAAATCAGGAATATTCCTCGCGGAGCAAAAAACAATCCAGCATTCAATAAGGCACTTAGCGAAGTCGCCACCTACTCTGGATTGGATGACGCTAACAGAAGTGATTTCCTTCGACTTCTCAAAGAAGAACGACGCATTACGGCAGAGCAAGAGGATGCTTTATCGCAATGGAAGGAAACGAGACAGTCTCTTTCAAGTGAAGATCAAAACTCAAGAAAGGGGCTTGCCGCTGCCGCTACAAAAGAGTTTGATAGAATGATTGCTCACAATGAGGCAATTCAGCCGCAAAGGATGGAGTTCCTGCAAAAGGCTGGTTTGATGGACTTCTACAATGAAGATGTCTTGAGTAAAAGGCCGATCATTAAATCTGAAATTGAAAGGGCATCTATTCATGGCGTTATCACTCCTGGCATTCTTGAGCTTGTTCAAATGGGTACTGAGCTTCCGTTTCAGGCTCGCGTCAATACCATGCTCAAGTCGCTTCTACAGGAGACAAATGCTAAGCTACAGGCGGCAGAAAAAAGGCTCAGCAACCTGTTGAGGTCTTCACCGAACGACGGTCAAAGAACCAGTGATGAGGCGTCTCTTGGAGATGATGGTCAACCTAAGTCATTGCGTGACGCAGTAAGGTCCGCTTACTCACAGTAAAGCGCACTTCACAAGTCTGGTACAATAAAATCTCAGGAGGTGAAAACTTCCTGAGATTTTTTGTTGACACTACTAATTCATAGGTTATTTATGTGAGCATCGGACTAAATAGGTATCGGCTCCGAGTACCAAGATCGGCCTAGACAATCCTCGTTGCCGAGGGAAATCTGAAAAAGATTCGTCATTAGCCCCTCAGTTAACTGAGGAAAACTTGGTCTCAAAAAAATCAACAATGAAATTCCGCCCATACTTCCCTAAAGCCCGCATTGGCCTTCGCGGCTATGCGCCAATCACAACCCCCACCGGCCTAACGCGCCGCGCCCCATCGGCATCCGCCCTTGACCTTGCTTTCAGCAAGTCCGAGCAAGTGGTCTCGAAAGAGCTTCTGAAAAAGAAGATGCGCCCAAGCAATGCCTTCGTCGGAAAAATTCCTGATGGAGAGCAGTTCCCGCTTCATGTTGGAACACAACTCAAGCAGCGCCGCCTGACCCGTATCGGTGTTCCTAACACCGGATGGCGCCCAGTCAGTGACGATTTGTGCGCAACCAATACACATCTTGATGATCCTGATGTGATTCATCATGGTTCCGAAGATTTCCTCTACTCGCTTGTCGAGAAGGATATGCGAACTGATGACATCAATCTCGCCGCCCTCGCTCATCGCGCTATCCCTGATGAGGAAGTTGGATTCATCGAAGAAGGCCTACAGACAGTAGCCCTGTACGTTCATGAGCAATTCCGTCGCAGTCGTTACCACGACTTCTGTGGAAACAAGTACATCGCTCTTGCCCCAGCGTCTGGCGGCACAGTTATTGATGGCCCTTCTTCTATTGCCGAAGGTGATGCAATCAACAACGGCTGGATGTTTGAGACTCGCGCTAACGGAGAGATGGACGAAGACCATGTTCGCGTTTGCTGCACCGTGGCTCAAATTCCTCGCATTTCCGAGCTTACGCTTGATATGCTGGACTTGGCTACAACTGCGTTGGCATACGAAGGCGATCCTTACATGGGTGACACCATGCTATTTGACACCCTTCTTGCTGAACAGAGGATGTATATCCGTCTGGCCGCAGAGGAAAATGCCCAAATGGATCAGGCCGCTTCTCGCAGCGAAAGCTACGACATGATTGACCTTGCCCGTAAGTACGGTACAAGTCGATTGATCCGAAACTATGCGATTCGCTACGACTCCCATAGTCCACGCTTCTATCCTGATGTTGCATTCAACACCGCAATGACAGGCGCTGGAGGTTACGCTTTCAGCGACACCGATCCAACGACATGGCCGCGCTTTGTTCGTGTTTATCCTTACTACGAAGTCAAAACGACTCGTGGAACAAAGTGGGAAAAGAACATGCAGTTCATTCGCGCTCCGTTCGGATTGAGCACCTTGTTCAATCCTCGCGTTATGGACGTGATGAGCTTCCCTGATGTTCAGGGTGTTGGAAGTGCTCAGGTCGCCAAGGAATTCGGTGGATTTGGATACGATGGCGTAGCCAAGTGGATGAACTTTATTGACCGCACCCACAATCCCAAGGGTGTTATCGGTCATTGGGCTCTTCACTTCAAGATGGCCGCTCGCCCAAAATACACCGAAGAAGGTTACTCCTACTTCCACCGCATCAGCAGCAAGATGGTTGTTGTTGGCAACTCCGCTTCAATCCCAACCCTCGTTGGTGTTCAGGATGTATCGCAGTTCTGCGCTACTCAGCTTGGCGGCACATCAAGCCCTAATGGTGCTGCTGGTGCTGTGTCGATGTTCACGTAATATCAACTTCATGGGAGTGGCCTATCGCCTCAGTTAACTGAGGACTAGGCCGCTCTTTATTACCTCAAAACAAAAATTCAATTCTTCTTTTTTTATGGCTAACAAAGGAACTCAACAGCGCAAGTTCGTCATGCGCCCTTATCGCTACACTGACACCACAACACTCCTTCAAGTGGGCGACCCCTTCAAGGTGCTGTTGTACGATGGCTCTGTACGAACGGTAACAGTAACCGCTATTGACAACGGCGGAAGAACAATCAGTTGGGATGCATTCGGGTTGCCTACCAGCACCGCAGGCAGCATGTCTGGCGCTGGATCGGTAGGAGCCTTGGCTACAGCGGGTGAAACCGTTGCTGTCGATGCGCGGGCGGCGCTTGCCGCTGGCGTTCGTCAAGAGGATGTTGTGGGCTTTGACGGCTCACACCTCCCAACGCCTACGGAGCCTCAAATCCATTCTGGTGGACCGTACAAGTTCGGCCCAGTGGTAAACGCCGAGTAAGTTACCGCAGTATTCGAGCGTAGTGGGCCTTTATGAGTCTTCAATGCAATAGCATTTAAAACAAATTAAAACTCACTACGCTCCCTATACTGCGGTAATACAGGTCTATTTCGACACCCATCTCAGTCAACTGAATCAAATGAGAAAATCCCATCACACGCTAAGACTCCTTAATGTATCGAATACGATGACATCGCTGCCAGATGGTAATTGCTCATCAGTTTCGCTTCAAAACATTAGTGCTGGCGATCTTTACGTTCAATACGCCACAGATGCTGAGAATGTAAATATCGTTAAGCAAGGATTGTCGATCAACCTGCCTGTTCTTGAAAATGCTAATGAGATTCAAATCTCATCACCTCAAGTAACATCGAATTCAGTGAATGCGGCTTATGTCCAGTAATGCATACAATGACCCTGTTTATGGGTCAACATCACCTGCGACATCTCCATTCTCTATTGGAGACAATTTGTCTGGAGAGATTGGGATAAACGCAAGCTCTGGAAGGCTTCAAAGATTGTCTTTGAATGGTAATACGTTATTTGGCATTAATGGAGGGTCTTATGGAGACCAATTGACGCTCATCATTGATTGGTCTTCTGGAAACCAGATTAATTTTTCTGGCATAAGGATGCCACCAGATGCCGCATCACTTTTGCCGGTAACGCTTGATTCGTTCAAAACGTACAAGCTTGAATTCCAGCACTTAGGAGGCGCTTGGCAACTTCTTTCGATGTCTCCACCACTTCAAGAAACTATTGACTAATGAGTGACACGCTAAGCAGCTTTAGGTCTTCCCTCCTTTCAGAAGGATCGGGTAGCCTTCAATTTGAACTACTTGGGCTATCCCTTGGATTTCAAGCTGCTTTGCTTGGCATTGATTCCGCGCCATCAATCCCGAGCCATCAGGATGTCTGTGTTCAGGGAGGAAATATATTAGACATGTGGAGTGGCGGAACCCCGCCATTCAATTGCTATATAAATGATTCTGACGATTTTGCATTTGCAGACCTTGATCCTGATGCAAAAGGGCTTTTCGTTAGAAACTTTTTATTCAATTACAATTTGCCTGTTGGGTCATATTATTTTTGGGTGACTCGCGGAACGGTTGGTGTTGATGAATCAGCGCCAACGCCTGTTGGTGTTGGGGTTGTATTTAGGCCCTCCATCACATCCGTCTATAGTCGCGGATACGAGTTTCATATTTCGTTTTCTGTTGGAAGTGGTAAAAAGGCTGATTTTTACTCAAGCACAACAGATAACTTTGATTCGGCAAGTTATATTGGAAGCTCGGGTGTTGATGATTCAACCTTTGATTCTTCTGGTTTTTTTGATCAGGGTTCAGTATATTTCTTCTGGATGGTTGAATCTTCGCCTAGTGGAGATGTGTTTAGCCTTCCTAGCGCAAGTTCATCTAATAAACTGGTGCCAGAGGTTACGGGTTTTTATGCCAATGGTGTTGCAGATGGCACTATTGGCATATCATGGGACTCAGGTAACGACGGTGAACTACGGAGAGATGGTAATGTTATACGCATCGACGATGACGGCAATGATATTTACTTTGATGACAGCGTAACTAATTTCGAGGACCATGCTTATACCATTCGCTTCCTGTCTGATTTCGATGGTACGCAATTTAATTCATGGGGGCCGACAAGCGGCCCAATCATTGCTTACGCAACATACGGTCCAGTGACTTTACCTCCAGGTTCTACCACATCAATCGGCCAGTCTATAGTTCGTAGGGTTTCTAACTATTTGTGGGGTGCCAATAATTCAATCCAGGCTGGCACTCGCATTGAGGTTCCATTTGTTGATAATTACACTTACGGTGGAAATAACATTTGGGTTCGCGAAAGTGACGGAGGCATAGGAAACGAAGATGTTATTGTAGAGTCAACAATAGTTAATGCGGTAAACAGCACTGATTCACCCCTTAGCATCTGGAATGGAAAACCTTAATTATGAACGATTTATTTACTCGACTCCCAAGAACTATTGAGCAAAAAGCCATTGATGATATGGATGTTTTGCTTCAACAAGCTAAGGCGTTCCTTGCGAACGAAAACAAAACTGATGCAAAAAAAGCTGATGCTATTGCCGGAACATTAAATAGAATGTGGCTTGATGGCTTTACAATAGCATCTCGCGAAGTGATTTCTGCTCGCCTTTCCGCGCTAGGAGAGCGTGCTGGCCCTTTATTCTCTATGCATGAAGCTGCTGTTTCTGAGTTGTGGGCTCCAGAAAAGCGAGAAGCCTTTATCGCTGAAATTGAAAAGCGTGCAATTACCGCAACTGTCGGCGATGATGGCTCACCAATATTCTGGAGAATCACTAATTTGAAGCCAAGGATTACCGTTAAGATGACAATGCCACTTTCTCAAAAATCTGGTGGAGTTATTGAATTGGCGTGATACTTTGACATTCTCAGTTAACTGAGTCGCAAAACACAAAACACAAAACAAAATGAAAAAGTCGTCCTGGAAAACAACCGTTGGCGGAATCCTGCTCGCCGCCGCCCCTGTAGCTCACTCCGCCCTCCCAGCCAACTATAATTGGGTTGGCGATGCGCTTGCGACAATTGGGGCGCTTATTCTTGGCACCTCTGCTCGCGACAACAACGTGACATCAGAGCAGGCGGGAGCCAAGTAACAACTGCCACCATCCAAACGCAATCCATATGCACTACGCGAACGGAAGAGAGGCAAAGAACGGGGATCGTGTCATCCGCCTGGGCTCTTATCAAAAGCCTGTTGTCGGCATCCTGCACGATGCCGTAGCTGGCAATGATCATTGCAATGGCAACTTGGCCACCCCTATTGGCGACCAAGGTCACTGCAACTTGGCTGAATGCCTGCACATAGATGACCTCAAAGCTGTCATCGCCGACATCAAGCAGATCCCAGATACCTCCAAGTAATAGCCATGAGCACTTACCTTCAACTCCTGGCTGACTTCTTAGCCG
>Ga0194047_10001450_pt1 | contig 14495 bp, 13 predicted proteins | sample JunL225m_MetaG_2_FD_160070 | JGI IMG/M metagenome (GOLD analysis project Ga0194047, IMG submission 160070) | Anoxic zone freshwater microbial communities from boreal shield lake in IISD Experimental Lakes Area, Ontario, Canada - Jun2016-L221-5m | ecosystem: Environmental > Aquatic > Freshwater...
CCATTGGCCGGTCCGCAGCTCTTAGGCGCAGCTGCTCGTGGCACAGCAAAAGCAGCCAAGGCTGCCGCTCCAAGCGTAGCGCAGATGGCCGCTGAGCTAATGGAGAAGCAAGGCCTCGGCCCAATGTATGTGGTCAAGCCTAAAGGTGGCAACTGGCTAAAAGGCGATGTAGAAAATGACGTAACGTATATAAAACAATATGGCAACCCAAATGAGTCAGCTGCGCACCCTAGTAATGTCATTGCCGAAACAATTAATAACTGGCTTGACAAGAAGATGGTGCCTTACATCAAGAATGAGATGGGCACACCGGAAGATCCAGTTCGGCTAGGCATTGAGAAACGTGTTGCGGATGCTGAAGCTAGAAAAGCGCAAGGTGAAAAACGTATAGCTAAACTTCAGACGGCAGTAGCTGAAGGCGAACGACTTGGTGTACCGTCGCAATTAACACGCGATCGGTTGGCAACTGAAATTGATAACGTTGCAAATCAGTACGACACTGACATGGCATCCGTCATGCATTCCGACGATTTAAACTACAACGGTCGTCGCCCACCTCGTAATCAAATGTCAACGACCGAGCAGTCTAAGCACTGGGAAGGCGCAAGTGATATACGAATCAGTGAAAACAAGGCAGGAGAACTGATAGAGGAAAGACCGTTCCTTGTAACTGGGGCATTTAACGCTCGCTATAAAACACGAGAAGAAGCGCAGGCATATCTTGACCGGCTAAATAAGCTAGGTGAATTTGAGCCTGGTGTAGCTGAAAAGTTACGTAAATATCCACCAAAGATTGAAGAAACAGGTTCACAAGTCGAAAATCCATGGCTTAAAAAAGTTGCGCCTGAGACGCCTGTGTACAGTACGAACAGTATATTAAACGACGATTTGCAGTTTGGGCATCTTACCGATGAGTTAAGGAACTCGCTAGATCCGAACTCAGGTCTTCCACCTGAGCTATTGCTTTCACCGAATAAGATGCCTAAAACCGTTGATGATGCCATAGCGCATGTTGGTAAAATCAATGCGTGGAGAGCCGCACAAAAGGTTGAACTCAACAAAAATCGTGCCCTTAATCCTGCCGTTGTTATGCACAAGGACTACCCGGATCAGCCGTATGCATGGTATGAATTTAAACAGCCCCCACCTAAGACTACTGTTGATGAGCTATCACCTGAACAGCGTAGCTGGTACGAGGAGTATATTGCCGGCGGCGTAACGACTGAAAAAGCGCTTATCGAGGCTTCAAAGAGAGACAATACAATTCTTGAAGACGCTCTGAAATACGAAGGTGAGACAATGCAACATTGCGTTGGGGGCTATTGCCCTGACGTTGTGGAAGGTCGAAGCCGCATACTTACACTAAAGAACAAAAAGACAGGCGAATCGCACGCAACGGTTGAAGTTGGACGTGGCGGCGACCATCCAATTGGTTATAGTATTAAAAAAGGATCATCGAATGATTTTCCAGAAACTTTTGAATACAACATAAATTTTGATGAAGGATTTCCTAGACTAACTCCAGAACAACATCAATTACTTTTGACTCGCGCCAAGGAGTTGCATGGTACTGAACCAAATATGAATAAAATGGAAGCATTTCAAAGGGCGGCAAATGAAGTTGTTGGGAAGTTACCTGCAAAAATTACCCAAATAAAAGGCAAACAGAACAGAGCACCGGTTGATAAGTATCTGCCGTATGTGCAAGACTTCGTTAAATCACAGCCGTGGAGTGAGGTTGGCGATCTTAAGAACACAGGGCTGCGTAGAAAAAGTGATTTTATTGACGAATTCACACCTGAGCAGTTAGATTCCGTTGGCCCTAGCGAATATATAACTAATCAAGAATTGGAGTCGTTAAAGTTACTTAAGAATACACCGACAGGCAACGCGCTTGACCCAAGAGGCGATTTGGCTACGGCAATCAGACTGGGAGGGGGAACGCCCCCTGCTTACGCTACGCAAGACGAGATTGAAGCCCTCATTCGAAGGTATGTGCCTGATGAAGGCATGAAAGACGGCGGTGTCGTGCGCATGAAAGACGGCGGTGTCGTGCGCATGCAAGAAGGTGGTAGAGCCATACCAAACGGCTTTGATCTTAACCAGTATATGCCTTCTGCACCGGCTAATGCGCAGCCTATCGCTACGGAGCCTACGCCACAAGCCACTATTGAGCAGATGCGAGCAGAGTTGCAGCGAGCCAAAGAAGGCACACAAGCGTTATCAGCGCAGTTTCCATTAGTTAAACCGGCGTTTCCTGACTTAGGTAAAGCGTATGGCGCAACTGAAGCTGCAGGCAACATGCTTTACAATACTGCAATAGCGGTTCCAGGCGCATTTGGTGCTCTAGGTAAGAGCATTAACGACTACGCAGCAGGTCGTACGCCCTATCCTGCAACGTCGCTAGACACGCATATGGGCGACTTTATGCAACAATATGGCTCAGCGCCTAGTACGCCAACGGGCCAAGAGTACTATAACAAAGCATCCGAAGTTTTAAGCAACATACCGCCTGTAATGCCTGAGTTACATGCTGCGCCATCGATAGCGCAGATGAAAGCTGAGTTGCAGTATGGCGCAGCTAAAGCTGCACCGCATGCAGGAAAAGCTGTACATAACATACTTGAAGCGCAAGGTTTAGGCCCTAGCTATGTTGTACCGCCTAAAGGTAATCTTAATTTTCAGCCTGCAATTTCTGCAGAAGCGCTTAAAGGCCCTGAAAAACAACGTATACAAGATTTTATGATGCAAGCTAAGAAAACGCCTGGCGTTACGCAAGAAGGGCTAAACACAGGATTGCCACAAATAAGTGCGTTTGACCCTGCAACAACGTTAAGTAAATCTGAATTTGAATCGCATATTCTGCCTAGTGAATACTCTAAAGTAGACTTGCTTAAAACTGAGTTAGACCCAATATACTATATAGATGCAGAACGCGATGTATCCCCACATGTCGTGTATCGACGTATAGGCGTGCCTAACAATTTGCTCAACGCTGTAGGTGACTATATAGCCGGCGTGCCCGCAGACGAACTGCCGAATGATTTTCACACGTGGTTAGAAGCTCGTGGCTTGAATCGTTTTGATTTGCAAGATGCAATAGCAGATGCAAGGCATGAATTAGTAAATGAAGTAGCGCATGATTACGCGTATGCTGAAAACGGCGAGGCAGGGTTAGGCAATTACAGATACAAAAATTCGCAAAGACTTTTAGATTCCGATCGCGGGTATTTTGAGTTTGGCGTTACGCACCCTAGTCAATTAGAAAATACTAGGCATTATTCTGAGCATGATAATTTAATTGGGCATGTGCGTGGCTCATTTTTATCTAAAACGCAAACAGGAAAAGGCACGCCTCTTACAATTGACAATGCGTATATTAACGACCCTGGCGCTATGGTTATTGAAGAAATACAAGCAGATTCGCAAAAAGGGATGCCTACTCCAGAAGGTAAGTCTACGTATTTACCGCAAGTTGGGCATAAGCATCAAGTACATGGCACATTGGTTAAAGCTGCCGTACAGCATGCATTGGAAAATGATGCCAAAACTATTTACTTTCCAACTGCAAGAACAATTGCAAAAGTTAGACATACTTCTGCAGAAGATTACACAGCAGTTTATAACCAAGCAATTGTTAAAGAAGGGCTTAACACACTTAAAAAAATCCCGGGTATAACAATTACTAAAGTAATTGACCCTGCAACTGGCATGCATAACTTTAATAAAGTGGATATTTCAACAAAAGCTAAAGAACATATTCTTGCCGGTCCCGGACAAAAGTTACCCGGTTATAAAACAGGCGGCGTGGTTCATATGCAAGATGGCGGTAATGTTAACATTGATGAAATGCGCTTAGCGCTAACAAGGGGTAGATAATGGCTTTAGAAATGCCCATTCCACAAGATTACGATCGTCATATTGACGGTATTGCCAATTCACCAGAAGCACACGACTCTGTCTATGAGCTATTTGAGCAGGAGGCACCTGAGGTTGAAGAGTTGCCCGATGGCTCAGCTATAGTCAGAATGAAAGACTTGAAAGGCCCAGACGACAATCCAAACTTCTATGAAAACTTAGCCGACAAGTTTGATGCATGGGACCTTTCAAGCCTCGCATTAAAGTACCTCGAGCTTATTGAGAAAGACAAACAAGCTCGAGAAGACAGGGATAAACAATACGAAGACGGGATACGCCGGACTGGGTTAGGTCAAGACGCGCCCGGAGGTGCACAGTTTCAAGGTGCCTCAAAGGTGGTTCATCCAGTCATGGCGGAAGCCTGCGTTGACTTTGCAGCCCGTGCTATTAAAGAGCTCTTTCCGCCTGATGGCCCAGTGCGGTCTAAAATTATTGGCGACGTTACGGAAGAAAAAACTAAGAAAGCAGATCGCAAACGCGACTACATGAACTGGCAAATCACGGAACAGATTGAAGAGTATCGTGACGAACAAGAGCAGATGTTTACGCAATTGCCGCTAGGTGGTAGCCAGTATTTTAAAATCTGGTATGACCACCAAAAACGTAGACCTTGCGCTGAGTTCGTGCCTATTGACAATATTTATTTACCGTTTGCCGCGGGTAACTTTTATACCGCTGCGCGTATGACGGAAGTTCAAGACATAACGCAAGAACAATATGACATACGAGTTCAAGACGGGTTGTATGCCGATCTTGACGTTTATCGCGCTCCGATGGAGCCCAATGAAAGCAAAGCGCAAAAAGCTAACGACAAGATTGAAGGCCGCAATCGTAAGCATGACAACGTAGATGGTGTGCGGCGTGTATTTCATATTCAAACATGGCTTGAGCGAGATGATGACAAGATTACTGGCGGCCAACGTGCGCCTTATATCTTAATGCTTGACGAGAATGAGCGCGGTGTTATTGGGCTATACCGGAATTGGGAGGACGGGGATGAACGGTTTACGAGACTGGATCACATCATTGAGTTTAAGTTCATTCCTTGGCGCGGTGCTTACGCAATTGGTTTGCCTCATCTTATTGGTGGGTTATCTGCTGCTCTTACTGGCGCTTTGCGTGCTTTGCTGGATTCTGCTCACATAAACACCGCGCCAACGATGTTGAAGTTGAAAGGCGGCAAAATATCAGGGCAATCAACTAGCATTGAGCCTACGCAGGTATCTGAGATTGAAGGCGCGCCAGGTGTTGATGATATACGCAAGATTGCAATGCCTGTGCCTTTTAACCCGCCTTCGCCAGTACTATTCGAGCTTTTAGGCTGGTTGACTGCTGCTGCCAAAGGCGTGGTTACTACGTCAGAAGAGAAGATTGCAGATGTAAGTAGTCAGGCTCCAGTAGGCACAACGCAAGCATTGATTGAGCAAGGCGCAGCGGTGTTTAGTTCTATTCATGCTCGTATGCACGCCTCCCAGCATCGAGTGTTTAAAGTTCTAGCACGTTTGAACCGTTGGTATTTAGACGAGCAATACAAGAACGACGTCATTGAAGATTTGCATGTTACGGCGGCAGATTTTGAGTCCAACTCTGATGTCATCCCCGTTAGTGACCCGCACATTTTTGCTGAGTCACAGCGCTACGCGCAGATTCAAACGCTAGCAGCTCGTGCGCAAGCTAACCCTGATTTATACAACCGCCTTGAGGTTGAGAAACGGATCCTTAAACAAATCAAGTTGCCTGATATTAGTTCATTGCTACCTGATCCGCAAGAAACTCAAGACATGAATCCTGCGCTTGAGAACGTAGCTATGACCATGGGTGACCCTATCAGCGCGTACCCTGCGCAAGACCATATGTCACATTTTATGACGCATATGCTTTATGCTAAAGACCCGTTATTTGGGGCTAATCCTGCCATTATGCCTAAGTTTGTACCGGCTTGCATTGAGCATTTGAAACAGCATTTAACGCTTTGGTACTTATCAATGGCCGATGGGTACACCAGTGCGGCGCTGGGTAAACCGTATGACGTGTTAAAGGTGCAACCCACAATAATAGAAGCGCAAAAGTTATTAGCCGCTGCAGTGCAGCATGTGCATCAAGACGGCAAAGAGCAATTAAGCGCCATAGGGCAAACAATGGGGCAAATGCATCAAATGCTTCAGCAATTGCAACAGCAACAACAGCAAGGGCAAATACCTGTTGATCCTAACATTACTGCTCAAGTTCAGGCTCTTATGCAAACTTCCATGGCTGAAACTCAGCGCAAAGCTCAAAAAGATCAAGCTGATCTACAGTTAAATGCGCAAAAGCTACAACAAGCGCAAACAGATGCGTCACAAAAATTACAAACTGACGTTATCCTTAACTCGCAAAACAATCTTACCACTGAGCGCATCAAGTCAGCTGAGCTTAGTAAAGACGCAGCACAGTTACAGCATGAGCAACTGAAAACTGTTATGGAAGCTCACGGTCGTATTCAAACAAATTTAGGAGATAAAAATGTCAGAAGCCATTAATATGCATAAACGCATGGCAATGTATGGCCCGGATGAAGCAACGCATCTTAAGAAAGGCGGCAAGGTAGCAAAGTTTGCAAAGGGTGGCGCGGTAGGTGCGTATCCTGAACGTGGTGTAACTAATCTTCCGGCTAAAGGTGTTAAGCCTAAGATTGAAAAACCTGTACCCCATGCTATTGCAACAATGAAAAAGGGTGGTGGCGCTAAAAAACACGGTGTAGGTCTAACCGTTATTATGGCGATGCCAGTCAAAAGAGGTGCTGGGCGAGGACGTTAATGGAAATTAGCGCCCTCATTACGCTGATCAAACGCCGGCAACAAGAAATTGTTACTGGGATGGCAAATGGGAATTGTGTAAATTTCGAGAGCTATCAACGCTTGGTTGGCCAGCATGTGGGATTGCAAGAATGTTTGCAATTTATTGATAACTTACTAAACGAGGAAAGAAATGTCGAATGATGTTACAGAACAGACGCTTGATGAAGCGTTTCCTGCAGTAGACCCAATGATGGCGCCTTATGGTGGTAGAGTTTTAGTGCAAGTGCGCGCTGTAAAAGAGCGTGTAACTTCTGCTGGGATTCATCTGCCTTCAGAAACAAAAGAAACCGAGAAGTGGAATACCATGATCGGTAAAGTAATTGCCATTGGGCCGCTTGCATTTAAAAAGCGTGATACGATGGAACCGTGGCCAGAAGGTTCCTGGGCTCAAGTTGGTGATTTTGTACGCTTTCCTAAATGGGGCGGTGATCGTTGGGAAGTAGAATTTACAGACGCAAGTGGCATTAAGGGCCAAGCGTTATTTACTTTCTTTAATGACCACGAACTGATTGGAAAAGTAACCGGTGATCCGCGCAGTATTCGCGCATTTATCTAAGTTTTGAAAGGAAACTGATATGACGCCTACAGATAAGATGGAGATGCAGGTTACAGAAGCGCAAGATGGTGGCGCAACTGTTGTTTTACCCCCAGATGTACCTACACCTGACGTAATAGAACCGCAAGAAGGGCACTCTGATGCTTCCGATGCGCATAATGAAGGGGATACCCCATCACAAAATGACAATAATGATGGCTTAGACAATGATCCTGATAGAGTAGCCATACGAGCAGCACGTAGAGAAGAACGAAAGCTCAAAAAGCAGATGCACCGTGAAAAAGCACGTGAATCTAACCACTTAATCAGCGCTTTAAAGAAGCAAAATCAAGATTTAGCTGAAAGATTGGCTAAAGTTGAGCAAAAGACTTCAGGTGCCGAACTGGCAAGAGTCGATAAAGCTATTGATGATGCTGGCGTACAGTTAGAATATGCCAAAATGAAGATGCGAGAAGCCGTTGCTTCACAAGACGGTGACGGCGTAACTCGATCTGAAGAAATGTTGTATGAAGCCCGTCGCAAAGTGGAAGCGCTAAAGAATTTAAAGCAACAAGCCACTAAACAGATGTCGCAACCGCATCAGAATATTCAAGTGCCTGCGCCTGAAGTTCAGCGGTTAGCGTCAGAGTGGATGGAGCAAAATTCTTGGTATGATCCGCATGGCAAAAATGAAGAATCCCAAATAGCACAAATTGTGGACAAAAAATTAACCGAAGAAGGGTTTGACCCGTCCAATATTGATTACTGGGATGAATTATCCGATCGTTTGAAAAAATATATAACACCCTCGCAAAATCGTGTATATAATGACCAAAATAATAGGAGACCTAGGTCTGTTATGACAAGTTCGGATAGAGAATATACGGCATCAACAAAAGGGAATGAGTTTCGACTTTCTCCTGCCCGTGTTGCCGCTATAAAAGAAGCCGGACTGTGGGAAAATACACAAAAGCGGCAAGATGCAATTCGCAAATATGCCGAGTGGGACCGTCAAAACAAACCTAGGAGCTAATTATGGACGATCGTTTAAAAAAGAATGTTACTTCAGGGCGTGAAAGTCGTGCAATTGATGACCATAAACGTCGCGCCCCCGAAGAAAGTTTTGTTTCATCTGAGGAACGTCGTAGAATGTTCCGTTCGGAGTGGATGCAAGAAGCACTTCCGACCCCGCCTGAGATTCCGGGCTTTCATTTATGCTGGCTGTCTTCTACTAATCAGTATGACCCGATACATAAACGCTTGCGCATGGGGTATATTCAAGTAAAAGCCGAAGAAATTCCTGGCTTTGAACATTTGAGAATTAAATCCGGTGAGCATGAAGGCTTTGTTGCATGCAATGAAATGCTGCTCTATAAGCTTCCGATGGACGTTTATCAGGATGTAATGGCAGAAATGCATCATTACGCCCCGTTAGACGAACAAGAGAAGATTAAAGTTCAGCAAGAACAGTTGCTAAACAGTGCGCGTGATAGCCAAGGGAATTCACTTATTAAATTAGAAGGTAACGGCATGAACTTTGACCAAACTAAAGAATCACCCACTTTTGCGTGATTTTAAATATAGGAGTTAAACATGTCTGCAACTAATGCTCCGTTTGGTTTGCGCCCAGCTTTCTTCCCCACTGGGTTGGAACGTGCTCAAGCGCTAGCCAACGGTATTACTTCCGGTTATAGCGGCAACATCCTTAAGGGACAAGCCGTGCAATATAGTCCTAATGCTGGCGTCATTTTGCCAGTCCTAGACACCACTACGAACTCAGGTCTTGTATCTGGTTCGTTTCAAGGCGTCGAATGGACTGACACTACGGGTCGTCGTCGCGTATCTAACTATTGGCCTGCAAGCACCAGCTATATTGCTGGATCTTGTATTGCTTATTTCTATAACGATCAGCAAATCGTTTATGAAATTCAGGCTGATGGCGCAATTGCGCAAACGGCAGTCGGTAATGAAGCCAATCTTTCTAACTTTACGGCGGGTTCAACAACCACCGGTCTTTCCCAAATGACTTTATCTGCCTCTTTGGTAGGTTCAGCATCAGCTGGTCAGTTCCGTATTGTTGATATTGCACCATATGCTGACAATGCTTGGGGTGATGCGTACACGGTAGTTCGTGTGCAAATCAGCAAACCTCAGTTTGTAGCTACCGTTAACGCAATCTAAAGGAGAATAGACTATGGCAGCCCCGATGAGAAGTACGGACTTCCGGTCAATTGTTGAGCCTATTCTCAACGAAGCATTTGACGGAGTTTATGATCAACGTTCCAATGAGTGGGAAACGGTTTTCCGTGAGCAACAAGGTATTCCACGGAACTACCATGAAGAACCGGTTCTTTACGGTTTTGGCGCGGCACCTCAGTTACCTGACGGGTCTCCCGTTACGTATCAACAAGGTGGCGTATTGTTCTTGCAACGCTATGTCTATAACGTGTATGGTTTAGCCTTTGCTTTGACCAAAGTTTTGGTTGAAGACGGTGATCATATTCGTATTGGTCAAGTATATGCAAAACATCTGGCTCAGTCTTTGGTGGAAACCAAGGAACTGTTATGCGCTAACATCCTGAATCGTGCTTTTAATAGCTCGTATACCGGCGGTGATGGCGTGTCTTTGATTAATACTGCGCATCCGATTGTGAACGGTTCATTTAGCAACCAGTTAAGTACTTCTGCTAACTTGTCCCAGACCTCTCTTGAGCAGATGTTAATTCAAGTTCGCCAAGCTGTGGACAACAACGGCAAAAAAATCCGTTTGCAACCTCTGAAATTGGTTGTTGCTCCCGGAAACGTGTTTCAAGCCGAAGTGTTGTTGAAGTCAGTGTTGCGTACTGGTACCGCCAACAATGACATTAACCCGATCAAATCTATTGGTTTAATGCCCGAAGGCGCTTCAGTAATCAGCCGTTTGACTTCTGCCACTAACTGGTGGGTACAGACCGATGCACCTGAAGGTATGAAGTTGATGATGCGTCGTGCTTTGGAAAAAACCATGGAAGGAGATTTTGAGACTGACTCGATGCGCTATAAAGCCACCGAGCGTTATATTCCTAACTGGACTGATCCTCGCGCGATGTACGGCACTCCAGGCGTTTAATCGCCGAAGGCTAAACGGGGGAGCCTTAATCCCCCGTATAACTTTGTCTAAACTTTTCAAGGAGAAAGACAATGCCCCAATTTAGCGATGACCTGTATCTGGGCACTTGCCAGACGTACATGGGAGTTGGTAACAACCCCGTTAGTGCAACTTTTACTGGCTCAATAGCCACAACGACTCTTACTGTTACTGCTTTGCTCTCAGGTGACCCAATTCAAATCGGTCAATTTGTTACTGGCTCAAGCGTTACGGCAGGTTCGTATATTACCGCTTTTGTTACTGGAACCGGCGGGACAGGTACTTATACAGTAAGTGCTTCATCCACAGCTTCTAGTACTACTATGTATTTGTCTGGAAATGCAGCAATTAGCGACCCATCCAATATGGACTTAGGTGTTGGGCCACTGGGTCGAGTTTATGTATTTGATGTTATTCCTGAAACTAAATCAACAACCAACATTGCTACAGCAAGCGTTTACACAGCTACTGTCACTTTGACTGCAGGTGCCGGAACTAGATCAATTGTACGTTCTGATGGTGTTACGGTTGTGCAACTTGATTGCCCTCGTGCTGTTGCAACAACTACTGGTGCAGGCTCACCAACCACTCGCAACGTTACCATTTCTGGCTACGACTACTATGGTCAAGCTATGAGCGAAGTGATTGCAACTGGTGCTGTTGCCTCGACGACTGTTAACGGCAAGAAAGCATTCTTTCAAATCAGTGGTATCACAATTTCTGGCAGTCCGGTAGTTACGGTTGCAGTCGGCACGACTGACATCATTGGCCTGCCAGTTCGCGTGATTGATGCGGCTTACATTGCGTCGTCTGGATGGAATAGTACTTTAGCTCGTGATGCAGGAACCTTTGTTGCCGCTGTAATGACTAACCCCGCAACAACAACGACTGGTGATGTACGTGGTACTTATGTGCCTTCTAGCGCAACTGATGGGCAAAAACGTTTGGTAATGACACTTGCTGTTCCTGCATTAGCTGTCGGCCCAAACTCAATTCGCCTTGGCGCCCTTGGCGTAACGCAAGCCTAACTAGGAGACAGACATGGGTAAATTTAAACGTGAACCAAAAGAAGCAACCACTGAGCCTTCGGTTGATGATCTTAGTCATGAGGGCATGAAGCGCGGTGGTAAAGCGCATAAGAAGAACATGGCTATGGGTGGTAACCCCATGATGCGTTCGCCTTTAGCTCGTCCAATGGTGCGCCCAGGAATGCGTGCAGGTGTTGCGCCTTCCGTTGCTATGCCTCCTGCAGCGTTAATGCGTAAAAAAGGCGGTGAAGTTGAAAGTGCCGCTACGCATAAAGCTGAAATGCATGAAATGCGTAAAATTGAAAAAGAGCTTAAACATCATGAAAGTGAAAAAGCTGGTAAAGCGCATCATGGTTTGAAAAAAGGCGGCATGTATCGCCCAACTCCAGGTGGCTTGCTGTCTGAAGGTCGTGCGCATGGTAAAGGCACTACCGGTGGAATTGAAGGTGCAGGTTACAAACATGGTGGCATGAGTAAAGGGGGTACTATGCGTCCTAAGATTGATGTGCAAGACAAAGTTCATGAGGCTAAACAAGTCAAGTCTCTTAGTACTAAGACTGGTGGCATTGAGGGTGCTGGCTATAAGCATGGTGGGCGTAGCAAAAAACATCATTATGCAAAAGGCGGTACTGTGTCTGAGGGTGTAGCAAATCGCTATCTTGATGATATGAAAGATGGTAAAAAGATGCCTACTAAAAAGTTAGGTACTAAAGGCATCAGCCAAGCACCCGCTGGTTATAAAAATGGTGGCCATGTATCGCATCCTACAACGTATGGCCATAAAGACAATGGTCATAAGCGCCAGCATGAAATGCAAGATGGTCATGGTCATGAAAAAATGGCTGCCCACCCAATGAAAAATGGTGGAAAAGCACATACTACTAAAATTTCTACCTGTATGCAAAAAGGTGGTAAGTGTAACTACTAAAAGCCTAGGGGCTTCGGCCCCAGCTTTTAATTGGAGAAAAGTATGACTATTACTGCTACATCACAAACATTATTTGATGGCGAAAGAATCGCTATTATGAAATTTAATGCATCATTTAGCACGACTGAAAATGAGTCGGCTGTTGCAAAAGTAACTCCGTCGGCGCTTTTACCATCAAATGCAGGTGGCGCTTGCGACGCTGTGACTATTTTAAAAGTAACTGCGTTGACACATGGCTTAGAAGTCCAGATGAATTGGAAAGCAAGCACTCCCGTAGTTATTGAAACCATACCGCCAAACAATAGTTACACTCAAGACTATTCAAATTTTGGTGGGCTATGGAACAACGCAGGAACAGGCAAAGACGGTGTAATTACTTTTACTACTCTAGACGGCGGCGCTGGAGATGCGTATACCGTGATTTTAGAAATGCAGAAACATTACGTTAACCCAACAAGCTAATCATGCCAAGCAAATCACCTGCGCAGCATCGTTTAATGGAAGCCGCCGCGCATACCAAAGGTGGTTTTGGAGGCGTCTCTCAAAAAGTAGGCAAAGAGTTTGCAAACGCTGACAAAAATAAAAAGTTTAGCAAAGGCGGGTTGTATGATAATATACATGCTAAGCAAGAAAGAATAGCGCATGGTTCTAAAGAGCGTATGCGTAAGCCAAATAGTAAAGGTGCACCCACAGCTGCAGATTTTAAAGCTGCTGCAAAAACAGCTAAAATGTCAAAAGGTGGTGGCCCAAGATTGTCTGTAAGTCGCGGTGAAAAGTTACCCACAAGTCGAGGCGCAGGTTTAACACAAAAAGGCCGCGATAAGTTTAATAGAGCTACAGGTAGTCATCTTCAAGCACCACAAGCCCATGGATCAAGACATGATTCTTTTTGCGCTCGAATGAGTGGAATGGCTGGGCCTATGAAAGATGAAAAAGGAAGACCAACTCGAAAAGCAGCGTCACTGCGTCGATGGCACTGCGCCGACGGTGGAAAAGTCAAAAAACATGACATAAAAGGTTGGTAAATGAGCACTTCAGGCACCGTTGGCCAAACCGTTATTACCGTTCAACAACTGATTGATAGTGGCGCACGCCGAGCAGGCAAATTAGCTGAAGAACTGACCGTAGAGCAAGTACAGGCTGCTAAACAAAGTCTTTACTACCTATTGTCCAATCTAGCTAATATGGGCATACAATACTGGTGCATTGTAAAAAATGTTGTCGGAATGCTGCCTGATAAATATATTTATACTCTACCGGTAGGCACAATTGACGTGCTTAACTCAAACTATCGCACCGTTACTTACATCAACACGGTAATATCCAGTTCTTCAGGCGTTACGGCCAACGCTTTTGATGGTGTAGGGCAAAATATCTGTCAATTAACTACTAATACCGGCAACATTGGCGTTAGCAACGGCACTAGTGGGCCTGTTTATATTGCCACCATAGGTATATTACCTGCAATAACCGGCACAGTCACTGTTCAATTACAATATTCTTACGATGGCATAACTTGGGTTACAATTTATTCGCCTGGAGCGGTCAGTTGGGTAACGAATCAATGGATTTATTATGATTTAGACCCATCAGCAACGGCTACTTACTGGCGTATTTTGCAAACCAGTGGCCCAAATATGGGTTTTTATCAAGTGGCGTTTGGTACTGCGCCGATGGAAATACCTTTGGCACGATTAAATCGTGATGATTACACTAACCTGCCTAACAAAAACTTTACTAATAATCGCCCGTTGCAGTACTGGTTTGATAGAACTATACCGCAACCGTCTATGTATCTGTGGCCTACGCCTAATACCATACAGCCTCAGATTGTGGCGTGGTGTCATCGGCAGATTCAGGATGTAGGAACCTTATCAGGCTCAATAGAAATACCGCAGCGATGGTATCTGGCCATTCAGAATATGTTATCGCACCAAATGGCCATGGAACTTCCAGGCGTCGACCCAAATCGAATTACGTATTGCGAACAGCAAGCCGATAAGTACTGGGCTATGGCAGAACAAGAAGAAAGAGACAAGTCTCCAATTTATTTTGCGCCTAACATTGCGCCGTATACAGCATGAGCGTTTGGCTAGACACTAGGGGCAATACAGTATTAAGC
>Ga0194047_10001451_pt1 | contig 14493 bp, 22 predicted proteins | sample JunL225m_MetaG_2_FD_160070 | JGI IMG/M metagenome (GOLD analysis project Ga0194047, IMG submission 160070) | Anoxic zone freshwater microbial communities from boreal shield lake in IISD Experimental Lakes Area, Ontario, Canada - Jun2016-L221-5m | ecosystem: Environmental > Aquatic > Freshwater...
CTTTTCTTCCTCGAATTCTTTGGGAAACCAATCCTCGGAAAGACGAGCGGCGCGCTGTGCGCGCTTCACGGGTGAGGGGGTTAAGGAAGGGGGGTTATTTATAGTACTATAGGGCGAAGGGGGGAAACCATCAGGGGGAGAGGGGTCCACGGAATGTCCCGTGACACGTCCCGTGACTGTCACGTGACCGCTTGTTTTCTTCGCTCTTTGCCTGATCTTTCTTTCCCGATCATTGGCCCGCCGCTGGTCTATTAGCGATTGTTTTTCGTCCAAATAGGTCAGGACCAGGCGCACGATTTCGAGTGTGGCTCCGGCGGCTTCAAGTTGTTTGGTGAGTTCTGAGAGTGTCATAGTGCAAACCTCAATAGATTGGGTTGCACGTAAGGAAGACCCCCTGTATATAGGTGGGGTTCCTCCCAACGTGCACCTGGCCGTGACGTTGTTTCGAAGGCCCGCTGATCCCCATCTCGCGGGCCTTCTTTTTTACTCTACGCTTCCCCGCGCATATGGCAAGCCATTCAGCTCCGCGTAACGCTTCAGCCCATGCAGCACGCTCGTGTGATCGTACCCCGACCGGCGGCCAATATCCGCGATGCTCAAATGCGGACATTCGCACGCGACCCGGTGCCAAAAATAGCGTCTGGCTTCCATAATGTACCTCTGGCGCCGCGTTCCAAGTATCATTTTGGCAGGAACGCCTGTTTCCCGTGAAACATCTTTCAAAACGTCCGTGAAAGACTTGCGAGGAACAGGAGCTTGAGGCTGCTCGTTCTCTATGACCACGAAATCGCGCTTGGAATAAACCAACGTTCGCACCAAAGGCGCTTTGTTCACGTACAAGACAAAATCAAAAATTTGTTCAGGTTCTGGCTCCACAACCGGCTCGGGCTCAGGTTCAGACCGCGGAGGGATCGCCATAATCCGCTTTGGCGGCTCCCCCCTTAATCTTTTTCTTACCTGTGCATAATGTGTGGATAACTCGCGCTCGTAATCACTCAACATGTTGAACTTCCTCAGTTTTTTCTTCTGGCTGCGGCAGGTTGACGCATGTATCTAAACCCTTCGCGATTAGGTATTTTACAGCTTCTGTCTCGCTTTTGAAGCGCTCGTTGAAGCGAAAATCTTCGATGGCTTGGGCCATTTCGTCACTGAGTATGTAAACGCGTCTTTTCATGCTGGTCCCCTTTTGGTTGACAATAAATTGTTAAACCATAACGCAAGTCTATTGACAAGCGATAATAATGGCCCTTATGTGGGCTTGTCGCATCAGACACACGGGGACAAACATGGACGGATTTAGCAAAGAGGAACGGGCATCAGCCTGGTGGGCGACCGACTCACGCAGGGCGGTATCTGGTGGGCTTTACGAGGTTCTACGGGAGAAGTGGGGCGAGATTGAGCGTCCCGACCTTTCGGGCGTTGAGGCGGTTCGCATGGGCTTGATGATGCAACCCGCGATTGCCGACATTTTCACCGACGTGACGAAGATCAGCACAAGCCCATTGGCCGACGCAGGCACGCATCGCACCCAGCCGTGGCTACGGGCTCACTTTGACTTCGTGACGGAAGATGGCGGTCTTCTGGAAGTGAAGAACTTTAACATCGCCACCATCAACAAATACTCCGAGATGGACGAGCCGATCCGCATCCCAGAGGCCGACTACATCCAGTGCTTGCACGAGGCCGTTGTTCGGGACGTGCCGCACGTCTATTTCGCGGTTCTGTTCGGAGGTCAACAGTTTCGCCATTACAAGTTGGAATTCTCGCCCGCCGAGAAAGAGGCTTTCATCCAGCGCGCGGCGCAGTGGTGGGGTTATGTGAATTCTCGCCTGCTCCCAGAGCCTACCAACTCAGAAGAAGCCGCCATACGCTTCCCCAGGAGCATGGAGGGCTATGTCACCGCAGACGCCACCGTTGAGGCCGTCGCGAAAGAGCTGCGTCATGTGAAGAACCAAATTAAGCAGCTTGAAGAATACGAAGATAAGGCGACTTTTGTGCTGCAAAAGTGCATGGGCGAGAGCGGCACGCTGATGAATGTTGCCGGTGAGACGCTGGCTACATGGAAATCAGCGAAAGGCTCAAAGCGTTTTGACGCGAAGGCGTTCAAAGAGAACCATCCTGGCCTTTACGCTGAGTATGAAAAAGAAACAGCCGGTTCGCGCCGGTTTCTCGTAAAGTGAGGCTACAATGAGCAACATGATGGTTCCGTGGACAGATCAGGAGCGTATGGCAAATGCTATCGCAAAAAGTAACCTCTTTGGCCTTAAGAGTGCTGATCAGGTGTTGGCCCTCATGGCCGTGGCGCAGGCAGAGGGACGCCACCCGGGGTCCGTTGCGCGTGACTACCATATCATTCAAGGAAGACCAGCCCTTCGTGCGGACGCAATGCTCGCCCGCTTCCAACAAGCCGGAGGAACGGTTCACTGGCTGAAATATGCGGATGACGAGGTAAAAGCCGAGTTTTCCCATCCCCAAGGCGGTTCTCTCACGTTGTCTTGGACATTAAAGCAGGCCCGCGAAATCGGTCTTGCTGGAAAAGACAACTGGAAGAACTACCCGCGTGCCATGTTGCGTGCCCGTGTGATCTCCGAGGGAATTCGTACTGTGTACCCTGGAGTTCTCACGGGAGAGTACACCCCTGAGGAGGTGATGGACTTCCAACCCTCGCAACAGGCGCCCAGAATTGAGGTTCTGGAGGCCGAGCCAGCGAAGGAAGGAATTGCCTTGTATGTTCCTGACGCGGACGGGTCTGTGAAGGTCTACAAATGGTGCGCTGGCGAAGAAGAGTGGAAAGACACTTATTTGGACCTTTTGGAGAAGATCAGAAACGCCAAAAAAGTGCCGGAAGCTGAAAAAGCCGAGAAGCTGCACTATCTGAAGGAATTCAACACGGAAACCATCGCCAGGCTGTTTGGCGAGGAAGAAAGCGAGGTGGAAAATGGCTGATTACAAAAATAAGGACGGTTCAGGCGTTCTGTTTTTCAACGAAGATAAGAAACACGAGAAAGCGCCCGATTATAAGGGAAAGCTCATTCTCGACAGGGACTACTCGAAGGGCTCAGAAGTGAAGATTTCTGGCTGGAGAAAGAAGACCCCTAAAAACCATCTTGTCTCGCTCGCCGTGGACAACTATTCCGCGAACACAGACAAACAATGGCCGAAACCGGTCAATGAAGACGAAACGATCCCATTTTGAGTACCATCGTTTTCGTCATTCCAGGAACGGCACGGGGGAAGCAACGCCCCCGTTTCGCTCGCACAGGACGGGTCTATACGCCCCCGCAGACGGTCAACCAAGAGGCGTATATCAAGATGCTGGCGGCAACCGCCATGCGTGGTCTTGCACCGCTCATAGGCCCATTAGAGGCTACTTTTAGCATAAGCGTGGCAATACCCAAAAGTTTTACGGTGGAGAAGCGAAAACGAATAGAGGAAGGAAAGCTATTTCCTACTTCGAAGCCCGATCTGGACAATGTAGTGAAGTTGTTGTGTGACGCGATGAATGGCGTGGTGTACGGCGATGATATGCAGATTGTCGATCTTTATGTGAACAAGACATATGCCGCCGCAGGATCAACAACCGTGATGGTATCAATGAAGGGGACGAATGATGGATACGATAGACCCCAAGGTAGCGGGCAAGTGGACAGAGGACCGCATGGAAGCGGTGATGATTGAGCTTGGTACTGAGAAGGCTATCAACAAAAGCTGGGGGGCTCATTACGATGAGCTACATGGCAAGTACGAGAGGCTGTGCGATGCATTTTACAAGATCGTTGGACTTGAGGAGCACGAAATAGAAACGTGTGTATGGGTCGCCAAGGAAGCTTTGAAAGACGTTGGGGAGTGGCCGAGATGACTGATGATCTTGTGAAGCGGCTGCGTCAAATTGGGGAAGGCGCATATGTCGGCGCAGTGTCTGATGATCGCAAAGCCGCTAGAGAAGCCGCCAATCGGATTGAGAAGCTGGAGGCGGCCCTTGAGGATATGGCTCAATACATATCCAGAGCCGACTGGATGCAATTGAAGAAAGAAACGCATGAGGTATGGGACTTGGGAGGGATTAATGACTGATGATCTTGTAAAGCGGCTTCGAAAAGGAGTTATGTGCGGCGATGATCCTATTGTTGATGAAGCCGCCGACCGCATTGAGAAGCTGGAAGAGAACATAGAGCTGCAACTTGAATGGTATCTCTCAAACAAAAGGGTGCTTGATGGCCGCATCGAGAAGTTGGTGGAGGCTCTGCGTTTGGCTGATGCCGCTTTAAGTGGCGCAAATATGAATATGAAAATCGTAGAGAAGAAAATCCGCAAAGCACTGGAGGCGGAAAGTTGAGTGAGTTCGAAGTAGCTGCGTTTTGGTTTGTCGTCGGCATGGTGCTGATGACTATAAGCTGGGGACTAACGAGATGAACCATACAGACGTGCTTACCAACGCCATTAACATATTGCGTGATCGAGATACCAAATACGGGCCTGTTCAAGAGATGTTTGAACGCACTTCAAAACTGGCGTCGATCATTCTGGATCGTGACGTGACGCCATACGAAATAACGGTGATCTTGAAGTGCTTGAAGGACGCTCGAAAGAAGTATGACCGCCTGAACGTCGAGCACTATTCTGACAACATCAATTACGAAGCGTTCTCGTATCAGTTTGCCACCGCCAACGCGGATCAGGCTGCGGAAGACGCGGCCATGTCCGAACTTGCCAAGAAATTGGCTCCCATGATGCCCAACTCTGGAGAATATGATGTCTGAGAAGCGCAAGGTATTTGTCGCCACTCCCATGTACGGGGGTATGTGCACGGGTTTCTACACCCAATGTATTTTACAGATGCAAAACGTGTTTATGCAGAACAAGATTGAGTCCGCGTTGTCTTTTGTTTTCAACGAGAGCCTGATCCAGCGCGCACGCAACAGCCTGGCCCACGCATTTCTGAAGACAGACAGTACGCATCTCCTGTTCATAGATGCCGATCTGCGGTTTGACGCAAATGGCGTCTACAGGATGCTGGAAGCTGATAAGGACGTGATCTGCGGGATATACCCCAAGAAGGAAATCAACTGGCCCATGATCAAGCAGGCCGTTGAAGATGGCACGCCCGCCGAGGAGCTGAAGCACCACACGGGATCATGGGTGATCAATCTGGCTGGCTATGTAGGTTCCGCAACCGTCAACGTGAACGAGCCGTTCGAAATATGGGCGGGCGGCACGGGCATGATGCTGATCAAGCGAGAAGTGTTTGAAAAGCTTAAAGAAACTACCGAAAGCTACCTGAACGACATGGTTGATCTGTCCGGTTCGATCCAGGACAAAGAGCGCATCTACAACTTCTTCTCTCTCAGCATTGAGCCGGGAACAGAGCGCCTTCTGTCCGAGGATTATCATTTCTGCCGGGAATGGCGGGAGATCGGCGGAAAGATATGGGCTGCGCCCTGGCTCACGCCGGGACACGTCGGCACATACCTGTTCGAAGGTCAGTTGCCGATAGACAAGGAAAACTTGGTTGAAGAGGGGCCGCAGTAACCGTCTCTTCGTGCGTTGTTCACTTTGATCTCAGTTATCGTCTGGGGGGTATCTTTTGAAGACCAAGAGATGTCCTTCCAGACGTAACACGCCGTCTGATTAGTCTCGCTTGTGCCCGTCAGATTTGAACAGGCCATCAGGGGAAACATCAGCAGCATCGCCAGCAGTAATCGCATGTTCAACCCTCTTGAGAGCGTCCGCAGTGGCCTTTGCTTCGATCTCTGCGATAGCATCAGCCCTGATTTTGAAATACACGCCAGACAAGACGACAACGGCTACGAATGCCATTGCCAGATAGCGTCCTAGCGGGGTGAAGAGCAGATTAAACATTATGCTCTTCCATGTGTTTCTTACGGAAAAACCATATGGCCGCCGCCAAGCCAACGACGGCGGACATGATAAGGAAATTGGGGTTGCCGAGTAGAGCAACAAACTGATTTGCCGTTTCAGACGCGTCTTGAGCCTGAGCAGCGATTTCCTTTGCAACACCCAAGCTTCCGAGGCCAGCCGTGACCAGCGCCGCATTACCTTGTTTGCTGTCCGCCATTGTTCGTACAGGTACAGGATCGGGATCGGTGCGCTGTTCATGTTCATCTTCTGTCGGTATCTCCACGGGGACGGATGTTGCCGCAGGCTCTCCAGAGATCCACCAAGCCCCTTCAGCCTGACGACGACGCACGAGACCGGGAAGCACTTTGCCGCCGCCCTTGGTCCATTTTAGAAGCTCTGCGGGCACTTCGCTGAACTTTGCCGCGTTCACCTTCTTGAGAAGCGTGGAAGATTTCAGATTTCCAATGCCAGCGTTGTAGGCAAAGTCCACGAGAACGTCGAACTGGTGCTGCGTCAGAGGTTGGTGAACCATCATCGTCACAGCGGCTTCGTACTGGTGAAGATCGCGCGACAGAATGTCGTCCGCCTGTTGCTGAGTGATCTTCATGCCATCTTGAACCGCAGGTGCTCCGGCAGCCGTTGTGTGGCCGTAGCCAATAGTGCAAACGTTGGCCGGGCAACGATAGGCCGTCAGCTTGCAACCCTCGAACTTCTTGAGAAGGGCGTTCATGCCTTCTGGGCTCATTTGCATGGCGTAACTCCTAGTGGTGGACAATGCCAATGATGACAAGGACAATGCAGACAAGAGCCACAAACGTAGCAAGAATGGCAGAGCCCCAAACCATGACGGTGTGCATAAGCTCTTCCTGTTCTTTCTGGGCTTCCAAAGCAGCAGCTTTCTGGTCCTTTTTGATTTGGGTCGTCGCGGCGACAACCTGGTCCCAAGCCGCAATGCCAAATTCGCCAATGAAATGGTTCTTCAGGTCTGCCATCATGGCGTCAGCTTCAGCCTTGGCGGCGTATGCCTCCATCGCTATCTGTTGAGCGGACTTTCCTGCGGCGAAATTTCCCTTGGGGTCCGCAGCGGCACGAGTAATCGCGGCAACGCTATCGAACATTGAGCCAAGATCGCCTGCCATGCCCTGAAGCTCTTTGCCAACGGCAATGCCCGCCTTGATAGCCTCGTAGCTACCTTTGGCAAGCGCCAGGAGTGTAAGCGGGTCCATTTAACGGCATCCCCATCTGCGACGAGCCGCCTTACCACGCTCTCCCTTCCACTTTTTTGAACGGGCGCAGAAGCTTTTGTGACGGCCACTCTTGGGGTCTTTGGTCGGGGCCTTCAGCTTTGAGCCGGTGGCCTTGTTGTACTTGCGACGACCCTTCTCGGTGAGGCCGCCTCCAGCCTTCACAGATTGCTTCTCACCGCGACCAACGCTGAGAGACGGGCCGGACATTACAGACCTTCGCCAGGCGTAAAGTAGCACTCAGACGCGGCTTCGCCAATGAAGGCGATATAGATCGAAGAAGAAGCCGAGACCTGCCCAGGTATCTGATAGACCTTGGTCGTGCCTGGCACGGAAACCAAGCAATAGGTAGGAGACGCGTTTGCGGGTAAAGACACCGTTACCGAAGCATTGCTGCTGACCAGAAAATACACCGGTTGGCCGCCAGAGCCCGTAGGCTGATGGTTCGCCACGCACAGCTTGGTGCAAGGGGCGTCCGCCGTTACCGTAATCGTCTGGCTGCTAGTGGTGGCGTTGGCCTTGTAGGTCTTGCCCATCGCCTGAAAAGCAGAGTTAATGGACATTAGACGCCACCCTTCTCCGGCTTGCTGACGGGAGAATTCTTGTAGTCGTCAGGACGACCAGAGAAATTCCAGACAGACTGAAAGCCCCCCATAGGGGCCTTGCCAGGAGTGAAGGTGCCGCCACCGTACCCATAGCCATCACGGGGCTTCTGGGGACGAGTGGGAATGGAATGCGCCCCTAGATTGGGGTGCACTGCATCATTCGGACTGTTCTTGTTGTTGCGGTCTTTCACGGGCAGGCTCCTTCTTAGGTCCACGCGTTTCTTTGGTTAGGCTTGGGATATAGACCAGCACCGCAAACCCTACGGCGATGTATAGGCGCTCCATCGACGGAGCATACATGGCCCAAGCAGCGAGACCGAAAGTCATCCACAAACCCATGAGGGTCAGAAGTCGAGCTGTGACGACGGCCAAGGCCGTGCGCACGAGCGCTATAACAGAAGCATCCACGATTTGTCCCCAACGTTTGTTGCGTTGGCATTAGACATCATCCTCAGTCAGAAAGCCAGAGCCATAGGCGTCGTCCGACATTTTCTGTTTAATCTTTTCCAAATTCATTGCACGATCTATTACCTTGAGCTTCACTTCAAGGTCTACAGACGCGTCCAACATGACCGCTTTCAGGAGGTCGCTGACGGCCTTTTCGAGATCAGGGTTGATGCCGCTGGATTTTTTAGACACGGCGGTCTCGCCTATTTCTCTTGGAATAACGAGCCGTTGCGGTTGCGCCAGCCGATCTGGACGGCGGCGCTACGGTGTCTGATCTCGTTGTGTCCTGAGATGACGTTGCGCGAGTTGGTTCGCTAATCCCAGCTTGACGCATTGTATCTCTGATCATGTTTATTGCGGGCGTAAAAAAACTCATCCCTACCTCCTCTTATGATTGATGCCGCTGGTCTTCTTGCTCATTTACTGTCCCCCGGTGAAGATGCGGCCAACGCCCCACTGGATGCCCTTTAGGCCAGCCGTTCCAGCGCCAAGACCGATCGCTCCCTTGACGGCGTAATTGGTCAATCTCCTGGCCTCGTCTGAGGTCTTGGCCTGTTGCTCAAGAATTTGAAGCTTTTGCAAAAGTTCCAAATGCCCGGCCTCGTTGATGATGCCTTCGTCCAAAAGTTTGTTTGCAATCTTCCGGCCAACGGCGGGTATCTGGTTTGCTTCAGCCGTGTTCAACTCGTTCTTGAATTGAACAAGATCATTGATCAGAGCTTCCGGCTTGGACTTTCCTTTTTCAAGAGCTTCCGCCTGTTTGCCCAATTTCACCCTTGCTTCGGCTGCTGCTTTTTCGGCCTCTGCTTCGATCTCTGTGCGAGGCGTAACGTCACGAGCCCCAGCCTCGCGCTCGCGCGCCTTGGCAAGAAGCCTCTCTTGTTCTTTGACTGTCCCTGCCGCTGCCGCCGCTTCAGAACCCCGCGCCGCCACCGTTTCTTTCAGAGCAGGAAGAACGCCTTCAGCTTCTTTCAACGATTGATTGAGTACAGCCAGCGGGTTCCCGGCTTTGGCAAAATCATCGTACAGGCCAACGCGCTTGAGGATGTCTTCGTTGGAGTCGAGAAACTTCCTAAAGTCGCCAACCGTCAGTTTCTCTTTTCCTTCAGCCAAGGATCGAGACCAGTACGCGCGGAGAGCGTTCTTCATTTCAGGAGCGCGCTCAATAAGTTGGGCGATGCCAAACTCTCCACCGCGAGAACGGTTTAGAACGTCCGCAACGATCCTTCCGTCCGTAATTAATTGCTCTTCAAGGTCCGCCCGTTCCTTGGCAACATTGGCAAGCATCCCCTTGCGTTCAAACGGACGAAGGGGTTTTGATAACTGCGCAAACTTCACCATCGCCTGTTTGTAAGGTTCCCAAGCGTTTACCGCGTTAAGGGTGAGGTCTTTTCGTATCGCCCTTACAATGGCAAGAGTTTCCTTGGGAAGAGCAAGAGACCCGTTCTCCACTTTGACGGCCTTGGCCTCAATTATCTCATCCAGATACTTTCTGAGACTGTCGGCTTTTTGAACGGACAGACCCTGAACGGTTTCTTCGCCGCCTTCTTTAACGGTTTTCAGTCTGTTTTTTATCAGATCAAGGACACCCTCCGTTTGAGGGTTGTTGACCTTGTTTCTGTAAGTTTCGATCTTGTTCAAAGTGGATTGTGTCGGGACGCGAATTTCATCCCCAGCGCTTCTGAGCGCTTCGCCCCACCTTGCGCCTTCAGTTCTGATCCTGGTGAGGTTTGAACGGATGGCGCGAGCCGCATCACTCACCATTGTGGCAAACTGATTTTCTGTTAGCCCGCCAGCCTTGAATTGATTAACAATTCCCTCGGCTGTTTGCGCAATATTGGCTTTGTGCTGCGAGATCAAAGCTTCTTGTTCAAGAACAAGATTTGCCGCCGCCTGCTTGCTGTGTCCGGCTTCTTCAAAAAGCTTCTGCGCTTCTTCCATACGTTTTTTAATGCCAAGCGCAACTTGGTTTTGAATTTTAGAAATGCCTTCAGGCGTCAGGGCTTGGTTTGTAGCCCTCTGCGCCGCCAGTATAGCGTCCCTGCCTTCGACTTGCGCTTGAGCGTCAGCAATCGCATCCAACCTGCGCTGGATACCAGCTATTTCTTTTTTAGCCCCAGCCCTTGCGCCAGCAATTTGTCCGCCAAGTTCAGAACCGAGTTGTTGAGCGCCAACCTTGGACGCATCTATGACGCCGCGAACATACTTGTACGCATTGTACAGTTCGCCCACTGTTGATACGCCGCCGCCAATCGCCATACCGGCAATAGCTTCGGTGACTGCGGTCTTTTGCTTTTCTTTGAAGCGTTTCTTTTCTTCAACCTCGCCTGTTGGCTTAGTGTAGCCTATGCCACCGCCAACAAGTCCTCCGCTGAAGATGTTGCCTAATATGCTCTGAACCCCGCCAGCAATGCTGGGGAGTTTTGGGATGTATTCGCCAAGTTTGGTGATGCCTTGAAAAGCTTTGAGCCCGCCGTATCCGCTCGTAAGAGCCTCGCCAAATTGTTGGGCTTCTCTGGGTCCAAATTCGCGAAGCTTTCTGGTTGCTTCAGCCGATTTTTCACCAATGGGTCCGCGAACCATTTCGCCCGCGCCCGTAAAACTTTGAGCGCCGCCAGAGAGAACCCCTTTCAGGAAGTCTCCTTGCGCCTTCATGTAAGTTTCACGGTCTTTTGGGTCGTATGGGATGCCCGTATATGGGTTTATGCGCGCAGCTTCCATCGCCGCAGGGTCTGGCTGCCGCGTTTCTTTTTTTGGCTTGGAAGACGGGCCGTCAAAAGTTGCTCCTGGAGGCAATGGCGGCATATCAGGAGGAAGGCCAAAAGTAGCCCCTTCAGGAAGAGGCGGAAGATTGTTTTCCATTATCTAGCCTCTTCGCCTGTGTCTTTGAAAACCCAGCCTCTGCCCCTTACAACAATCTCTCTACCATTTAGATATGCTGGTTGCGCAGGCGTTGTTGTCTCGCCTGTAGCGCTTGGAGCGCGCGGCGTTTCAGAACGGGCGGTTGGCCTCACACCGGCATAACCGGCAAAATATTCCCTCGTTGCGGGAGGAAGAAGTTGCAAGAAATCTCCCTCAGAACGGCCAGTTCCAGACTTAAACTGGTACATAGACGTTTCAAGACGGCTTGCAATAAGTTCTTTCCACGTCTTGATGGCTTCTTCTTGTTGTTCAGGAGACCCATTTCGGAGCAAATTGTTGGAAGCTTCTTCACGATCCGAAAGAGCGCCCGCAACGCCTGTAACAGCTTTAACAAGTTCTGAAGCCACTGCTTGCTTGGCCGTGTCATAGTTGGTGACGGTTGCGTCTCCCGTCTGTCTTTTTATGTAATTGACCATCGCGTTGATAGTAGGCGTATCGCCATTGTCCAAAGCGGTTGCAAGTTTATTCAGCGTCTCAAGGTGGCCCGCAACAGTGCTGAATGCTCCGATTTGCTTGAAACCAGCTCCGTTCGGATTAGTCCAATTTCTCAGAGCAATATTCTGGTTCCCATAATCCCCTTCTTTATATTCGGGGTTTAAAGCCATAACTTGCGCCATAATCTGATCGCGGTTCCGATTATTCCTGCCGGGAGGAGCAATAGAATAATTGGCGATTGCTTGAGCGTTTGTGCTAACGGCTTCCGACGTTGCGCCAGTCTGCGTTGTTGCGCGCCCCGTTGGAGCAGCTTGATACCTGTCAGGGCTTTGACGTATTTGAGCTTCCGTCGCGTAGGTCTGTTGACCCGTTTCTTTATCAAGAACAGAAATAAGTCTGGACGTAGCAGTCTGCTGGATAAGTTTATCAACCATCGTTTTGGTCTGGGTGATGCCTTCCTGCCTGATCTTGGCGGCGATGACATCTTGACCCTTCGACGCAGCATCAGCCGCCGCCTGAGCAGTTGCAGCACTCAGGTCCGTAGCGGCCAACTTTTCATAGCGAGACAAAGACTCTTTTGTCTGTTGAAGGGTACGCTCCCAATCCTTGATGGACTGCTCGTATTTTTTGGTCTCAAAGTCGATGCGCTCTTTGTTGCCTTCATGATAACCTTTTAGAACTCCCGTCATGGCGTTCATGGCATTGGTGCCAGACATCGCGCCCTTCGAGCCAATGATCAGACTTCCAACGGTCATCAGCGCGGCAAGGCCCGTCAAGCCTTCCTGCGTGTCCTTGGTCACGTTGAACTTGGGAGGCGCAGACATAAGAGTTGGCTCTGCCCTTTGGTATTGCTGGCGCAGGCCGGTCGCAAATGACTTCTCAGCCGTTGCTTTCCCTTGTGCACCAATGCGCTTCTGTTCTTGTTCGGCTTTTGCAACATCGCCCTTCGCTTTGGACTCTTCCTGAATGAGAGAACCATAATCCTCTGCGCTAACGCCGCCGAGGTTAAGCCCGCCGAGCGCCCTTCTGAGGATGCCGTTGTTACCTTCTTGCGCGGTGTCTGTATCTGCCATGTTTCACCTTTAACCGCGACCGTACATCATTGCGAGCATTCCAAGCATACCCGTTGCTGCCTGACCGGCTTGCTGCGAAAGTTGCATGTTCGTGTTGATGCCCGTCGTCGTACCGGCGAGCTGATCCCTGATGGCCTGGTTAACAAGCGGAGTGCCAGCGCCAAGAAGTTGCAACGCCATCGTCTGTTGATTGGAAAGAAGCCTCTGACGAAGGTCTTCAACTGAACGCCCTGCCTGCGCTGCCGCAGCGCCTCCAGACCCTGCCGTACTCTGCGCCGCCGCTGCTTGTCCTGCCGCAAGCTGTTGCTGCTGGGCGGGAGAAAGAGCGCCTGTGAGAGCCTGCGCGAGCTGTGTGCCGCCCTGTTGCATGTAGGGCTGCGCAAGGGCCATCTCTTGAGCCGAGGCTTGATTGTAAGCCCCCTGAAGCTGTTGAGCGGCTTTCTTGCCCTGGTTCTGAGCGTTCATGTAGCTCAACCCAAGACCGCCAAGCCCTAGAGCCGCAATCAAATCCTTGGTTCCAAGCGTGCCAAACGGAGTTTGAATGCCTTTTGCCGCCGCAGTCTTTTGCGCGTCAGCCGCAGCCATTCGATCCATTGTTTCTTTGTCGATGCCTTCCGGCGTGCTGTACTGTCTATCTTCAGCCTGTTGTTCGGGCGTCAACTTGTATTCTGGAACAACAGCTTGAGAGGTAGGGGTTGTTGTTGATGCAAGAAAACGGTTTACATCCGCAACAGTCGGGTCTGTTCCTGCCGGATAATTGGCTTGAATGTAAGATTGCATGGACTGGGCCAAATTAGGGTCATATCCAGGCGCATAACTGCTTGAACCCAAGTTTGAAGTTATGTCGCCATACGGGCTTTGAAATGAAGCGTCTTGTGTGATGGTGCTGCCGGTTTCAATAGGAGCACTTGCATCAACATTTGGTGCATCTTGTCCAAACGCGGGTTGTTGAACAAATTCAGGCTGCTGAACAGTTGGCTGGTATGAACTTGTGTCTGGGCTGAAGAAGCTCGAAAGGCTATCCCAGAAATCAAATTCGGGCAGACCAGTATCGGGGTTGAGCGTGCCGCGACCGCCACGAGCCTTCAGCAACTTAGCTTCTTCAGGCGTAATGTGAGCCAGCATGGTATCGCGTCCACGGCCCCTCTTGCGCAGCTCTTCAGCCGCCTTGCGCAGAGGAAGACGGGGCATGTCGGTTTTCAGGACTTTTGCGAGATTATTTGCCATTACGTCACCGTGCTTCCGACATCTCTGAGGGACTTATCCGACTCACTCCAAACGTTCTTGGGAGCCTTGTCTTCACCGCCGGACCCGCCAAGAACCGGCCCACCGGGACTATAACCTATGCCAGGGGCGGCGAATAGAGCCGAACCAAGGGCGCTGGATGTGCCTGTCGTCTGAGCGCCAGGCGTCTGCGTGCCGCTAACCCCGCCACCGCCCAAACTGGACGTTTGGGTTGGAATGTAGGTCTGTTGAGACTGACCAGTAGGTTGTAGAGCTTTGCCAAGGCCATAGCTGAGAGCGCCGCCCAATACGCTTTGCCCTGTGCTGCCAAGGTCCATCGCCGTGCCAAGTCCAGCACCAAGACCGCTGCCGACGCCGCCAATCAAACCAGATTTCAACGCTGAACTAAGGGGTTGCCCGCCCGCCAGAGCGCCAGCCGTGCCGCCCGCAAAGCTACCAACGCCCTTAGCAACGCCTGCACCTAGAGCTTGGCTTCCAGCAATTTCTGGGGGGGCATAGTTGGCTCCTGTCAGGTCAATTGATGACATGCCGGGGCTAAGAGCTTGAGAAAGCCCAGTTGTAACGCCGCCGCCAACGCCGCCGGAAATGCCGCCCATGAGCGCGCCCTTGCCAATGTCGCCGCCCTGAACAGCCGCAGACAAGGCTCCGGTGCCTGCGCCAATG
>Ga0194047_10001452_pt1 | contig 14487 bp, 21 predicted proteins | sample JunL225m_MetaG_2_FD_160070 | JGI IMG/M metagenome (GOLD analysis project Ga0194047, IMG submission 160070) | Anoxic zone freshwater microbial communities from boreal shield lake in IISD Experimental Lakes Area, Ontario, Canada - Jun2016-L221-5m | ecosystem: Environmental > Aquatic > Freshwater...
CGCCGGCTTCTAACATTTGAGGCACGTCAACAAGCCCTAGCCCGGCACGCCGAGTTGGACCTGCCGGGCGCATGATGATTGATGATTTGTGATGTGAGCTTGGACACGAGCGTCCGCACTAACCAAGCTCACTTCAACAATCCAAAACCAACATTCATCAATCGTCAATCAATTCGGAGATGGCGGCAGTTCAAAAACCTGACTCATTCACAACATGCCTGGCCATCGCGGGGACACGAAAATGCCGGATGAGGTGGGCAAACTTCATCCGGCAAATTGATAGTTTTTTCAGAAAATCAACGCAAGGCTTTCGTGCGCCGGCGCATCATCAGGCCGCCGGTGATCAGCCCGAGCAGGGTGAATGACGAGGTAACCTCGGGAACCGCGCTCACATCGCCCCCGCCCGATGCCGGCCCAAATGCCAAGCCGCTAAGGCCATCCAATGAAGCGGAGGTGACGAATGTGGAGAACGTCCCCGCCGACGAGATTTTCAAAATCGTATCACCGTCGTAGGCATTGCCAACAAAAAGATTTCCCGATGAGTCGAATGCCATGCCGCCGGGGTCGGTCAAACCGGATGCGTAAGTGGAGACCGTGCCGCCCGGTGTGATTTTGCAAACCTTGTCCCCGATGATGTAGCTCGACGCGAACAGGTTGCCCGATGCATCGAATGCCAACCCGTAGGAATAATCTATACCGGTGGCGAAGGTGGAGACCGTTCCACCCGGCGTGATCTTAACAACACTGCTTTCAGAAAAGGTAGTGGAAAAAAGATTGCCGGACGCATCGAATGCCAAACCGAAAGGGTCGCCCACCCCCGAGGCGACAAACGTGGAAACCGTTCCGCCCGGCGTAATCTCGGAAATCTTCCCAGTCGAATTATCCGCGACGAACAGGTTGCCGGATGCATCAAATGCCAAGCCCGCGGGAGCGTAAAAACCGGAGGCGAAGACGGAAACCGTGCCACCCGGTGTAATTTTGTCGATGTTGCCGCTCTGCAGCGAAACAAAGAGGTTTCCAAAAGAGTCAAAAGCCAAGCCGTTACCATTGCTGTCCAACGTAGCGAAGGTGGAAACTATTCCGCCCGAGGTGATCTCGGAAATCTCATGGGAGTTGTTATTTGTGACGTAAAGACTCAGCGAGGCCTTTGCGTTGCTCGCCAAGCCCAGTAAGGCGATAGCATAAATCAGATTTGCAATTTTGTTTTTCATGGTTTGTAGGTTGTCTCTCTTGTTTTGATGTTTTGCCAATCGCGGTGAGGTAAAGCCGTTGTCCAACGCGCATTATTGAAATCCGGCGGAAGTTGTCTATAGGCAGGATTGCCTATACCGGCGGCGGCCTGCCCCCCCCCATCAAGGAGAGTGGGCGTCCCGCCCAATACGGTCAGTTTAGCAGGAGGACATGCGTCCCGCATGTCTTGGCCGACGGGCTTCCAGCCTGTCGATTCAGCGGCGGACAGGCGGGACGCGCGGTCTGCCCTCACAGGCTGGAAGCCTGTTCTCCTATCAAAAAGAGCTGAACTGCCAGTATTGGGCGTCCCGCCCACAAGGCCCATGATCTTGCCGACACTATCACTACAGGGTGACGATAAAACGTTCACATTGCATGGTGACAGATAAAAAGCATGTTCTGCTGTGCCAAAGAATTTCCCCATGAACCTCGACGCCCCTTCTCCCGCCTCCGGTCCGGCCGGCGTTGGCCTTCAGCCCACCAGATTGGCTTTGGTGTTGCCATCGCGCCAGAACAGTATTACCATGGGCACATGAAAACTCTCACCGTAAAACTACCCGATCCACTGTTTGCCGAGATCTCGCGCATGGCGGAGCAGCGCAAGGTGCCCAAGTCGGAGATTGTGCGGGAACGCCTCGAGCAGGGAGCGTGCAACACCATGTCGCTGTGGCAACGGCTGGAGGATCTCGTTGTCAGGGACGACGCAGCCCCGAGCGATCTCTCATCAAACAAGAATCATCTGGCAGGTTATGGCAAAAACCGTGATCGTTGATAGTGGCGTGATCGTGGCCGCCTTGCTTCAGCGCGACCTCCACCACGCATGGGCCAAGGCCAACCTCGAACGCATGACCGGTGCCTGCCTCACCTGTGAGGCGGTATTGTCGGAATGCTTCTATCTGCTAGAGAAGGTATTTGATGGCGGGAAGCGATTATCCGTGCTGCTGGAACGGGGAATCCTGCGAGTGGATTTCGCGTTGCCCGATCATCTCCCGCATGTTCTGCAACTCATTCACCGCTACCATGATACTCCCATGAGTCTGGCTGATGCCTGCCTGGTGCGAATGTCGGAACTGCACGGCGACGCCCTGGTTTGGACCACGGATCACGATTTCGAGGTATACCGCCGCAATGGACGGCAAAAGATCCCGTTGCTCGCTCCCTGGTGGTGACGCTGGGGGGAAACGCAATCCGCTTCGGATCGTGGCTGCTGCGTCTCGCGGCAGGCCGTGCTGGCGGCGTCCCCGCCGCCAGCGTACATGATTAAATTTCCACATCCTGCCGCCTTGACACCCCGCTGCCGCACAGTGGTTGTGTCGCACGGTCATGGAGAACACAGCCTTGAAAATCGATGCGGAGACCTATCGTAAGGCGCGGATTCGTGCGGCGAGGGAGGGCACGTCGGTCAGCGCGATGGTCCGGAAATTCCTGATTGCCCAGGCAGACGAGGAAGACGGGCGGCAGACCCGCCGGGTGGCGGCGCTGGAGGAACTCTATAATGCTATTTGTCTGTCACCTTGAAATAATGGCCAAAACTGGCGCTGGACACCGCAGGCAAAGCTGCTATCTTGCGCCTGTGAGAATCGAAGACTGGCCCGATGAATGGCAGGAATGGGTGGCGCTCACCCCGATGGAGCGCTTCCGGGAAAGTGAGAAAATTTTTGCGCAATACTTAGCCCTAGGAGGTTCCCTTGATCCAGACCCCGATCCGACAAGTCCTTTTGACAATCCAAGCGAGTGGAACTCGAACGCTGCTCATGGGCGGGCAGGCCTGCGTGTTTTACGGCGCGGCGCAAGTTAGCAAGGACGTGGATTTTCTGATTTTGGCCGAGGAAGCCAATTTCAAAAAACTCCACGCCGCTCTTGATACCCTTGCCGCCACCCGGATCGCAGTGCCGGCTTTTGATCCCGACGTGTTGGCACGCGGACATGCGGTGCATTTCCGCTGTTCGGCACCCGGTGTTGGAGGATTGCGCATTGATATCATGAGTCGCCTCAGGGATCTCGCCTGTTTTGATGAACTGTGGATGCGCCGGACGGTCATCGGCGATGCCGATGGCAACGAATTCCACCTCCTCAGCGTGCCCGATCTGGTACAAGCCAAGAAAACGCAGCGTGCTAAGGATTGGCCGGTCATTGAGGCGCTCGTGTCTATCCATTTTCGCGAGAACGCGGCAACACCCCAGGCGCAATGGGTGGACTTTTGGCTGAGCGAGGCACGCTCGCCTGAACTTCTAGTCGATCTCACCGCCCGCTTTCCCGCGCAGACCGCCGGAGTGCTCGCCTCCCGCCCGCTGCTCGCCCTCGCACTTGCCGGTAATTTGCCGGATCTGCGGGCCGCTCTGGACGCCGAAGTCCGCGCCGAACAGGACAAGGACCGCCTCTACTGGGAACCTCTCAAGCGCGAAATGGAAACCTTCCGCCGTGCCGAGCGCGAGGAGGGGGCACGTCACGGGGCAGGGAATTGAACGTGCACACCACTCCTTGAGGGAGCGCAATTGAGTCGTTGCACTCTTCGTCTTTCATTCAAAAATCAAAGGGAACACTTGCCACGCCGACGCAGTAGCAGTCCGCTGGAGACCAGGGCGAGGGTGGAGAGCAGCGTTGTGGGTTCCGGGACCGCCGCGAGTCCGCTGCTGGAAATGGTCGTAGAGACGGGGGTGAATGCTTCCTGATCCATACCGCCATAAGAAATAATGAGGGACGCTCTGGTGCCGGGTGTTGTATATGTCCCAGCATAAGCGGCGAAGTAACTTGCCGGGTCAGTATAGGCGTCCCCCTTGAACATTGTGCCATCAGCCACCAATTGAGTGGCTGAAATAAGATGAACGGCGTGACCGGAAGAGTCTGTTAGTCCAGTTGAATCACCTAGGTGGATTTCCATTCCATAGTTCATGTTGTCCACGCCCATGAATGGATCCTTTGGCTTAGTGGTGGTGCTAATGTAGTAGAATGGATTACTTGGGGCATATGTGCCGGAGAGCCCACCACCAGTAACCTGACTAAACAATAGGTTTGATGGAGATGTATCAAACCAAGAATTTGCACCACCACCCGAATTAGAGAAAGGCAAATTTTGGGTGAAGTTCGGGTTGATCGTGAAATTAAACGTGTAGTCCTGACCTGAGATGTAGCCATAATGGGTGGTCTGGGCGGTGGCGGTGACTGAGATCGTAGTAGTGAGGCTTGCCGATGCAAAGCCGACGCTACCCAGCAGAACAGTGCCAATGAAGATGAACGTTATTTTTTTCATGTTTTCGTGTTTCGTGTTTCGTGTTTTTCCAGCAGCCATGATGACGGGCCAACGCGAATTATCGAAATCCGGCGAAAGTTGTCTATAGGCAGGATTGCCTATACCGGCGGCGGTTTGGAACCCAGTCAAGGAGAGTGGGCGTCCCGCCCAATACGGTCAGTTTAGCAGGAGGACATGCGTCCCGCATGTCTTGGCCGACGGGCTTCCAGCCTGTCGATTCAGCGGCGGACAGGCGGGACGCGCTGTCTTCCCTCACAGGCTGGAAGCCTGTTCTCCTATCAAAAAGAGCTGAACTGCCAGTCTTGGGCGTCCCGCCCACAAGGCCCATGCGCTGCCAATGCAAAGCGCAATTCCTCTACTCATTGGCTCGCCATGGGCCATGGCGGGCAGCACCCGCCACCGCTTGAGTGGGCGCAATTGAGTTGCGGCACTCTTCGTCTTTCATTCAAAATTCAAAATCCAACATTCAAAATTGCCCGCCAGGCGGACTCGTGGGCGCGGCGAGGCCATCACGCCCTAGCTGCGGCTGTCACAGCTTTTTTCTTTGACGCCACTGCTGTCAGGCGCTAGCGTCTGACGCATGACAACCCTCCCGTTGCGCGAATTGCTCCGACATCCCACGGCCGTGAAAAAGCTCACGGCGGCCGGTCTGAGTGTGCAGGTCACCGATAACGGCAAGCCCTTATGGGTGCTGCGCTCAGCAACAGCGCCTGCACTGGCAGATGCTGACAAGCAGTTTGTGGATGACGAACTCGATGCCATGCTCGAGGAACGCTGCTCCACGCATTCCGCGGCGCAACTGGTGATGGATTCCCGGATGCCATGACCTACGGAGACTCAAGTTTCGTGCTGCGCCTGCTGACCAACGAAGTCGGTTCCGCAATGGCTGTGGCGGCTTTTCGCCGACTCGGCCGGCCAGCCTTGGCCTTCGGTCCACTGCATGAGATTGAGATCAGGAACGGATTGCGCATGAAGGCGTTCATGGAAATGAGGTCGCGGACGGCACCTGGCAAGGCGGAATTACATCGCGAACTCTCAGCGTGGGAAGGACGATTGGAGCGGTTCCTGGCGCGCGGCACCTTGGTGCGGGTTGATGTGTCATGGGATATGGTTGTGGCGGCGGCGTTGGGGCTTTCGCGGGAGCAAACGTTGCGGCTTGGAACCCGGTCTTATGACATTCTTCACGTCGCCATGGCTGCCGAACTGCATTGCCGGGATTTCATTACCTGTGACCTCAGACAGGCAAAACTGGCCCGCACAGCCGGGATGAAGGTCACTGAAATATGAATCCGTTCCCTTCAGAGAAAGGGACCGAGAAATAGCCTGATAAAAAGTAATGATCTTAAATTCCAAGCATTTACGCTTCTGCCATTTCCATCATCGGCCGGGTGCGGCGACTGGGCAGGGGTTTGGCAATGGACTCGAAATGCTGGAGCACCTCCTCCACCACCGCGCACAACTCGGCATAAAGCCGCACCGGATCATCCCCATGGATTCCCGTGATCAAATCCGGGCACCTTCCGATATAGGTTTGATCCTCCTCGCTCCACTCCACCCATTTGTGATATTGATCTGCTATTTTCATGGTTGAACCTCCTCGATGGCTCTCTTGGTCTGTTTCTCTTGGTAAACTTTCGCGTCAGCGCCTTCAGCACCACTCAGCGTCACCGCCCCGGCGAATCGTTCATGGACAAACTTCCGGTGGGACCCCTTGCCCCCGCCGGGGATTTGCCGGAATCCAACCGCTTGCAGTTCCTTCATGAGTTCCCTGACCTTCTTTGGCACACCGCAGGATAAGCAAACCATGGATGCTGCGCAACTTCTCTTTTACATTGAACTGTTTCTCTGTCCCTTTGGGTGATCAAAAATAGGCAGTCCTGCCTATATACGGATTCCACGGCATGGCCCAGAGTCGCGTTTGCCACCGGACGGAGTTGCATGGACGCCGCCCCGCCGGAATCGGCTTCCTAACAAATAAAAAACAAACAGCATGAAGAAGACATCGACCACCCCCTGCCGGGCGCTTGCCGCCACCTCCAATGTCCGATTTGCGGGACTCGGAATCCTCCTCGCCCTAGCGGTCAACGCGCAGGCGTCGATGACCCTGAATCTGGATCTTAGTTTCGATCAAGCTTCCATCCCCGGGAAGGTGGACTTTATTCCGGGAACGGCTACAGGCACCTTCACGCTGACCGGAACTTTTTTTTCTAACAGCGTGGGTGACGTTTATGGTGGTGGTCATTCTTTTGCATCCAGTTGGAGCAATATCGTCTCATCCCCGCTTCCTGATCAGACCGACCTTAGGTTCTCTTTGGTTCCGCAATCCGGCACGGTTACCTATGATGGAGGCACCTACGCCCAGACCTCGATCGGGACCAAGATGTGGGTGGACTCTGGAATGGGCAGCAGTTTTGAATGCTCTGTCGAAGGAGCCGTTGACGTCCCGATTAACAAACTTGCAGTCTTTTCCTTCGCTGGAACATTCACGGCGGAGAACTACTCTTCCGAGATTGGTGCCGGCCTGGTGAGCGGAAGCTTTGATAATTGGGGTGAAGGCGGTACATTTGAAGTCACGACCAACATCACCGCCGTCCCTGAACCCGCCAGCACGCTCTCCCTCGGCGGTCTGCTCGCCTCCGCCATGTTCCTGCGCACCCGCCGCCGCATCAATGGGGCGTGAGCCCCCAGGGCGCGACGGCATCTTTCCGGCTCACGCTGGCAGGCATGCGTGGGCCATTGCTCAAGCGCAGGTCGGCAGGATTTTCAATCAGCCCGTTACTCCGCCGGGTTTATCGGAACATTGCGGCAGCGGTGCGGGTCTCGACCCCGAGCTTGCGGTGGATATTCGCCACGTGGTGGTTCACCGTTCGCGGGCTGATGCGGAGAATGATGGCAATTTCGGGATCCCGTTTGCCCCCACGGAGCCAGTGGAGGATTTCGCGTTCCCGCGTGGTCAGAGGCACCAATTGCCCCAAAGGGGCGCGATGGCTGAGTTCGGCGATTTGAGTGCTGTCCTGGCAGCGACTCATCGGGTGGAACTGAGTCAGGCCATTCAATATCCGGTGGTAAGCTTGGATTGGAGTGAATTCATGGTCAGCAAACCTCCGACTCCGCCCGCAAGTGAGCACCAACACCCGCTTGGAGGCGGTGACATGATAAACCGTTGCGATGTCCTCGACACCTAGAGGGCGGTCCAGTTCGTTGTATATGAATGACCTGCGCCATTCTTTGTTGCTCACCTCCCGACTCCGCAGCAGTGCCATGGGCTCTTGTCGCTTGAGGAACTTCCGGGCCAGCGGATGTTCGATCAATTTCCCGTTCGCCGCAGCACGGAAATCGTTGCCGGAAGCCAGCCATCCCTGATGCGGAAAAAACACTTCCGCGGCCAAAGTCCCTGGATGGAAAAGGATGGCGGAGAAATGGTCTCCCGGAGAGATCTCGCAGAGTCCGGCTAACGCCGCCTCAGCCAAAGCCTGATCGTCCCCTGCGGAGACGATCCGCTCCAGAGTCTCAAGATTGACGCGCGCCTCGGGCATGAGCGAGCGATAACAGCCTGTCGGACTTGACACAAGGCTGTTAGAGAAAGGGACAGAGAAACAGTCTTCGTCAACAGCGGGGGATACCCGATCGGCCGGATTTGCCAAGGAGTATTTTTGGGGGTATTCTTGCGGGAAATGCGGGAGGCTGGGTTTTGATGGCTGATGAAGGGCAGGGTTTGCGCGTTGCCACTTCGGGTGTTGGGCGGCAATCTCTGCTTGCCATCGGCAGGGGCGGCATGAATAACTTGGGCATGCCAGTGAGGGGAGCACGCGAACGCTATTTGGTCAGACACGGATCGAGGGTTGATCTGGGCAAAATCGATGCCCAGGAGAAGGCATTGTTCGGGGATGGCGGCAAACAGGAGCATGAACCGCATTTCGAGCGTTTGCGCGCCGAACTCCAGGAATTGCAAAAAGTGCTTTACGCGCAGAACCGGCAGCGCGTGCTGGTGGTGTTGCAGGCGATGGACACGGGCGGCAAGGATGGCTGCATCAAGAACGTGTTCTCGCGGATAGATCCGCAGGGGATCCATGTTTGTTCCTTCAAGAAACCGAGCGAGGAGGAGTTGGCACATGATTTTCTCTGGCGCATTCATTCCAAGGTGCCCGCCAATGGCCAGTTGGTCATTTTCAACCGCAGCCACTATGAGGACATCATCGCGGTGCGGGTGAAGCAGATCTTTCCCGAGGAGGTGTGGGCCCGCCGCTATCGCCATGTGGTCGAATTCGAGCGGATGCTGGCGGAGGAGGGGACCACCTTGGTGAAGATTTTCCTGCACATTTCCAAGGATGAACAGAAGCGGCGCCTGGAAGCCCGCCTCGCCAACCCCGGCAAGCACTGGAAGGTCAATCCGGACGACCTCAAAGACCGCGCCCTCTGGGGCGAGTTCATGCAGGTGTACGAGGATGTGATCTCCCGCTCCTCATCGCCGCTGGCGCCGTGGTATGTGGTGCCTGCCAACCGCAAGTGGTATCGCGACCTGTGCGTCGCCCGCATCATGGTGGATACCCTCAAAAGTTTGCAGATGGAGTTTCCCCCGATCACTTGGGACCCCACCACCATCAAGGTGGAGGACTGAAAAGACATCCCTAACAAACCATGACACACCGATCCTTCATTCTCGCCGCCTTGGGCTTTCTGCTGTTTTTGACCGCCGTCATCCCGCTGCACGCCGAAACCAAGGCGCTCACTGAGAAAGCCAAAATCGAGGCGCTCATCGGCCACGTCGAAGCGCTCAAGGACGCCAGCTTCGTGCGCAATGGCAGTGCCGCCAATTCCGTCACCGCCGGTAAATTCCTGCGGGGCAAATGGCAGGCCAACGACAAGGACATCAAGACCGCCGCGGATTTCATTGCCAAGGCGGCCAGCGTTTCGTCCACCACCGGCAAACCCTATCTGATTCGCTTCAAGGACGGCACCGAAACCCGTTGCGGCGACTACCTCACCACCCAACTCAAGAAACTGGAATGATTCCCCCCATGCTCACCCGCCGACAAACTCTCAAATCCCTCGCCGCCTGGGCGACCATTCAAATCGTGCCGAGTCGCGTGCTCGGCCTCAATGGCCAGACCCCGCCGTCCCAACAACTCACCCGCGGCATCATCGGCTGCGGCGGCATTTCCGCCTCCCACCTGACGATGCCCGGCAAGTTGCTGGCGCTCTGCGATGTGGATAGCAGCCATCTGGCCAACCGCATGCGCGACGCCGGCGCGGAGGCCAACGGCATCAAGGGCTACCGCGATTTCCGCGAACTCCTCGCCCGCACCGACATCGACATCGTTCACATCTGCACGCCGCCACACTGGCATGCCTTGATCGCGATTGAGGCCGCCAAGGCCGGCAAGGATATTTGGTGCGAGAAGCCCATGAGCCGCACCATCGGCGAGGGCATTGCCATGGTCAAAGCGGTCGAACAGCAACAACGCATCTTCCGCCTCAACACCTGGTTCCGCTTCCAAGCCGGGTTCTACGACATGCGGGTTCCCGTGAAAATGCTCAAGAAGGCCGCCATGAACGATTTGTTAGGCTGGCCCTTGAAAATCACCGTCTCCGGCGTCACCGGCTTCGATTGGAAGCTGGGCACCTGGGCGGGCAAGGTCGGCCTGCAGCCCGAGCCGGTGCCACCGGAGTTGGACTATGATATGTGGTTAGGCCCGGCCCCCATGAAACCCTACAACCGCCACCGCACCCACGGGACATTCCGCGGCTATTGGGACTACGATGGCGGCGGCCTCGGCGATATGGGCCAACATTATCTCGACCCCGTCCAATACCTCCTCGATAAGGACGACCAGGCGCCAATCTCGGTGGAAATCGATGCCGACCCGCAGGACGCCGAGGCGGTGGGCGCGTGGCGCCGGATCGAATACACCTATGCCGATGGCTGCAAGGTGGTCCTCGATGGCGAGAACAAGGACAAGGAGGCCGTTTATATGCAGGGACCCAAGGGCTGGATTTCCAAGGGTCTCGAATCTAACATACCCGACCTCCGCAAGACAATCGACGCCCTGCCGGACCCGCCACCGCAAGCCATCGACTTCCATGAATGCGTGCGCAGCCGCAAGAGATTCGCGCTCAACGAGCAGAATGGTTTTTGGTCATGCGCCATGGTGAACATGGGCATCACCGCCCATCGCCTCAACAAGAGCTTCAAGTTCGATTCCAAATCCCTGCGTTCCGACGACCCCGCCGTCAATGCCCTGATCCACCAGCCGATGCGCGCGCCGTGGAAAATCGAGGCTTGAGACTAAAGAGGATAATGAACCGCAGGTGAACGCAGATGGACATGGATGATAAGAGGTTTCTGGAGTGGAATATCCTACATTCTACCCGAGTTCCGTAGTCTAGTTCAAATTGTCCGATAGATTAACCACGGATTTCACGGATTGAAATAGGTTCCACTCAAGTAAAAAAACGCGTGCCTAACTGGGCAGTCCGCCGCGCTTCACTTGATCCTTGAATGGCGCGCTCGACTGCTGAGGGTGAAAAAATGGGCGGAAAATTCCCCTTGCAAACCGCACGGGATAGCGCACGGTCTCCGCATGAAGACTATTACTGCTACTTCCGCCCGTTCAGACCTCTATAGGGTCATTGATTCTGCGGTTTCCGATCACGAACCGGTCCACATTACCGGGAAGCGGGGTAATGCCGTTTTGGTTGGTGAAGCTGACTGGAGGGCAATTCAAGAGACATTGTACCTTGTCAGCATGCCTGGAATGAGAGATTCGATCCGCCATGGGATGGAAGAACCGATTGCAAACTGCAGCCGGGAGATTGACCTGTGAGCTACGATCTGGTCTACACCACACAGGCGAAGAAGGATGCGAAAAAACTCAAGGACAGTTCCTTGGCCAAAAAGGCCAGGCAGTTGCTAGATTTAATCGGTGAGAATCCATTCGCGGATCCACCGCCATTTGAGGCACTTGTTGGAGATCTCAGGGGAGTCTTTTCACGGCGCCTTAATATCCAGCATCGCCTGGTCTATCAAGTGTACGAAGAGGAACGGATAGTCAAAATCATTAGACTATGGACGCACTACGAATAATCGTCCAGCAAGACATGGCTGGACACCCGGCGTATAGCTTCTGATATCTCATGTTAACCGCCATTCAATCTCCGCCGGTGCCTGCATATTGATGATGAGCCGCCGGATGTTGTCCCCCCCCCGCGCCTACGAAGAGCGCTGCCGCGCGGCGCTTGGGCCGATGGCCCGCTCACATGGCCCATGGCGGCCGGAGGTCACCACTCCTTGGGTGGCAGGAATGCTCAGCCGGTCAGATGCTCATTGGAAAACGCGAACATCGAACATCCAACGCTGAACATCCAACGCCGAACCGAAGAGAAAAGACGTCCCGCTGTAGCCGCTGCGCTCTTTGGTTGGATGTTCGGCGTTCGATGTTGAATGTTCGATGTTCGTATTTTCTTCGTGGGCGCAATGTTGAATATTGAATGTTGGGCATCCCCCAGCGCGCCTACGCAGCGTGGCTGCCGCACGGCGCGTAAGCTCATAGGCGCATTCGTGAGCATGCGTCTTGGCCGATGGCCCGTCCGTGCCCCGCATTGACGCTCACGCCACGCGCTTGCCGCGGCGGCTGCGCAGGAACATGGCGGAGGACAGCAGTCCGGCGAGGCCCAGCAAACTGCCGGGCTCGGGGATGGCCGAGATGTTGAGTGGGAGACAGCAGAGCGCTGCGCTCCAAGACAAGAGCAGAGCCCTTGGGCAGCGCGTGGCACTTCTTATGCCTGTCTTCTGTCTTCTGTCATTACCAAGACTTGAAAGTGCGGTGCGGCGTGGGTGGTGCAAGTGAAGGCTGAGGCTGCCGAGAAATCGAAAGTGCGCCAATGCCGCACATCTTCCTTGACAAGAGTTTCGGCCTCCTTACTCTTCGGTAAGCCAACCATGATTGCCACACTCACCAGTAAAGGCCAAATTACCGTTCCGCTGCCGGTGCGCGAGACGCTCGGGCTCAAGCAGGGCCATCAGCTTGATTTCAAGCTGTTGCCAAGCGGGCGGATCGAGCTCAGCCCGGTGGGCCTTGCTACCCTTAGCGACTTAAAAAAACTGCTGCCCAAAGCCGCCGTGCGTTTGTCGCTTGAGGAGATGGATGAAGCGATTGCCAGCCAGATCCTCCATGAACGGGATTGACACCAATATTCTGGTGCGCTTTTTCGCGCGCGATGACGCGGTGCAAGCGAAGCAAGCAGAGGTGTTTCTCGGCAAGAGATGTTCGCCTGCCAATCCCGGATGGATCAGCGTCATCGTCCTCTGTGAAATGGTCTGGGTCTTGTCCCGCGGCTACAGTTATGGCAAAGACCAAATCCTGCCCGTGATCGATCATCTCATGCGTGCCCCATTCCTGAAATTGGAGGACGAAGCGGCGGTGCGCACGGCACTCGGCATCTGGGAAAACCATGCCCTGGATTTTTCCGACGCCTTGCTCGCTGTGCGCAACCAGCGGGCTGGATGCGCGACCACCTATACCTTCGATCATAAGGCACTCGCCGCGCCTGGCTTCACCCGGCTTGCACAAACGCAAGGCCGGAGCTGCTAGGGAATCACATTGACTCCGCGCAGGCCGAAGAGCGGCGCGGCGGCAAGGAGGTGCTTGTCGTTGGAGTAAATTTCTGCGGAGCCAGGCTCCCGCCAGTGCAACTTGCCGATGTAGGTGGCGTCGAAAAAGAGCTGATTCATCTGGCGTTACGTTCCTCGGAGAGTCCGATGGTGGAATCCACGGTGCTGGTGAGAGCGCCGGAGTTGAGCAGCATCTCATATTCCGGCAGGAGTTTCCGCTTCGCCCATTTCGGCTGACCGTCAGCGGCGGCTGGGGTGCTGCGATCTGCGGCGCTGATTGCCATTTCAAGCAGGTGAATGGTCTCTTGCGTGACTGAACGGCGATGCTCCGCAGCAATGCGTCGCAGCTTGGTGTGCAGGGCCGCGGGAAAGGGTTTGATGACGAGTGCGGGCATGGTGAGCAAATGGTGGCATATCGCTGCCATAGCTCAAGGGATTTTCTCAGTTATTCAGAAGCCTAATCCGCCCTTGCGCAATTGCGGGTGGCTGCCAAGGTTGCCGGCGTGCAACTTTTCTCCATCGCCCTCAATTCCGAGGAGCGCAACGAACTGCTCGTCAACTACGCCGGGGCGATCATCTACACCATCCAGCCGGACGGGACGATGACCTATGTTTCGCCCAACTGGCCACGGGATTTAGGGCATGTGGCGGAGGATGTGGTGGGGCACAGCTTCAGCCACTTTGTGCATCCTGACGACCACGCCGCGTGTTTTGCGTTTCTGGGGCGCATCGTCGGCACGGGCGCGCCGGAGGGCGGCATTGAATACCGGGTGCTCCATGCCGATGGCCGCCAATTCTGGCACACCTCCACCATTATTCCGGTCAAGCAGCAGGATGGCGGGATCATCGGCTATGTGGGAGTGGCCCACGACATCACCCGCCTGAAGTCAACCCAGGCCGAACTGCACGCCGCCAACGCGCGATTGGTAGCCTTGTTGGCCAGTCGTGAGGCGGAACTGCGGCAGGCCACCAACGAGGCCCTTACCGCCGCTGAAAGCGAGGCCGGTCGCATCGGCCAGGATATTCACGACAGCCTCTGCCAAGAGCTCATCGGCGTGGCGCGCTTGGCGGAGATGGCCACGCCGTGCCATGAAGGGACTTGCCCGTCAAGCTGCGAGGCGCTCAGCCAGATCCACGAGCGTGCGGCGCACCTCGCCGGCGTGGCGCGCAGCTACTCGCATTCCCTCACCCTCCACGAACTCGAGGTGCAAACGCTGCCCGAGGCGCTCGAAACCCTCGCCCGCCGCACCAACGAGATGTTTCACACCGAAACGGAAACCAATATCTGCGATGACCTCGATTTTCTAACTCACGAACAAGCCGTCCACCTCTACCGGATCATCCGCGAGGCGCTCGCCAATGCCGTCAAACACGCCAATGCCGCGCACGTCTGGAT
>Ga0194047_10001454_pt1 | contig 14480 bp, 15 predicted proteins | sample JunL225m_MetaG_2_FD_160070 | JGI IMG/M metagenome (GOLD analysis project Ga0194047, IMG submission 160070) | Anoxic zone freshwater microbial communities from boreal shield lake in IISD Experimental Lakes Area, Ontario, Canada - Jun2016-L221-5m | ecosystem: Environmental > Aquatic > Freshwater...
CCCTTCCCTACACCACACAAACCCCCAAACCCTCAGCACTCAACCCTTTGCCCTCAGCACTCAAGATACTTATCGCTGAAGATGACAGTATGAGCACCCTGTTAATGAAAAAGATGTTGCAGGGTGAAAACATAACCATCCTCTATGCTGTTAATGGCCGTCAGGCTGTTGAAATAATCAAGTTACATCCAGAGATCAATCTCGTACTGATGGATGTACAAATGCCCGAAATGAGTGGTTTTGAAGCCACTAAGCTCATCAAACAGCTTCGACCCGACCTGCCCGTCATTATCCAGACAGCTCTCACAACCAAAGAAGACAGAGAAAAAGCCCAGGAAGCAGGCAGCAACAGTTTCATCACCAAACCCATCAACAAAACCGAACTCCTTAACCTCATCCACAAACTTTTTTCCTAAGAACTCATCACTTATCATTTCCCCATGATTCATGCGAATGAAGAATCTTCCAGCCCTCAGGCTCCTTTTTCCAGAGCATCGTAAAAACATGTCGAAATACTGTAGCTTCTCCGCTTTTCAATTCCATTTCTGACCTCTCCTCACTGGTCATAAGTGCCAGGTTTGAGGTAAGCGCTGTAACCCTTACCTCGACAGGCTCAACCTGCTGGCGCTTCCTTGTCGAAAAATATGAGGTGATTCCATCCACCCACTCACTTCGTGCAGCATAATGGTCTGTGCTGACGATCGCCGACAAAAACTCATCCTTGCTTAGTAATTTATAGTGGTAATGTTTACATTTCATTTACGTTGACAATAACATAGATTGCCCTGTGATGACGTATTTTACGTAACATTGAATAACATAAACGGAGATTTCAATGACAAAGTTTGTTACACTTGTTGTCTCAGTGATTCTTTTTGTTTTTTCTGTTACAGTCCGGGCTGAAGCTGCATCCAATGACCTCAAATTTGATCCCCAGGTTGCCTTAGGCGCCTACAAAGGGCTGGTTGAAGATCATTTGAGCGGTGTTTTACGGACTGCAAGGGTGATTTTTATGCCCTTGATCCCGATACAAAAATAGTTCTGCACAGGAATGTCGATCGCATGTTCAAAACCGTCAGCGATATAGGAGACGAAAACCTTGGCGAAACCTTTAAAGCCAGCATGAACAAGGAGCAGGGTGTTTTCAACTATACCCTTAATGGCAAAAAAATGAATTCGATCTTCCAGAAGTCAAACTTCTTAGGATGGTACTTTTTCATCGCCCAGGAAAAAAAGTGAGATATGAGTGCTCTTTTACTTAAAAGTGTAGTTCACCCCTTTTTTTGTACCAGGCTCTGTCGATTTTTTGAGATCCGGGCAAAGTGGTCCACTGAGATACCCGAAAATAACGAACTGGTGTTTTCAATTTTCCAACAGTGGCATTCATCGTCATAGTTATGGTCTCGTCATCGGGGCAATTCACCTCAAAGGTCCCTATGAACGCTACAGCACGTTGCCCATACTCACAATCAGGAACCGCAACAACAAGAGCTTCCAGGATACCATCAACCATCATAAGTGCTTTTTCTATTTCCTCAGGGTGAATGTTTTCTCCCCCTGAGATAAACATATTATCCTTCCGGCCAAGCACAGTAACAGTTCCATCTTCCTCAACACGCCCGATATCAGCGGTATGGAACCACCCGTCACCGTCGATCTGAGGATGAATGCTTCCCTCGCGCAGGTAGCCCTTAAAAAGGCATGCTCCTTTAACAAGAAGTTCACCATCCTCTGCCCGCATGATTTCTCTGTAGGGCAGCAGCAGCCCGCTGTTTTGCGTCATGCAGCTAATTGGCCCAGGAGATGTCGTAATCTGTGTGCTCATCTCGGTTGAACCATAGCTCAAATAAAGTGGAATATTGTGCCGGATGGCTTCATCAATCAGCGATTTCGGCGCAGGACTGCCTCCAAGCAGGACCGTTTTCAGGCGACACAGCAACTCAGTGCTTTTTGGATCAGCAAGCAGCCGGTAAAGCTGTGTTGGCACAACAGAAAGGTGAGTTACAGGAAACAGCTGCAGAGAGAGAGAAAGACTCTCATCAGGGCGACCGACGGCAAGGGATCCGCATGAAGCCAACGATCTGAAAAGCAGGGCATAGCCTCCTATATGGAAAAGCGGCAGAGAAACTAACCAGCAATCTCCTGGACCAAAAGAAATATTTTCATTGGAACCGAGTGCGCTGAACCAGTGATTTCCCAAACTGTGCACCGCAGCTTTTGCAACTCCGGTACTTGCCGATGTATGGATAATGCTGACCGGACGCTCCATTGATGCAGTGAACACCAGCTCCTTCCGGATGGGGCACGTTAAGGCACTCTCAATAATTGAGGTAACCGTTTCCTTTCTGATGCCGGAGAGCGTAACGTACTGCTCGTTATTGGTCACCAGCATTTGAGGAGAGAGTTTATCAAGAGTAGCCTTCAGTAGGTGTCCCGGAAAACGATTATTGAGCGGAGCGGCAATCATTCCCGCTTTCAGCACTCCTGCCAGAAGAAGCAGAAGTGCTGGAGTATTAGGCGAAAGAACAGCAATAATATCGCCGGAACGGAGACCTTTTTGGTAGAGAAGGTTTGCAATCTGTACTGCCTGATTATTGTACTCTTCAAACGAGAGGGTTTTCTCTGGCATTCTCAGGGCTGGAAAGTTGCCGAAAAGCCCTGCAGATCGCTCTTGTATGTCCATGGCTTAACTTATCTTCCTTGATTAACCTCACTGAAAGTTTTCAGACCAAGGCCATACAGGTGTATAAATCCAGCCGCCGCCTTATGGTTGAAGGTATCAGCTTCTGTATAGGTAGCGAGATCCTCGTTATAAAGCGAGTAAGGTGAATTTCTTCCAAGAAGCGAAACGCCGCCCTTATAAAGCTTCAACCGTACAAGCCCTGTCACAGGATGCTGTGTTTCATGCACAAATGCATCAAGCGCCTTTCTCATTGGAGAAAACCATGTGCCGTTGTAAATAAGGTTCGCATAATCCTGACTGATATTCTTCTTGTACTGGAAAACTGATTTCTCAAGGGTAAGACGTTCCAGCTCACGATGGGCGAAATGAAGGATCGTAGCAGCCGGTGCTTCATAGATTTCACGCGATTTGATGCCGACAACACGGTTTTCGATCATGTCAAGCCGACCAATGCCATTTGCAGCACCAATCTCATTAAGACGGATGATAAGGTCAAGGCCGCTTAATTTTTTGCCGTCAAGCGAAACCGGAATACCTTTCTCAAACTCAATATCAACAACTGCCGGACTGTCAGGGGCATTCTCAGGAGAGGTGGTTATCTGATAGGCATCCTCAGGAGGAGCGACCATCGGATCTTCAAGCACGCCACACTCGATGCTGATTCCCCAGATATTTTCATCAATAGAGTACGGGCTCTTTTTGGTGGCCGAAACCGGAATGTTGTGTTCCTGTGCGTATGCAATTTCGGCTTCTCTTGAGGTGAACTCCCATTCACGCAGGGGAGCAAGTACCTTGAGATGCGGAGCAAGTGAAGCAAAGGTCACTTCAAACCTCACCTGGTCATTGCCTTTTCCTGTGCAGCCGTGAGCAAGCATGGTGCAACCTTCAGCGAGGGCGGTATCAACAATAGCTTTGGCAAGCAGAGGGCGTCCAAGCGCCGTGGCGAGCGGGTAGACATCCTCATAAAGCGCACCAGCCTTGAGTGCTCGCCAGATATATTCTTCAACAAATTCATTGCGCAGATCCACAAACTTGAATTTCGAAGCACCGGTCGATAGTGCCTTTGATTCAAGGTTTTCAATCTCTTTCTGCTGACCAAGATTACCGGTAACGGCAACAATTTCGGCACCATATTTGTCTTTCAGCCACTTGATCATGATGGAGGTGTCAAGTCCACCGGAATAGGCTATTGCAATTTTTTCCTTACTCATACGTTTTCAATTGAATTATCAGTTTTTGGAAAGATTTTTAAGAATATATGCTATCAAAGTCGGAATATTCACCACCGAAGTTGGAATAAGGAGCACCGTATCATCCCCGGCGATAGTTCCGAGAATGAGCGGACTTCTCAGCTGATCCAGATAGGAACCAACACCGTGAGCCCTGCCGGGCAGAGTCTTGATAATCACCGTGGTTTCATTCGAATTAACGGCCAGCACCTCAATCCCGACAAGACCCTTGATAATCCTGCCGGCGTTATCATCAGGAAATAGAAGCCGGTAGTTTCCATCCATTTTCGAACGGATAATGCCAAGCTCTGCACAGTCGCGCGAAAGGGTGGCCTGCGCAACGGTCATTCCGGAATCTCTGAGAAGCTGCAGAAGGTCATGCTGATTTCCAACACTGTTCTGCTGAAGAATCTCTCTGATTTTTAACTGCCTGGCATGCTTGTTCATTCTTGTTTTCCCGGTTCAGGCCTTGATTTTTTTTGACGCATTCATCAGCCTGTGGGTAAGATGAAATTTTCTGTACTCATCATGGTTTAACAGTTTCACCAGAAGAGCTTTCTGAACATGGAGACGGTTTTCGGCCTCATCAAGAATAATGGATTGCGCTCCGTCCATGACTTCACCGCTTATCTCCAAACCGCGATGAGCAGGCATGCAGTGCATGACAACGGCCGAAGTTTTGGCCTTGGCGAGCAGAGCACTGTTGATCTGAAAAGGGGCAAATATCCTGAGGCGTTCCTCTTTCTCTTCTTCCTGGCCCATACTGGTCCACACATCGGTATAGAGTACATCAGCGCCCGTGGCAGCTTCAACAGGATCATGCAGAATCTCGATCCGGCTTATTCCCTTTGCCCTTGCTGCATCAAGCACTCCCTGATCCGGCGAATATCCTTCAGGGCAGGCAAGTACAAAATGAAAGGGGAGAAACCCTGCCAGCTCAATCCATGAATTTGCGACATTATTGCCGTCGCCGACAAAAACAACCTTTGTAGTATCACACCACAACGATCGCTCATAAAGCGTAAAGGCATCAGCAAGGACCTGGCATGGATGCGACAGATCGGTAAGAGCATTGATAACTGGAATTGAGGCATGCTTTGCCATCCCTTCAATAATGGAATGTTCATGGAGCCTTGCGACAATGGCATCGTTATAGCGAGACAAAAGCCTGGCAACATCCTCCACCGATTCACGCGACCCCAGACCGATTGATTGCCCATCAAGGTTTATGGCATATCCCCCAAGCTCATGAATGCCAAGCTCAAAGGATACCCTTGTTCTCAGCGACGGTTTGCTGAATATCATCGCTACCGTTTTATCGCGCAATGGCAGAAAGCCCGAAGAGCTTTGCTTTCGTTTTTTTTTGATAAAAAGGGAATAATCAAACAACTCAATAATTTTACTGCCATCCAGAGGAGAAAACCCGAGAAAATCACGTTTTCCAAACTCTTGCTTTACTGTAACCGCTTCCATTCCATTACCTGTTTAAGGATTGAGTACTTAGTCCTGCTCTGCAATAAACTGGGTGCCGACCCCTTCATGGGTGAATATTTCAAGCAGGAGCGAATGTGTTGATTTTCCATCAATAAGATGAATTTTTCTGACTCCGCCGTCAAGTGTGTTGAATGCCGAAAGCACCTTCGGAATCATTCCGCCGGAAATAATACCCTGTTCAATAAAGTCTGCCGCTTCAGCTTTGCAGATGGTTTTCAGAATTCTCTCGCCCACATGAATGCCTTCAACATCACTGACATAAATAAGTTTTTCAGCTTTCAATGCAATAGCAATACTACTTGCCGCATCATCGGCATTGATATTGTAAATATTTCCCTCCTCATCAAACCCGATCGGCGCTATGACAGGAATCAATCCTGCGTTACAGAGCAGGTTGATATACGCCGTATTGATTTTTTCCACATTTCCAACAAGACCAAGCGTTTCAGCATTCTGATGCGGAACAGCTCTGATGGTATCGGCATCAAGTCCCGTGACTCCAACACTATTGCCACCATGCTCGCTGATCAACTGCACAATATCCTGGTTTACCTTTCCGGCAAGCGTCATCTGAATAACGGAAATCATCTCCTTGTCAGTGACACGCCTGCCTTGAACAAAGCGCGAGTTCAGGCCGAGTTTCTCAGCAGTTCTCGTTATGGCGTCACCTCCGCCGTGTACCAGAACAACGTTGATGCCCACTTTGCGCAGCAGCGTCACATTCTGGGCAAAACTGTTCTTGAGACACTCGTCTTTCATTGCCGAACCACCGTATTTAATAACAAAGGTTTTCCCTTCAAACTCGCGTATATAGGGCAATGCCTCAATGAGTACTTGACCAATAGCTGCCTGAGGAGCCTTTCTTACCGCTTTATGTTCACGACACTCTATGTGTTCCATTCCACGAAATGTTCTCTTGATAGGTTAAAGAAAGTGTCAGCTTCTGTAGCTTCCGTTTATATCGACATACTCCTTGCTCAAGTCACACGTCCAAACCCTTGCACTCCCGGGTCCGCTACCAAGCCGAAGCGTGATGGTGTATGACCTTTTTGCCATGATTTCAGCCGCGGCCTCTTCAGAAAAGTCCGCAATGAACCCCGGTTTGAGCACAACAAGATCATTGAAACAAAGCTCAAGCTCATCCTGATTGAAGTGTGCGCCCGAGCGCCCCGCAGCAGCCACAACTCTGCCCCAGTTGGCATCTTCACCGTGAATGGCCGTTTTAACAAGGCTTGACTGTGCAATGGTCCTTGCTGCAAGTTCTGCATCTCTGTCGTCAGCAGCTCCGGCAACCCTGACCTCAACAAGTTTTGTTGCACCCTCTCCATCAATGACAATCAGCTTTGCCAGAAAAGTCATCAACGCTTCAAGGGCTTCACAAAACAAGGTGTAATCCATGCTGTCAGCCGCAATTTCAGGGCCGGCACCGCTCGCAAGGATGGCAACCATATCGTTCGTACTGGTATCTCCATCGACGGTAATGGCGTTAAAGCTGTTGCGGTTTGCCTGCAGAAGCGCTTTCTGAAGAAGAGAGGGAGCTATTGCAGCATCAGTCGCAAGAAAAGCAAGCATGGTGGCCATGTTCGGGCAAATCATGCCCGATCCTTTTCCCAGCCCGCTCAGACGGATACTCCCCTTGGAAAGCCTGACTTCTATCGTGAAAAACTTCGGAAAAGTATCGGTAGTCATAATGGCACGAGCCGTATCCAGAACGGATTCACGCTGCAGGCTGGAGGGCAGGGTAGCAATGCCATCCAGAACTTTTTCCATTGGCAGAAGCTGACCGATAACTCCTGTTGAAGCAACCAGAACCTCCTCAGGTTTAATTCCAAGTACACGGGCAGCAGCTTCAGCCATGCTTCGAGCATCACGCATGCCCTGCTCACCGGTAGCTGCATTGGCATTCCCGCTGTTGCAGACAAGAGCACGGATCGAAGAAGCCGATCTCACCAGATGATCTTGCGAAAGCATAACAGGAGCAGCACAGCAAAGATTTGTTGTGAAAAGTGCTGCTGCGATGCAGGGCGCATCCGCTGAAAGCAGCATCAGGTCATTGCGGTTACTGTACTTGATGTCGGCGGAAACAGCTCCCGACGAAAAACCTTCAGGCCAGAATCCATGCGATCCATCTGATTCAGCTGACATAGGGATGACCGATGCCGGCCAGGAGGTTTCCTGCGAAAGCTCCCTGATCACGTTAAGCCCTTTGTTGAGTCTCTCCAATGCAGTATAAAGCGTTAATGGTTATGAAAGTTATCACGACAGTCCGGTTGTTTCATCAATGCCGAGCATGATGTTCATATTCTGCACCGCCTGACCGGCAGCACCCTTCAAAAGATTGTCGATGGCCGTGACAATGACAAGCGATCCGCTTCTACCGGTATGAGCAATATGGATATCGCACCTGTTTGTACGGTAGACATGCTTGACCTCTGTCATGTTCTCGCACACATTCACAAATGGCGCATTCCTGTAGAACTCCCTGTAGAGCTGCTTTATCTCTTCTCTGTCGGCAGGTCTGTCTAACTGAATATGAAGAATGCTGTAGATGCCCCTCACCAGAGCGCCGATCATAGGCGTAAAGGTAAAATCAAAAGAGGGAGTGGTAGCGGAAGTGCCAAGCGCCTGCATGATTTCAGGGGTATGCTGATGAACGCCGACCTTGTAGGCTCTGACGTTTTCGCTCATCTCTGAAAACGAGAGCTCGGTTTTGCTGCTGCGACCTGCTCCGGAAATACCGGAAGTGGAAGTGCAGTTAATGGCCTGAACCGTCAAAGAACGTTCACTGCCGAGCAACAGCGGAGCAGCCCCGAGAATAATGCTGGTGGCAAAACATCCAGGATTACTGATTGCCTTGACACTCTTGATTTCATTCCCGAAGAGCTCTGGCATACCGTAGGTCATGACGGCTTCGGGTGATTTCGTCTGTTGATAGAATTGCTCATGCTCAATGACACTTTTCAGCCTGAAATCGCCGGAAAGATCAATAACAGTCTTACCTGCTTGGAGAAGAGCCGGAACCAGCTGCAATGCCTCCCCATGGGGGAGAGCAAGAAAGTAGATATCACTCTCTGTTTCTTCGTTGTAGCTTTTATATATCATGTCACAGTCAAGAGCGGGGTAGAGTTCTGACGCGTGTTTTCCAACCTGTGAAAAAGCATAAAGCTCGCGAAGTTCGACCCGGGGATGCTGAAGAAGCACTCTTGTCAGTTCAGCTCCGGAATAGCCCGAAGCGCCAATGATTGATACTGAATATTTTTTTAAAATAAGCTTATCCCCCTCTTTATTTTCTTGTCTTTATGAATAATTATCCAATAAAGTGGAAATATTAACCTTTTTTATCAGATTTTCAAGGCGGGAAACAATTTTTTTCACAAGCGTGACATTACGGTTGTTTTTTATGGCAACATCTTTTTTCTCGCTATCTTAGCGTTTAACCTCAGTAAAGTCTGTCAGGCAGATTCATGAATATTTATTGCAATGAATAACAAGGCATATTCGAGAGACTCCATCAAGACCATGAACGCTCTTCTCCTTGTTGTTGCTATGGTTGTATTGACGAACTGCTCGCCGCAGAAGGTTGGCGAGACGGCACGAAGCGGACAGATGTCGCTTGCTGTCGACCGGCAGCTTGGAGATAGTGCAGGCAGTCAGATAGAGACCTTTAAGCGTTATTATCCCGATGCCCGAATTACACTCATTCCTTCACCATCCGGTACGACACTCAAACATCTGCTCAGTCGCAACGCCCGCGCAGCTCTGATCAGCGGTGATCCTGAATCAGCCGAAGATTCCCTGTTTGCAACACTGCACCCACCTCTTCGCCGTGAACCGGTTGCCCGTGATGCCATTGTCTGCATTGTCAATCGACTGAATCCAGTCAGCAAGTTCTCACTGAGCGAACTTAAGTCGCTCTACTCAGGCAAAGAGAAAGAGGGCGTGACTCCTCTTCTCACGGCAGATGATTACCGCCTTCGGTCAGTTATAGCTGCAGGAACAGGGATGCACAAAAAAGACATTCGTGCCCGGGTTTGCAAAAATGAAACTGAGTTGATCCAGAGAGTTTCCAGTGATAGCAAGGCTGTTGGACTCCTTTTCCGCTCATCGCTTGATGAAGTGCTTAACGCAGGCAAGGCAGAGCAGAGTGTCAGAATCATTCCTCTTGCCAGAGATTCTGAAGGTTTTCCACCATGCCAGCCAACACAGCAAAATATCTTCGAAGGCCGCTATCCTCTTGTTACAACCGTTTACTATATATATTATTCCGGAGATGCGCTTGCTGCAGGGTTCGGTTCCTGGCTCAGCAGTTCAGGGCAGAAAGCATTTGAAAGAAGTTCTCTTGCCCCCTACAGGCCGTTTGAAAGGACTGTTATTTTAAAATAAATCACCATGAACATTCTGCAAAGCAGAACAGCTGTATGAAACCTGAGTTCTACATTGCAAGACGCTTTGCATTCAAGCAACGTTCAGCAACAAAGCCGACCTTCATTGTCATGGTCGCGGTTATTGGTATAGCCGTAGGAACTGCAGCTCTTATTCTGACACTTTCCATAGTCAAAGGATTTGCCGGCAGTGTGGAAAATAAGCTCATCAGCTTCAGCGCTCATTTACAGATCCGTCATCCCGAAGACCAGCTCTTTCAGGAGCGCCGCTCAGACTTTGCAAAAGTCACGGGTCATAGCAACGTTACTGAAGCAACCCCGTTTCTGGAAAAGAGTTTTGTTCTCCGAAGCCGTAATGTCGCTCAAGGTGAAACCTGGCTGAGCAAGCCGATCATCATCAAAGGAATCAACAAGCAGCAGCAGCAGATTTTTATGAAAAAATTCCTTAAGGCAGGGACTATAGATCCTTTTGGAGAGAAGCTGAAGAACGAAGGAATTGCACTTTATGCGGGACAAACTCTTGCTGAAAACCTTGGCCTCAGCGTTGGAAAAAAAGTTATGCTGGTGGGTCTTGGTAATAATGCATCAGGCGCAAAACTTATTGCACGTCATAACAACATTGTCGACCTCCTCTCTTCACTCGATCTTGAAGTCGGAGTCATACGCGGAATTTATGATACCGGCCTTCAGGAAGGATTTGATGATTATGTCGTCATTTCTGACCTGCATCAGTTGCAGCAGCGCTTTAACCCCACCTTGATCAGCGGCTATGATGCCAACGTGCACAACCTTGCCGATCTCCCGAAGACCTTGAAAGAGCTTACGGCATCTCTTGGATTTCCATTTTTTGGTTATACCGTTTTTGAGCGCTATGCAAATCTTTTTGAGTGGCTGAAACTGCAGAAAAACATCACGCCACTGCTGATCGTAACCATTACTATCGTGGCTGTTTTTAACATTATCTCCACGCTTCTGGTGCTGATTATCGAAAAAACCCGTGAAATAGGAATGCTCAGTGCACTCGGCCTTGAACCCGGAAAAATCAGTATGGTGTTTATGGCACAGGCCCTTCTTATCTCACTTTCCGGCATAGCAGCCGGCAATATCCTTGCTCTTTCACTCTCTCTTTTCGAATTGCGTTTTCACCTCATCACCCTTCCCGAAAAAAGCTACTTCATAAAATATGTACCGCTGCTTATCGATCCGCTCGATTACATCCTGGTCTCCATTGCCGTCACAGCCCTGACACTCATCTTTGCCTTTATCCCCGCCCGTATAGCCGCATCCCTGAAACCCGGAACCGCACTCAGCACCTGATCCTTTCCCTTTAACCGCCTATACCGAAAAACCTCTCTACTGGCATGGTTTCGGGAAGGATGTATGCATAGCCATTAGTATGATCGAATAAGGGAGAGAGGATGGTTAGGTAAAATTCTTTCGTCACATTGACACACCCTAAAGTTGCCCTGTGTTCATTTGGATTTTTTGATCTAAGTTGCTTCAGGCGTGTGCTCTTGTTTTTTTCAGGAATAGAATGAATTGCAAGTCCCGATTCATAGTCAAGCCAGAGTACCTTTCCTCCTTCCAGATCCATTCCTTTTTGCAGGAGAAACTTTCCTGCCGCAGTTGTACGGTCTTTTCGAGGTATCTCGGAGGGCTTCATTTTGCCTATACCCGGCGTAGTCACATCACCTCGTGTAAGACCAAGGAGCACCGGAGTGGCCGCGAGTATTCGACCATCCATATCAAACACAAAAAGTTTCGCCTTTTTTTTATCAACAACCATAAATGGTTTACCACGATTATTCTGGCTCTTTACGATCCAGTCGACAACATCCTGAACGGATGTATCCGCTTCCTCTGAGGCAAAGAAACCTTCTTCACTCTCCACCTTTGCCGTCGAGGCATTAGAGAGTGTCAGGCTACCCGTTATAAAAGTGATACAAACAAATGTTTGTACGAGCACCTTCTTCATGTGGCTGATGTTTTAGAACTTGGCGATTAAGAATAATGAGCAATATCAAGATTCTTTATCATATAGGAATAGATGCGAAGCGATTCACATGCAGCATAGCCTCTTCTCTATCACCAGTAAAGAGAGTATACACATTATCAGCATACACTTGTTTCAATATCGAAATTTATCTCTTTGTGAAGAGAATGACATAGCTCCTGGCTAAAAAAAGTTATTAATTTATCCGTATTGATTTATCAGCTGAGGTTTCTGTATTCCCCGCATCATACCTTTTTTATACAATCTGTTTGCCTCGATATTAACAGATGTTTATATTTATGAGCGTAATGATGCAATGAGTAAACTGAACGGGGAGAGTGAAATGCTGAAAGAAGCAACGGGTCTGGCTGGTGGGGCGTTATTGTTTTCACCTCTTGGTATGCCGGTTTTGTTTCATGGACTTTCCGGTATAGTCGTCGGTGGAGCAGGGCTGTTTGTTGCTAATGCGGTTGTCAAACAGGTGAAGGAGCTTTTGCCGGCTATGCCTTCACCACTGCAGCCAGAGGTCAATCAGTCAGAAGAATAGACGTTTTTCAGTAAAACGAAACGGCCACCCGTTGAGCAAGTGGCCGTTTTTTGGTTTAAGCTGCTTTGACCGCCTCACAAAACAGGTGACCGTACTTTCTTACCGTCCTGATATCCCGGAATCCGAGCGACTCAAGAATCTCCTTGTAGGTACTCTGGGGTTTGAAGCCGAGGACTGAAAAGGGCATTCCGGTACCAAGAATATAGTGGCTCAGGTAGTCGAAATTCGGGTTTTCCGGATCATCGATAATCATGTCAAGGATAAGCAGTCTGCCGCCAGCAGGCAGAGCTTCATAAGCTTTTCTGCACATCATGTCTGTCAACTGTTCATTAGCCGAATACAGAATTCTGCAGAACATCACGGCATCCGCTTCTGGGTAAGCATCTCTGTAGATATCAACAGCTGCACCTCTGAGTCGGTCACCAACCCCTTTTTCAGCCGCGTTTTCATTGACCAGTGCAACAGCACCGGGAAGGTTAAGAATGGTTGAATCAAGGTGAGGGAATTTCTTGAGAAGAGCAGCAGAAATGTCGCCAATTCCACCACCGACATCAACAAGGGTTTTGGCTGTTGACAGGTCAGCCTCTTCAAGCAGCAGCATGATGGCAAAATGGGCATTACTGCGGTGGATTTCCTCAAAGTACAGGTTGTCTTCACGAGTGATCGGCGGATAGGCCACTTCTCCCTTGAAATTCATGTTACCCCTCACAGCATCAGCTATCTTCAGGTAAAAGTTATCCGAAAGGTTCGCCATCGCTTTAGCCAGAGGAGTCATATAAAGATTGGGGTGCTCAGGGTTCGGCAGAAACATTTGTTTTGCAAAAGGGGTAAGGCACCATTTTTCACCCTCCCGTGCGGTAATTCCCATATGCCGCAACGCTTCAAGCAGCATGGCGAGCCTTTGAGGAACTGCACCGACCGCAGTTGCCAGTGTGTCGGTCTCTTTTGCTTCATCACCAAGGTGTGCAAAAAGATCAAGTTCAAGAGCGGCTTTAAAACAACCGCACTCTACAAGTCCTTTGAAAATAAGTTCATTGGCCCTGTGGTTTTGTTTCAGTAATTCATGATCATCCATGATACAGATAAAGCTAAAAAGTTTAAAAAAAAATAGATATCAACAACAAGACCTTCTCATGATTACAAAAAATTACCTTGTAAAATTATTGAAAATCAGAATCCGGTTTTTTACAAAAAATTCAACAGAATTACTCATTACACCCTCTTTGATGTTGTAATCTTTTTCAAAAGTTCCCAGTTGTTCCTGAAGATTTTTTCTGAAGGCTAAACTCGTGACAAGGTTGAGCAGTTTATAAGGGTTTCGTCTGACCCTGTTGACAATATTTTTCCATGAGTACGCCTTGTAATAGCTGGTCATGAATTTATGCTGGAATTTTACAGGATCGTATTTCTCTGAACGGATAACAAGATTCATGGCATTATATTTTTCCCAGTCCTCACTGGTAATCCATCCTTTACTTTTGTATTCCCAGTACATTGAGGTCCCTGGATACGGGGTAATAATTTGAAAAATCGGCATGAAAACACTGTTCTTTCCGACAAACTTTACCAGATTATCCATATCTTCGAAACTGTCAAGCGCCGGATTGACCAGAAAATTACCCTGAACATTCAGACCGGCCTGACGACACTCCTCAATTAAACGGGAAAACTGGTCTGCAGAATTGACATGGCCTTTATTGTAGGCTTCAAGGGTACTTTGATTGATCGACTCGAATCCGACAAGCACCATGATACACCCTGCCGCCACAAGTCTCTTGACCGTCTCCTTGTCTTCAAGAAAATTGATGCTGAAAAAAACACTGAAGTTGATATTACACTCCTTGATCAGGTCAAGAGACTCCCACAGTCGTTTTTTGCTGACACCGAGGTTCTCATCACAAAGCATGAACCATGGTTTTGATGACTTGCCATTTGCCTTAAAAAAAACCTTTTTAGCGGTTTCAATTTGCAGCTTCAGTTCTTCAGGTTTTTGCGATCGATAGAGTTTGCCGGTAAAATTCGGAGTAACGCAAAATGAGCATTCGTAAGGACAGCCACGGGTTATATAGAGAGGAATGGATTTTGTTCCATCGACTTTTTCGCGCTTTGAGGCTTTGGCAATCCGCTCATAATCAAGCGCTATAACCTCCTT
>Ga0194047_10001455_pt1 | contig 14461 bp, 9 predicted proteins | sample JunL225m_MetaG_2_FD_160070 | JGI IMG/M metagenome (GOLD analysis project Ga0194047, IMG submission 160070) | Anoxic zone freshwater microbial communities from boreal shield lake in IISD Experimental Lakes Area, Ontario, Canada - Jun2016-L221-5m | ecosystem: Environmental > Aquatic > Freshwater >...
GTGGTGAAGAGGGGGTGTTTCAGATAGGGGGTACTTAGATAGACCTCATGACTTGGGCACCTCCTTGATTATTTTTTAGGTAATCTAAAGATATAGCCTTGTAGGCTCTAAACTACTCCTATGCATTGTGTTTGGATGCCCCTCAAATATTGATAGATAACATCTAAGCTACTGAATTTATGGACTCTTCCGCTTTATTCCTTTCTGCCGGTGTAGTTGCTTTGGCTGAAATGGGGGATAAAACTCAGCTTTTGTCTTTGATGTTGGCTGCCCGCTACCCTAAACAGGCTCTGGCGATCATTGCTGGCATCTTTATGGCCACTATCGCAAATCACGCCTGTGCTGCCTTACTAGGCCATTGGTTAACTACATTGATTTCCCCAGATGTTATGCGCTGGATTTTAGGATTGAGCTTTTTGGGAATTGGTTTGTGGCTTTTGGTACCGGACCACATCAATGATGTCGGTAGGTCCAAGGTTGTTGATAAAGCGTTCCAAGTTTTTTTGTTGACTGTTGGTCTATTCTTTTTGGCAGAGATGGGTGACAAGACTCAAATTGCAACGATTGCTTTAGGAGCTCGCTATACAGATGTATTTGCTGTAACTGTCGGCACTACTTTGGGGATGATGTTGGCAAATGCACCAGCCGTTTGGATTGGCCAGAAATTTACGAAGCGGATGCCAATTAAGTGGGTGCATGCTGTAGCGGCGGTCACTTTTATTGCTATCGGTATCGCGACCCTCGTGTGGGCTTAAGCCACGCCCCACGTATTTTCTAGACAAGACTTAAAATCATTCCATGAAAACCGATCTCCCGCAGAGCTTTCGAAGGCTCGAATACCGCCCCCCTGTTTATACCTTTGATCAGGTGGAATTAGATATCGCTTTGGATCCAGTTCGAACCATCGTGAAGAGTCGTCTTGAAGTGCTTCCTGGACAGGGGTTTGAAGTTGGTGCACCCTTGGTATTAGCTGGGCAGGAGCTTGATTTTATTAGCCTTCGTATTAATGGCCAAGCCCATCGTCAATTTGAATTAAGCCCTGAAACACTCACTATCCATGGCTTACCAAATGATGGCAAAGACACATTCACAGTTGAGATCATTTGCGTATGCACTCCAGAGAAAAATACGAGCTTGATGGGTCTGTATGTTTCCAATGGCAATTTTTTTACGCAGTGTGAGGCAGAAGGCTTTAGAAAAATTACTTATTTTCTAGATCGGCCCGACGTGATGGCACGCTATCGCGTAACCTTGCGGGCACGTGAATCAGAGTGTCCAGTCCTGTTGTCCAATGGAAACTTACTCGGCACCGAACAATTACCTCATGGTTGGCATAGCGCCACTTGGGAAGACCCATTTCCAAAGCCATCCTACTTATTTGCTTTAGTGGCTGGAAAGTTGGAGTGTATTGAAGAAACTATTACGACGAGTAGTGGTGCTAATAAGTTACTCCAGATTTGGGTTGAGCCTCATGACTTGCCAAAGACACGCCATGCTATGGATTCTTTAATTGCTTCTATTCACTGGGATGAAAAGCGCTTTGGTTTGGAGTTAGATCTTGAGCGCTTCATGATTGTTGCGGTGGGTGACTTCAATATGGGTGCTATGGAGAATAAGGGTTTGAATATCTTCAATACCAAGTTCATATTAGCGCAGCCAGAAACTGCTACTGACGCAGACTTTGCCAATATCGAAAGTGTTGTCGCACACGAATATTTTCATAACTGGACGGGTAATCGCGTTACATGCCAAGACTGGTTTCAGCTCTCCCTTAAGGAGGGGTTAACAGTTTTTAGGGATCAAGAGTTCTCAGCAGATCAAATGGGAAGTGAATCCGGTAGGACTGTGAAGCGCATTGAGGATGTGAGATTGCTGCGTCAATTACAGTTTCCTGAAGATGCAGGTCCTATGGCGCACCCAATTCGGCCAGATGAGTATCAAGAAATTAATAATTTTTATACCGTCACCGTTTATGAAAAGGGATCGGAAGTAGTGCGGATGTACCAAACTCTATTAGGTAAGGATGGGTTCCGTAAGGGTATGGATTTGTATTTCAAGCGTCATGATGGTCAGGCTGTGACCTGTGATGATTTCTTAGCAGCAATGGCTGATGCAAATAACCGGGACCTTTCACAGTTTAGAAATTGGTACAGCCAAGCTGGAACTCCGCGAGTCAAGGTTCAAGAGCAATATGACGCAGCAAAGAAGCAGTTTCATCTCACATTGACCCAAAGTTGCGCACCAAGTCCCGGGCAGCCCGAGAAAAAACCTTTCCATATTCCTTTAAGGATGCGCTTGATCACTACAGGCAATGATCAACTAGAGCAATTATTGGAGTTAACGCAAACAAGTCAAACCTGGACCTTTGAAGGCATAGAAGAACGTCCAGTGCTGTCAATTAATCGTAATTTTTCCGCGCCTATCAATCTAGATTTTGAACAAAGTGAAGCTGATCTTTTAACCCTCTTTACTGGCGATGATGACCCATTTAATCGCTGGGAAGCTGGTCAAAAACTGGCTATGCAAATGATTTTGAATAATCGTTTGCCCGATGCCAAATTAATTGAAGCTTATCGCAATGTATTACTTGATCCTAATTTAGATCCTGCATTTAAGGATTTGGCTCTAACACTCCCCGCTGAAACCTATTTATACGAGCAATGCTCTAGCGTTGATCCTCAGCAGATTTTTACTGCGCGTAGTGCCTTCCGTCGGGAAATTGCCAAGCAGTTACAGCTTGAGTGGGCAGCCTTATATCAACAAATGCAAACGCCAGGACCATTCCAGCCTGATGCTGTCAGCGCAGGCAAACGGGCTCTCAAGAATTTAGCACTGAGCATGTTGCTCGATGCTGATGTCACTACTTGGTCACCAATGGCGGTCAATCAATACCGTACTGCTGACAATATGACCGATCGTTATGCAGCTCTAGCAGCATTGGTGATGAATGGAGCTAAAGCCGCACAGGAATGCTTGATCGATTTCTTTAGTCGCTTTGCAAAAGAGCCATTAGTGATTGATAAATGGTTCGCACTACAGTCTAGTAGACCGCCAGTTGATGGCCTAGATCTAACTCTTGTTGATGTAAAGCGTTTGCGCGAGCACCCAGCATTCAAGTTGAACAACCCTAATCGAGTACGCAGTGTGATTCATACTTTTTGCTCCAATAACCCTGCTAGTTTTCATCAGGCGGATGGCAGTGGATATGAATTTTGGGCTGATAGTGTTTTGGCCCTAGACCCCATTAATCCTCAGGTTGCTGCACGTTTAGCCAGAGCCTTAGATCGCTGGCGTTTATTTGCCCAACCCTATCAAAATAAGATGAAAGCCGCCTTAGAAAGGGTGGCTACCTGCCAAACCCTGTCTCCAGACGTCAAGGAAGTGGTGGGTAAGGCGCTGGGAAATTGATCCCATTCCAGAACAAGGCAAAATAGAGTCCAATAAGCACTTTGGCATTCAAAATGGAGAACTAGCTTTGTCGAATAGTCACAACATCAATCTTAGGCGTTATCTAGAAACAGCAAAGCCAAAGGGTGCCGCTGTACCTGCTGGCTTGCAAGAGCTCTTATTAGCAGTTGTCGACACTTGTTGCACCTTAAGTCATGAAGTTGCTCAAGGTGCTTTAATTGGTTTATTGGGTTCAGCTGGTACCGGCAATGTGCAAGGTGAGGTTCAACAAAAGCTCGACATTATTGCTAATGATTTATTAATCGAAGGTGTACAAGTTTGTAAATCATTGGCAGGTCTTGCTTCCGAAGAAATGGAATTGCCAGTTCCAGTTCAGGGCACTGGTGATTATTTACTGCTTTTTGATCCACTAGATGGTTCATCGAATATCGATGTAAACGTATCTATTGGAACTATTTTTTCAGTACTCAAAAAACAAGATCCTAAGGCACCATTAGAAACAGCTGATTTCTTATTATCTGGACGTCATCAGGCGGCTGCAGGTTACGTAGTGTATGGCCCCCAAACAACCATGGCCCTCACTTTAGGTGACGGCGTAGCCATGTTTACTTTAAATAAAGTGACTGGTGAATTTCTATTAATCAAGGAAGCTGTCACTATTTCAAATGCCACAAAAGAGTTTGCAATCAATATGTCTAATATGCGTCACTGGGCTGATCCGGTCCGCCGTTATGTTGAAGAGTGCTTAGCGGGTATCAGTGGCACACGAGGTAAAGACTTTAATATGCGTTGGATTGCCTCAATGGTGGCAGATGTTCATCGTGTGCTATCCCGTGGCGGAGTCTTTATGTATCCGTGGGATCAGCGTGAGCCCAATAAGCCAGGTAAGTTGCGTTTGATGTATGAAGCTAACCCGATGAGTTTTTTGGTAGAACAGGCTGGTGGCGCTTCTATCAATGGCACTGATCTTATTATGGATCTGCAGCCTACGGATTTGCATGAACGCGTCTCTGTCATGTTGGGCTCTAAGGAAGAAATTGATCGATTACAGCTCTATCATGCATAAATAATTTAATGTTTCCAATAAAAAACCCAATCAAAAGATTGGGTTTTTTATTAGTGAGACTGATTCTTAATTTGGCATTGAAACCCTAAGGCCTGACCTGTTGTTTGAGATAGGCGAGAGACTCTTCTACTTGATCAATGAGTATTAAGCAAATATCTCCGGAATCTAGATCTTTGAGTGCGGTATCGATAGCCATAAATTCCCCATGAATTTCTTTTACTTGTTTCGCTTTAGTGGCGCCAACCAAGCCTTCTTGCAAAAGCTTTAATACTTCGCCATCTTCGCGGCCACGCTGACAAGCATCTTGATACAGGATGACATTATCAAAAGTATTTCCTAGGATACGTGTAAGGTCACGAATATCTTCATCTCGACGATCGCCTGCGCCACTGATGACTACATGACTCTTCTTGGGCTTCATTGCTTCAATGGCGCTAGCTAAGGCACGCATTGCATCAGGATTGTGACCATAGTCGGCAATCACAGTTGCACCATTGTGCTGAAATTGGTTGAAGCGACCGGGTACGGCATTAGCGGTACTCTCAAAGCTATGTAAGCCTCTCGCCATTTTTTCTGCATCCAGTCCTAGAGCCCATGCAGCACCAATCGCAGCCATTGCATTTTCTACTTGAAATCCAAGTACACCGTTTTGGGTTAATGGGATTTCGCTAACGGGGAAGCGATACATCACCCGTGAGCCCTTGGAGGCAACAATATAAGTGCCATCAAAGTAGATCACTTTTTTATTTTTAGCCCGGTGGGCGGCAATCACGGGATGATGTTGATTTTGGGCAAAGAAGATTACACGTCCGGCGCATTTATCACCCATTTTGACTACGTAAGGATCTGCAGCATTTAGGACAGCGGCTCCAGTGGGGGCTACGTTTTGTACGATAACGCGCTTGAGAACAGCTAGATCCTCCACGCTAGAGATGTAGTTAAGGCCTAAGTGATCCCCTTCGCCGATATTGGTTACTACCGCAACCTCACAGCGATCGAAGCCTAAACCTTCACGCAATAAACCACCGCGGGCTGTCTCAAGAACCGCGGCATCGACATCTGGGTGCATTAATACATTGCGCGCACTCTTAGGCCCACTACAATCGCCAGTATCAATAAGGCGATGGTTGATATAGACGCCATCAGTACCAGTCATGCCTACGCGAAGACCAGTCTCACTAAGTAAGTGAGCAATCAGTCGTACGGTGGTAGTTTTGCCATTGGTGCCAGTAACGGCAACCACAGGAATACGACCATCCTCACCAGGAGGGAACATCATATTGATGATGTCTTCGCCAACGGGACGACTCTTTCCGTAGGAAGGCTTTAAATGCATCCGCAGACCAGGCGCTGCATTTACTTCAACAATGCCTCCGCCTTGCTGCTCTAGCGGTTTATAAATAGCTTCACAGAGAATATCAACGCCGGCAATATCTAGGTTAATCATTTGCGCAGCAGCAATAGCGCTTGCTGCAACATCAGGGTGAACATCGTCAGTGACATCGGTGGCAGTACCACCTGTACTCAGATTAGCGTTATTGCGCAAGAGAACTCGTTCACCTATTTTAGGAACGTATTGAGGAGATAGACCAGAGTTTGTTAGATGGGCAAGAGCGATGTCATCAAAACGAATTTTGGTAAGTGCTGTGGCGTGGCCATCACCCCGCAAAGGATTTTTATTTTCTAGATCTACTAATTGAGCAACCGTGTGAGTGCCATCACCAACGACTTGTGCAGGTTCGCGACGTGCGGCTGCAGAAAGACGATTACCTACTACTAGTAGGCGATAGTCAGCGCCTTGGATATAGCGTTCAACAATAGTATTGCGGCCATAGACTTGGGTCACCTCAAATCCGGCACGTACCTCCGCCTCGGTTTGAATATTAGCAACTACACCTTTACCTTGATTACCATCTTTAGGTTTTAAAACAATGGGACCACCAATTTTCTGTGCAGCGCGCCACGCATCATCGGCATTGTTGACTACTTCGCCGATAGGAACAGATACGCCCGCTGCAGTAAGTAAGTTTTTGGTCAGCTCTTTATCTTGAGCAATCGCTTCTGCAATAGCGCTGGTATCGCTAGTTTCAGCAGCCTGAATTCGCTTTTGCTTACTACCCCAGCCAAATTGCACCATACTGCCTTCAGTCATACGACGGTATGGGATGTTTCGTTGAACTGCGGCATCTACAATAGAGCCTGTGCTTGGACCAAGCCGCACATCTTCGTATAGAGCCTCTAATTCTGAGAGGGCCGCAGTCAATTCAAATGGGGCATCGTTTAGGGTGGCTTGTATCAGCGCAAAGCCGAAGTCAAAAGCCATTCGCCCAACAACTTCTTCAATATATTCCACCACTACTTGATACACACCAACATCAACTGTTTGTACTGTGCGACTAAAGGTAACTGGACAGCCAGCTTGGGCTTGTAAACCGAGAGCAGCGTACTCTAAGGCATGTGCGAGAGATAAAACTTCGTTTTGTCCCCCGCGACGCATATTACCTAGTTGAGGAAAGCGCTCGCGAATCTTATTTTCAAATTGCGGAATAGAATCTATGGAGCGCTCTGTTTCTTCACAAGAAACAATTGCCTCAAGAGAAGTATGGCGACTCCATAAATTAGGGCCGCGCAACATACGAATACGGATGATTTCCATTTAAGCCCCTGCTACCGTACTAGTGTCGGTGACAAATGTTTCTGCACCAGCTTCAATCACATTAAATGGAATTTCCAGTGCCCAAGCAGCAGCAATGGCAGCTCCTAGATTCATTGCCTTCCAAGGAGATGAAACGCTAGATTCAGAGTGGCGTGGAACGGGGATATTTTTTTGTTCCAACTTGCCCGATTTGAGCGTGATTTGCTGTTTACCAATCAAGACTACACGTCCCCCATTTTGAAGATGGGTTTTAACAACGTCAGAATCGGGATTTTCACTAAAGAAGATTACTTCACCATCACACAGCTCAGCCATTTGCACAATCATAGGGTCATCGGCATTTAAGACGCCAATGCCATTAGGCAGGACTACGTCAATTTGTGTTCGCACAACACTAAAGACTTGATCTTCATCATAGATGGCGTACTGAGGGAAATTTGCTTTGGGATCAATATTTAAAACAACGCCAACTTGACAGCGATCGTAAGCTAAACCTTCGATCAACATCGAGAGATGACTATTTTCAATAACCGCTGCTTCGACTGCGCGATTCAATAATGTACGACGCGCATTTTCCCAACTCGAGGTATTAGTATTTGGGATAGCTCTGTTGCCAAAAAATAAACCCTTGCTACATGACAGGCCAACATACACATTGGTTAAGCGCAGAAAATGTGCAACCATTTCAGCGACGGCTGTTTTGCCTTTTTCACCGCAAATGCCAACAACTGGAATACGAAAGTCCACTCCAGGAGGAAAGAGGTGGTTCGCAATCTCTTTGCCGACTGGTTGGGGTTTACCGCTAGCTGGTTTTAAATGGAATATTAAACTAGGCCCAGCATTGACCTCAACAATTGCAGCATTCTGTTCTGCCATAGGCTTACTAATATCTTGCGCAACTAAATCAATACCCGCAATATCAAGACCAACAACTCGCGCTGCTAGAGCAACTTGACTCGCTATATCAGGATGAACCAAATCAGTGACATCAAAAGCGACGTTTCCATTACTTTGAATTAGCACTTTTTGATCAATCACTGGAATACTTTTTCCAGTCAGCTTTTGCCGAGCAAGCTCTAGTTCAACAGCGGAATCAATGCGAGCGGGATTGAGGGGGTGCTCTTCAGATGTGCCGCGACGAGGGTCCGAATTGATTTGAATGTCGATGAGTTCACGAACAGAATGTTTACCATCACCAGTCACCCAAACACTCTCACCTTTAGCTGCAGCAACTACCTTATTTCCGACAACCAATAATCGATGCTCATCGCCAACAATATGGCGCTCTACTAAAACCTCGCTACCTTCTTCAATAGCTACTGCGTAAGCTGCTTCAATTTCATGTTGTGTATAGAGATTGATAAAGACACCACGACCATGATTACCATCAATGGGTTTTACAACTACAGGCAAGCCGATGTCTTGGGCAGCATCCCATGCATCTTCGGCACTGGTAACAGTTCTGCCTTCTGGAATTGGAACTCCAGCACTTGCTAATAAGCTTTTGGTGAGATCTTTATCCCTTGAAATGGTTTCTGAAATAGCGCTAGTTCTATCAGTTTCAGCAGTCCAAATACGTCGTTGTTTGGCGCCGTAGCCTAACTGAACTAAATTACCCTCGGTAAGACGAATCGCAGGGATATCACGATCATCAGCTGCATTCACGATACAAGCAGTACTAGGACCGAGTAAAAGTTCATCTCCCAATTTTCGGAGATTCTCAACCATAGTTTGAACTTCCGTGGCACCATCTTTAGTATCTTGTATCAAAGTAAGATAAAGATCTCGGGCAAATGTCAGGGCAGTTAGGGTAACCTCTTTACTAACTGCTCGAAGCATAATTTTGTAAACACCACGACCGTCGCCATCTCGAGCCTTGCCAAAGCCTCCTGGAATACCTGCAAGGTTTTGGAGTTCTAAGGCAAGGTGCTCAAGAATATGAGCTGGCCAAGTACCCTCCTCAACACGCTTGAGAAAGCCGCCGATTTTTCCAACACTGCAACGATGCTCTTCAAGGCTGGGGAGGGCTTTAACTAGGCGTTCATAAAAACCCGGAATGAGATTTGAGGGGTAATCTTCCAGATCTCCAATGTCGACCCAAACCTCAATAATCGGACGGTAAGTCCACATATTGGGGCCACGAAGATGCTTAACACTCAGAATCTCAATGGATTTATCTAGTAATTGGGGCATTTACGGTATTGCGAGGCTAGGCGCCATATTTGGCGTGATGCGTCAGAAAGTCTCTCTGTTTTAGTTGTTATTGAAAATCCACAAAATTAGCAAAAATACATAAAAAGGCCTGCTTTCATCATTTAACGGTTTTAAGACCTCTAAAGTTGACATAGCTAATAAATCTAAAAAACCCAGCTCCACTATACTTTTAGAGTCTATGAAGCCTGAAATCCTACCTTTTGCCCCCATCTTGCCGAGCTACTGGCAAGCCGCACTAAGGGCTTTGAAATCTCCGGCACCCAATCTTGAGGCAGCGCTAGCATGGGTTGAACTGGACTTAGGGCCAGATCTTCGCTTTGAGAAGAGCCTTCTTTTGCTAACAGAGCAGGGCTTGTTTTGGACTGACGGCACATCCTTGGAAACGTGGTCACTAGAGCAATGTGGGCGCCTAATTCATGGGGATCATGCTGGAGTAGGTCATCTCAAACTAGAGTTAGATGAGCATTTGCTCAGAATATGGCATTTCACCTTGGCGGTAAATCCTCAGGTCTTGCGTCTTCAATCAAGCTTTAGGCAACTCACTAGTAGTCACCTTGAAAAGCAAGTTGAGGCAAGCGAATACGATAAGCAAGTTTGCCCGGTATGCCTAAGTCCAAAGCCTGCGAATTCAGATGTTTGTCCTACGTGCGATCCTGAGAATGATAAACCTCCATCGACATGGACATTATTTAAGTTATGGCGTTTTGCAAGGCCATATAAAAAACAACTCTTATTGGGTTTTGTATTGACCTTGCTCTCCACTGGAGCAACTCTAATTCCGCCTTATCTCACGATGCCTTTAATGGATCATGTGCTGATTCCATATGAAAAGGGCAATCCCATTGATTTTCATCTAGCAAGTTTATATTTATTTGCACTTTTTGGTGCGGCTATTGTTGCTTGGGGCTTGGGTTGGTGGAAGACGTATCTATTGGCATTGGTCAGCGAGCGCATTGGCGCTGATTTACGCAACACTACTTTCGAACATTTACTCAAGCTATCTTTAGAGTATTTCGGTGGCAAGCGTACCGGGGATTTGATTGCCCGCATTGGCGCTGAGACCGACCGTATTTGTGTATTCCTTTCCCTTTACGCCCTAGATTTTGTTACCGATGTTTTGATGATTACGATGACAGCGGCGATCTTGTTCTCGATTGATCCGCTCTTAGCTTTAGTCACCCTCGCACCTCTACCATTCATCATTTGGATGATTCATGTGGTCCGTGACAAATTGCGTTTTGGATTTGAGAAGATTGATCGCATTTGGTCAGAGGTCACTAATATTCTGACAGATACGATCCCCGGTATCCGCGTAGTTAAAGCATTTGCCCAGGAGGATCGTGAACTAAATCGTTTTGTCGAATCCAATAAACACAACTTACAAATTAATGATCGTGTCAATCGTGTATGGGGATTATTTTCGCCAACAGTAACGCTACTGACTGAAACAGGATTATTGGTTGTTTGGGGATTTGGTATTTGGCAAGTTGCTCATCAAAAGGTGACTGTTGGGGTATTAATAGCGTTCTTAGCCTATATCGGTCGTTTTTATTTTCGACTAGATTCGATGAGTCGCATTGTGTCGCACACCCAAAAGGCAGCTGCAGGCGCAAAGAGAATTTTTGATATTTTGGATCATGTCTCTAGTGTTCCAGAGCCCATTAATCCCCCACCTTTATCAGACGTAAAAGGGCGCATTACTTTGCGTGATGTGGGCTTTCGCTATGGAAACAGAGCGGTGACCAAAGGGATTAATTTAGATATTACCCCTGGTGAAATGATTGGCTTAGTGGGTCATAGCGGATCGGGTAAGAGCACTTTAGTCAACTTGATTTGCCGTTTTTATGATGTCAGCGCAGGAGCTATTACTTTGGATGGGCGCGATATTCGGAGTATTGGCATCGCCGATTATCGGAGGTGTATAGGCTTGGTACTTCAGGAGCCGTTTTTATTCTTTGGCACGATCGCTGAAAACATTGCGTACGGTAAACCAGATGCAACTCGCGAAGAAATTATTGAAGCAGCACGTGCTGCTCATGCCCATGAATTTATTCTCCGATTACCACTAGGCTATGACTCATTAGTAGGTGAGCGCGGCCAATCTTTGTCTGGTGGTGAACGTCAACGTATTTCAATTGCAAGGGCGCTCTTAATTAATCCAAGTATTCTGATATTGGATGAGGCTACATCTTCTGTAGATACCACTACTGAAAAAGAAATTCAGCGTGCTTTAGATAATCTTGTTAAAGGCCGCACCACCATTGCGATTGCCCATCGCCTTTCTACATTGCGTAAAGCAGATCGACTGGTTGTTTTGGATAAAGGTGAGATAGTGGAGATTGGTTCACATGAAAAATTAATGGAGGCTGAGGGCGCATACTATACCCTGTACCAAGCGCAACTCCGTCACGCTGCGGAGTTGGTGGAGGGCGGCGCTATCGGAGAAAGTCTCGATGAACGGGAAGAAGAGCAACTGCAAGAGCTAGCTAAAGATACAGGGGGAGGCGTATGAGCCATCAGCGTAAATCCCATCAGCTCGAGCGCGATACATTAGGCCGATTGATTTTGATTGATGCAAATGGTGCCCGCCATATTGGGGTTCATCCAGTCCGAGCTTTTCCAATCACGGCACCTGGTATTGGAATTGCAATCATGGATAGCTCGGGTAAAGAGTTATGTTGGTATCCAGAGGTATCCGCTATACCTGAGTTAGAGCTAGGGTTGATAGAAGAAGAGTTGGCCGCGCGGGAATTTATGCCCGTTATTGAGAAAATTACGCGTGTCTCTACATATGCCACTCCTAGTATTTGGGATATCGAAACGGATCGAGGTCCAACCCGTATTCGCCTAAAGGGTGAAGAGGATATTCGTAGAATCGCTGGCAATACCTTATTGATAGCGGATTCAAATGGCCTACAGTTTTTGATCAAAGACTCCACCACCTTAGATAAGGTCAGTAAAAAGCTTCTAGATCGATTCCGCTAGAATCATTTTTAAGCCGCCGCTTTAGCTCAGTTGGTAGAGCAGTTCATTCGTAATGAAAAGGTCGCCAGTTCGATTCCGGCAAGCGGCACCAGTCCTCAAATCTAGGGAATACCCTTAATTCCCAAAACCATTTTTTTCAGTAGCCTTGAATCTGTCCGGATTTTGAATTTGTACGCTTTCCGCTCAGATGAAAGTACACTATCCTCAGTCTTAGGCTTGATTTATCGGGGTTTCTGCAGCATTGACGCAAATCCTGTGAATCGATTTTGAAATTCTTGATGGTCATCAAGTTCAACTTGTACATCTTGTTTAAAAATCAGACTCATATTAAATAAGCCAAATTAAATTGGCAAAACATTTTTGGAGGCACATTTTTTATGAATAAAAAGTTTACAAGGGCATTGATTTCTACCGGATTAGCCCTCGGTGTTGTTGTATCACCTGCGTTTGCAGCATGGGAACCCAATAAACCAGTTGAGTTCATTATTCCTGCCGGTCCTGGCGGTGGTGCTGACCAAATGGCGCGCATGATTCAGGGGATCATTACTAAAAATAATTTAATGAAGCAAGCAGTTATTCCGGTGAATAAAGGTGCTGGCGCTGGAGCTGAAGGTTTCTTAGCAATTAAAGAAGCTAAGGGCGACCCAAATAAGATCATCATTACCTTATCTAATTTGTTTACAACTCCATTGGCTACTGGTGTTCCATTTAATTGGAAAGAGATTACGCCAGTTGCAATGTTGGCTTTAGATCAATTTGTTCTGTGGGACAACGCTGATAAACCATACAAGACAGCCAAAGAATATATTGATGCTGCTAAAGCAGCAGGTCCAGGCAAGTTCAAGATGGGCGGAACTGGCTCTAAGCAAGAAGACCAAATTATTACTGTTGCTTTAGAAAAAGCGACTGGCGCTAAATTCACTTACATCCCATTTAAAGGGGGTGGTGATGTGGCTGTGCAGCTGGTTGGTAATCACATTGATTCTTCTGTCAACAATCCAATCGAAGCGGTTGCTCAATGGCGTGCTAACAAGTTGCGTGCACTTTGTGTATTTGACGATACTCGTATGCCTTACAAGGAAAAGATTACTGATACTCAGTCTTGGTATGACGTTCCGACCTGCAAAGAAGCTGGCGTTTCGACTGATTACGTGATGTTACGCGGTATCTTTATGGCACCAGGTGTTTCACAAGAGCAAGTAGACTTTTATATTGAATTATTTAAGAAAGTACGTGCTACACCTGAATGGAAAAAGTTTATGGCTGACGGCGCATTCAATCAAACGTTTATGACTGGTAAAGAATTTAACAACTGGTTAACTTTGAATGAAGCGCTTCACAAGCAGCTGATGTCTGAAGCAGGATTTTTGGCTAAGTAATGAGGTATTAATGAATTAGGACCGCCAATAGGGGGTCCTATTTTTTAAATAAATGTACTAAATCCTTTTACTAATAAATAAAGCAAATGTCTGAACATAAACATAATTCAAATCAAGATTCCGTCATCAGTGTGAGAGCAATGGATATCATCACCTCTATTCTCTTTTTGGTTCTCGGTGTCGTGGTAATGGTTGGTAGTTTGAAATTAGGGGCTAGCTGGGGTAGCGATGGTCCAGAGGCTGGTTATTTCCCTTTCTATATTAGTTTGATCTTCATGCTTTCCAGTACCGTGACTTTGTATCAAGCGGCGATTGTGGATAAGAAGCAGAAACCGGTTTCTTTCGTTGACAAAGAATCCTTCAAGCAAGTCATGGCCGTGTTGTTGCCGGCGATTGTATTTGTGCTTGGCGTGCAATTAATTGGCATCTATGTCTCATCAGTGTTGTATATCGCGATTTTCATGGTCTGGCTTGGTAAATATCCAATCTGGAAGGCAATTGCTGTATCTCTTGGAGTAAGCGTTGCTCTTTATCTCATGTTTGAGTTCTGGTTTCAAGTTCCATTACCACATGGCTCTTGGTTTAATCCGCTTGAGTTTATTGGTGTGAACTAAAAATATAACTATTACAAAAGATTAGAAAAGAAGGAGTCCAAGTTGGAAGAAATTAGCGCTCTATTCAGCGGCTTTGCCGTTGCAATGACACCCTTTAACCTATTGTTGATGTTGGTTGGTGTAACGCTTGGTGTGATCA